>Ga0074195_1000343_pt1 | contig 99553 bp, 85 predicted proteins | sample EPASupsiteHSE623_FD_64525 | JGI IMG/M metagenome (GOLD analysis project Ga0074195, IMG submission 64525) | Bioremediated contaminated groundwater from EPA Superfund site, New Mexico - Sample HSE6-23 | ecosystem: Environmental > Aquatic > Deep subsurface > Groundwater > Contaminated ... | reverse complement strand
GCCGAGCATGGCTTCGAAATCCTTCGGGTTGCTAGTAACGTCATCGAAAATCACCACGGCGATTCCCGCCTCCTTAATGGAAGAAAGGATGGCCCGGAACCAATCGAAATCGGAGACGCCCTTATCCGTGACGATCATGGCTTTCGTGGCACCGAAGTGACCAAGATAGCGACCGATCAGCAGACTGGAATCAAGACCGATGATAATTTCAGGTACGACGAATTTTCTTTGCTCTAAATTTACGTGCATAAAGCACCTCACTTTCAAAAGGGTCATATAGTGTTCTGATACCCACTTTGAAGGGGATTAATCTACTATAAGGGGGTGCGCGCCGAGATGAGATCGCCTTTCTCCGGAGCCGGTCCTCGGCTAAAGCCTGCGGAGCTCCTACGCCAGGCGTCTCCCCGCGGCGCGCACGCATCAAATATTAAGAAAGATTAATCCTAGCCAAAACAGCTTAATTGGATAAACTACACAGATATATCGTTTTTGGCTTGAACTTATTGAACTGTATTTCGATAAGTATGATAAAAAAGTCTTTTATAAAAGACATATAAGCAAAATTCGCTCGAAAAGTCTTTTGTAAAAGACAAAACGCCAGAATGTAGCAAAAAGTCCTTTATAAAAGACTAAACAATTAAATACTCCCTCTCCTTATTTGATGAACGGAGGAGCTCCACAGTCGAAGCCGAGGACCGGCCTCCGCAGAGCGTCAAATAAGGGGAGGGAGTTATCTTTTTTACGAGTAATTATAACTTAAATCTAGAGATGATGCTTTCCAGTTCGCGGGAGAGCGCATCGAGCTTAGCGGTTTGCTCGTTAATTTCGGTCATGCCAGCGAGTTGTTCTTCTGTGGCGGCAGAGACTTCCTCTGTGGAAGCGGAGGTCTGCTGGGTGGAGGCCGAGATACCGGTCATGGCGTCGACGATGCCATCTTTCATGGCCATCATTTTGCTCATTTCGCGCTGGATGCTATCCAGAATTGCGTGGAGCTCGTGGATTCCCTCAGCGATTTCATTGAACTGAACTTTAGTGGATTCCACTGAGCCGTTTTGCTGCTCGGTTACCTTTTTAAGCTCGGACATGGTGGTGACTGACATTTCAGAGTGGCTATTGATTTCGGTGATGATGTTTTTGATTTCTCCTACTTGGCTCGCAGACTGCTCTGCCAGTTTTCGGATTTCTTCTGCAACCACGGCGAAGCCTCTACCAGCTTCACCAGCACGTGCAGCTTCGATGGAAGCGTTTAGGGCGAGGAGGTTCGTCTGATCGGAGATGCCTGTGATTGCAGATGTAATGGCATGAATTTTAGAGGTGCTCTCCGAAACCTTGATGATGACATCGTTGATTCGATTCGTCGCAGTATTGGTGGCTTCCGTGGCAGAAAGGAGATGCTTAACGGTGTCGAGGCCTTGCTTGCTTAAATCCTCGGCGGCCTTCGCCAGCTGCTCGGCGCGGCCTGTGGACTGCATGACGCCATCGATGCCCTTAGAAAGTGTATGAACCTTGATGACAGCACCCTCTGTAACCGTCGCTTCTTCGCCTACCGCTTTCGCTACCTCCCCGATGGTGACAGCCACTTCATTAATTGCGTTGGTGGTTTGCTCTGTCACTTCTACTAAAGAGCCAGCGAGTCCAGTAACGGTTTTAGAGGAGTTTTGCATCGCACCAACGAGGCTTCTTACATTTCCCAGCATGGTATTATAAGAGGAGGCGAGAACACCTAATTCGTCTTTATTCTTGATGTGGATTTCTGCCACATCGAGGTTGTTGTTTGAGACCTCTAATAAGGCACTACTGATTTTACGGATCGGCTTTGCAAAGCTGGCCGAATAGAGTGTAATGACGATCATACCGATGATCAGTGAAACGGCAAGTATTATGAGGATTACCATAAGAATTACATTGGCACCCTTATTAAAGTCTGCTACGTACGCGCCCGCTGAAACAACCCATCCCCAGTCAGCATCCAGCTCCTGGTAGGTGATTTTATCGCCGATTTTTTCTGAGCCTGGAAGTGTCCATGCATAGGTGACGAAACCACCGCCGTTCTGAGCGGTCTTGATTTGCGCTTGAACGAGCTTAAAGCCGGAGCCACCCTTATCTTCCACGTCCCATACCGATTTGCCTTCCAGAGAAGGGTGCATCATCTCGACGCCGTCTACAGAATAGGCTAAAAAGTAACCATTAGGGCCGAGGTCGATGAATTTGCTGATGGGGCGCTTGTTTTCTGCGTCCTTAGGTCCGAGTAGCATGACGCGAACCTCTTCCTGGGCTGCTTCCAGTGTGATGTCACCCCGTGATACTTCGAGCTTTTTCGATTCGATGAGCTGCATGACCTGTCTAACGCCGTTTTTTAGGATGACTTCGCCCTTTTGTGATAGCTGGTCCTTCGCGAAAAAGTAGCTGGCGGAACCGATGGCGATGATGGGTAGGATTAGTAGTAAGCTGGAGATGATGATGAGTTTGGTGCGGATACTCTGTTTCAATAAAATGCCCCCTCTGTAATGGATTATTAATGCTGTTTTATAAATATTATAAGTCAGTTACTATCATAGACCTATTTCGCCGATTTGATAATATAAATAAAAGTTTACACTTTATAATGCGTCTCATAACATAACCTTTTCCGGAGCCGGTCCTCGGCTAAAGCCAGTGGAGCTCCTTCATCGGTTATTTATGGACTATTTAATCAAGCGACACAGATGTAACATTTGTGACTCGAATATAGTGAACTACATAATCGAATTATCAGCTTCAGTTTTGACATGTATATACTCCCTCCCCTTATTTGATGAACGGAGGAGCTCCACAGGCGAAGCCGAGGACCGGTCTCCGTAGGGCGTCAAATAAGGGGAGGGAGCTATCTTTTTTCTGAAACTGATTTTGTTTACACTGATTTATGAACATAATTCTCTCCACACGAAACTTTACCCGAAACGGAAAAAAATGTATAATAAAGGGAATAATTTGAATTAAAATCCAGAATAAAAGAGGTGAATCAGTGGTATTTTCTAACAGAATAGACGAAAAAGATCTCCACAAAGAACAGAAGCTCTTGATTCTAGCCGCATTCCCAGCCTTATTCCTCATCTTCGGAATATTTTATGGGCTGGTTGAAGGCACTAAAGGGCGTACCATTTTAGAGGGACTTTCCGCCATTATTCTATCGCCGACGACATTAATTACGGACTTTTTAGTGATCGGGGGCATCGGCGCCGCATTTATCAATTCAGCACTAATCGGTTTTTATAACCTTTATTTGCTCAAGCACTTTAAGATGAGGATCAACGGCCTGCTCATCGCCGCATTCTTCACCGTTTTGGGCTTCGCCTTTTTCGGTAAAAATGTCATCAACATTCTACCGATTTATTTGGGCGGTTATTTATACGCGCGTTATCAGAAAATTCCTATGAAAAACGTCATCTTGGTTATCATGTTCAGCACCGCCCTGGCACCGATCGTGAGCTTCATCACCTTCGGCGGCATATTCCAGGAGGGCTTCAGCTACCTGATGGGTATCCTCGCAGGACTCGCCATCGGGTTCATCATCGTTCCACTATCCTCACACATGATTCGTTTCCATGATGGTTATAACCTTTATAACATCGGTTTCACAGCTGGAATTGTGGGTACAGTAATAACAAGTGCTCTACGTAGCTTCAAAATCGACATCGCACCCGTCAACATCATCAGTGAGTCGAACAATCCGTGGATTATCGGCATGCTCGTGTGCCTATTCATCTACCTTATCGGAGCGGGACTTCGCACGAATCCCACCACCCTTAAGGATTATAAAAAAATCCTCCAGTACAGAGGCCGTACGATTACAGATTTCACCTCACTGGTGGGCTACGGCATCACCTTCTTTAACATGGGCGTCATGGGACTTTCATCGCTTCTTCTCGTATTACTCTTAGGTGGCGTTGTCAATGGACCCGTTCTAGCGGCGATCCTTACAGTTGTCGGGTTCTCGGCCTTTGGTAAGCACCCTAAGAATGCCTGGCCGCTAATGGCAGGCGTTATCCTGGCTGGACTTTTTTTCAGCTACGATTTTTCCAGCACTGCCTTTATCATTTCACTTTTGTTCTCCACGACCATCGCACCCATCGCTGGCGCATATGGCCCTATAGCAGGAGTAATCGCGGGAATGTTGCACTTGACTCTAGTGACAAATATCGGTATCATTCATGGGGGGATTAACTTATATAATAATGGATTCGCCGGCGGTCTCGTAGCAGGATTTATGCTCCCGATCATCGACGCATTCAAGCGGGGGGACTCTAGACCATGAGACACGAAATAAAAAAAATATGTCGGATCGTCGATGAGCTGACGACCATGTTTTTAAAAGACGACACCGACGAAGTCGATTTTAAGATCATCACCAGCCCAGAAAAAGCCATTATCCGCATCGTGGATTATCATACGAACTATTCAGACCAAATGATCGACCAGCTAAGAACCACACTGAACAACCAGCGCCAGTCAGAAATCGAAGAATATTACTGGCAGCTTGCAGGCGAGAACGATGACGACGACGAAGAGCTCACGCTCATCAGCGCCATGATCGATACCGCCACTGTGGAAAAAAGAGAAGGTAATCTTTATATTGAGCTTGTGAGGATGAATCGCTAATGGGTGATTCGCCATTAAGGAGGTCTTTATGCAAAGTGCTGCACTGACACCCGACGCCTATGTGGCTGAACTTGAGCCAGACAGAAAAGAAGCCATCGAAAAGCTTAGAAGCATCTTTAACACGAAACTAACCGCCTTAGGCTTCGAAGAAACCATGGGCTCTGGCATGATCAATTACGTCGTGCCCTATAGCCTTTATCCACCAGGTTATCACTGTAAGCCGAAGCAGCCACTGCCGTTCCTAGGCCTCGCCTCACAGAAACACTTCATCGCCGTCTATCATCTCGGCATCTACTCAGATGAGGCGATCCTCAAGTGGTTCGAGGAGAACTATCCGAAGCATACCTCGGCGAAGCTCGACATGGGCAAAAGCTGCATCCGCTTCAAAAAAGAAAAAGACATCCCCTATGCACTGTTCGAAGAGCTGGCTGAAAAAATCTCCGCAGAAAAGTGGATCGCCACCTATGAACTGGGCAGACAGCAAGGCAAAAGAGGGGTATAAAGATTAGACCTGTGAATCGATTTCACAGGTCTTATTAATTGTTTAAAAGATTTAAAATTTCCATTTACTGTCATGTTATAATCCGCTATACTGGTGTGGAATGCGCACATATTAAGTACAATGCTGCTAGTGTAACAAACATACATATTAACCATCCAACCTCATATGACAGTTTGTCAAACAAATCACATAGGCTTTGTATTTACTTCGTGGCGCATAGCATAGAACACGGGGGAAAGTATGAACTTAAAAAAAACCAAAAGAACCTCAGCTCTATTTTTGTGTTTATGGTTAATCATAGCACAGCTACCAGTGTTTTCAGTGGGGTATCCGATCAATACGGATCTGGTAATCAAGAGCGAGAGTGTTGCATCAAGTGAGGTCGTTTTTTCAGAGAATATTCTGGTGGATGATTATTCTGATGAAACGAATACGCCTATCAACCTAAGGAAAGAAGAAGTCATCACTTCTGAAATCCTAAAAGATGGAACATGTGAAGTCACTTTTATTAAAGAGGGTGTGATCCATACAGGGAGATACCTAGAAAATAATGGTGTTCGCAGGCTTCACGCAAGTGAGCTTGAAACGTATTTGTTCACTTACCCAGCGGATGAGATGGGGACGAGATTAGGCTTCGACCGCTTATACACCGAAGTGGAATCACGCACTGAGGAAATCATCGTGGCCGTAATTGATTCAGGCGTTGACCCTAAACATAGCCTTTTGGAAGGCCGTTTAGTTAAAGGTTATGATGTGATTAAAAATAGCGCTACAATGACGGATACTATGGGGCATGGAACACATGTCGCCGGCATTATCGCGACGACGACGCCTAAGAATGTTAAAATCATGCCGATCAAGGTATTTGGCGATGAAAACGCCCTTGACTCTGATATCGTAGAGGGCATTTATTATGCTGTAAACAATGGTGCAAAAATAATCAACATGTCCCTAGGCGGTTATGGGAAGACCTCATATCTAGAAAAGGGCATCCAGTATGCCCGTAGTCACGATGTCATGGTAATCGTTTCATCGGGTAATGATGCGCATAATAATGAGTACGATTATCCAGCGGCGTTTAATGAGGTCATCACAGTGGGGGCAACCACAGGTCAGGATACTCTGCTTTATTATTCAAATACTGGAACCTCCGTCGATATCTGTGCTCCTGGTGAAAAAATATTGAGCTTAGCACCAGATGAGTCCTATAAATCGCTTTCAGGAACATCCATGTCAGCGCCTTTTGTCAGTGCAGCGGCAGCGCTCATATGGTTATCGCAGCCACAGAATAAACTCGCCCAGGTGGAATCCGCATTATTAGATAATACGCGCGATTTAGGACCAGCAGGTAAAGACATCGCCTTTGGTAAGGGCATCATCGATTTAACCAACTATCAGTCGAATGAAGATTTTTATCTCATCGGTAATTTTGACGAGGCGTCAGATGAACCCTTAGAATTCAAATATGACCTACCGATTAAGTACTATGCCAGTGATAAAGTCAGCCAAGTTTCCGTGAAGATTGATCAATCAACGGTTCATACTTCTACGAAGAATAACGGCGTATATGAAATGGTAGTGGACATTCGTAAATTCTCAGTAAATAGCCATGATATCACCATAGAAGTAGCGTTTAAAGATGGTACGAACCAAACGGTTGTAGAGGAATCGTTTATAATCCCTGAATATAACGTCGCAGCAAAATATTTTGATGTTAATGGCGCATCTGTCGCCACGGGTAATGGACTGGCAGGCTACATGATATCACATCGTGACCATACATCCTTCAGAGAGTTTAAAGAGATGAAATCATCTAATGACATCGCACAAATGAACATCGATTTTACGAGGGAGTACGAAAAGAAGCTCACCTACTATTTAAACTACCGTGGGGGGTCCCGTTATATCCCAACTTATCTCAGAGCCATTTTTGCCAGTGGCGACTATTTATTAGAACCGACAGAGTCAAAAGCCATAAATTATAATACGGATCTGGATAATAATTCGGGATACATCGTAGAATATAAACTGCCGATTGTACTAGATCTTTATGGACCTAATAATCCTGAATTTTGGACACTTTATCAAACTTGGGCGATAAACTACGTTTGGTTAAATGACTTAAACGTATTTGATGATGATCCAGGAATAAATTTTTATTATGATATCTACGACTTCAACATCACGATTACTACGGATTATATCGATCGGACAGATACGACTTCCAGAGTTGTGCTATATAATGGGTTCGCTTCTAAGATTGAAACAGATGTCAGTGGTGCTTTTGATAGAGGGGTTTTAGTTACCTTTGATGAAGCCCTTAATCATGGTAACTATAGTTTCACAAGTGTATTCACTAAGGATCATATCGCTATTGATGGTAAGCTTAATGAGGTATACTTACCAGCGGGAATTTATGACTTTTTCACTTCAGTAGAAAATAGAATTAATGACCAAACGAGAATCGTCTATAATTACTCTAATAAAATTGATTTGGTCTCTAACGATTACATGGATATTAACGTCGATAATACGCTGAAGAGTGAAATATGGACAGGGATTTTTGGATGTTTCATCTATAACCGATGGACCGACGGCTCAAATAACAGTATTACGGCGAATCTCCAGAAAAATGGCGGCACATACGAGTTTATCATGCCCACTATGGTACTAAAAAATACGAAAACAGGTAAAATTTTCGAAATTCAAGGTAGAAAAGAACTTTCTAACTTTAACACGCCGAATGAAGTTTTTAATTCGGATTCCTATTCGGTTGAAAAAATACCCGATGGAACCTATGAGGTGACCTTCAAATTTGACATCGCATTTGAACCTTATAAAATCAGTCATCCGTATACTCTGGTCACGATTGCTGGTGGCAATGTAAAGCTCGGTAAGAACACGCCACCACAAGGTTATAAAACGCTCAATATTACTATTCCAGCACTGGAAGAAGTGGCGTTTGACCTGGAGAATATCTTTTGGGATTTGGAACAAAGTGACCTCTACTTTTCATCCTCAAAAGGAATCGTCCTAAATAATACACTCTATTATAAGGACACCACAAAAAGGACACCACCTTTGAGATTTATGCTCACGACGGCGTTCAAGGAAATACGAAGTGTACAGTAAATATTTTAATCGGTGATGCCATAGACATCAAAAACGATTTTACACCTATTCATGACATTATTAGCTTAGGTGCTTCAAGCTGGGCAGTAGATGCGATTAAACAGTCCATCACACAAAAGGTTGTAAATAATAACATCCTCGAAAAATATCAAAGCGATATCACGCGTGCGGAGTTCTCAGAGCAAATCATCAAACTCATCGAGAAGTATAAGGGTAGACTTTCAATCTCTAAGGGCGTTTCATTTTTTGATACGAGTAATGAATCTGTACTCAAGCTCGTCTCGGCTGGCATTATGACTGGAAAAGGAAGTGGCATTTTTGATCCCGATAATCGAATCACTCGCCAAGAGCTATCCGTCATCTTATTCAAAGCAGCTAAACTGGTCTCTAATAAGGCTTATAACACCTCTAATACCGTCCAAGGCTTTAGTGACTGGAAGGCAGTATCCAGCTGGGCGAAGGACAGCATGACCTTCTGTGTGAATAATAAAATTTTAGCGGGCAGTAATGGCAAGCTTTCACCAGGTGGCTATGTTTCACGTGAGCAAGCCATCGTCATGATCGTCAGACTTCTCCAAGGCATCTCCTCAAACACACTTAAGTAAACCTAGATTTAAAGTCTACCCCCACGGGTAGGCTTTTTGTTTCGACTATCCTTCTGGTGGTATAAACATGGTAGAATCGGAGGTTCTTATGAAACGGCTTAAGCAAGCACTTGTGATCTTATTAATCATCATCGTTGTTCTTCAGATTGTGCCATTTTTAGTGCCATTAAGTGAATATGCGGGAACGCCTACGATAAAGCCTTTTGAGAATAGCTATTTCTACGAGGAAAATGGTGAGGTCGTGCACTATAGACTATGGCCGCCGGCTATCGCCGAAAGCACTTCGCCATATGGGGATGCAGTGGGTAAAATCCTTTTCGTCCACGGGATGGGGGCATCCACTTCGTCCTTTGATTCCAATATTCCTGCCTTCACAGAAGCAGGGTATATCGTCGTGGCGGTGGATCTCCCCGGGTTTGGTTACAGCATACGTGGAGAGAACCTTGACCATAGTCAGCAGCACCGAGCTGAGCTGCTTTGGAAGTTACTGAACACCATCGACGGTAGTGCAGAGGCGAGTATCGCTGAGATGCCTTGGCATCTGGCAGGTCATAGTATGGGTGGTGGTACGGTTTCCACCATGGCCACTCAGAATCCCTCACGAGCTGCCAGTTTACTCCTCATAGATGGCGCACTTAGCGACGCAGGTCGTCCGGAAGTGCCCATCTTAAGTTATCCTCCACTTGCCAGATGGGTTATGGTGGCCATGGAGCATGTTTTCATCACTGAAAATCGCATTGAATCGCTTTTAATGTCCGCCTATGGCAGAAAACCCACGGATTTAGAGGTTCAGCGTTATCTAATTCCTTTACAGCAGCCGGGAACAGCTAGAGGTGCCATCAATTTCGTTAAAACCTCAAAGGGAACCCCACTCACAGAGCTCACGAAATATCCTGGGCCAGTGCTGTCGGTTTGGGGTGCAGATGATGAATGGGTACCGCTCAGCGAGCTTACTGCGATCACGCCATTTCTGCCTCAGCTGAAGACGGAGATCATCAGCGGTGCAGGACACGTACCTCACGAAACCCACTCAGATTTGTTTAATGTGAGCGTGCTTAAATGGCTCGAAATCAATAGATAACTAGAAAACAGGAGTAATCATGCAAACACTTATCGGTATCATCGTCTCAAACATCTTCGTCCTCGTGTGTATCGGGATTTCCACCTTATTCGAAAAGAAAAAGTGGATGAGCGGAGAGGGCACGCGCAAATTCGTTCACATCGCCGTGTCCAACTGGTGGTTCATCGCCATGTACTATTTCGACACCGCCATCACGGCAGCCATCGTACCGGTGATGTTCGTCATCGTGAATTATTACTCCTATAAAAAGCAGCTGTTCACCAGCATCGAGCGTGGAGGAGGGGTTAAAGACCTGGGCACCGTATATTACGCCATCGCTTTAGTGGTGCTATCGCTGTGGAGCTTCGGCATGGGAAGGCCGGAAATCGGAGGCATCGGTATCCTGATCATGGGCTATGCAGACGGCTTCGCCGCAGTGGTGGGAACGAAATTCGGTAAGACGCCACTTATCCACGGGAAATCGGTAGAGGGCACCTTAACCGCAGTGATCATGGCCACCGTCGTGGTCATGGGCTTTAACGCCGTCTATGGACTTGGTCTTAGCGGAGTCGCGATGATCATCATCGCCATCAGTGCAACATTGTTTGAGCTATTCACCCCACTGGGGCTCGACAACCTCACAGTCCCCATCGGCAGCAGCTTGATCGCCTATGCCTTTCTATAAATATCGCTAATTACCGGAGGCACACATGGCATATGCACTTGGATTCATACTCAGTATGGGAATCGCGGTTCCCGCATATATAAAAAAATCCCTCACCCATAGCGGCGCAGTAGCTGCAGTGGTTCTGGGCACACTACTTTACGGTTTCGGCGATGCCAGTATCTATGTGGCGCTCATCGCCTTTTTTGTGTCATCCAGCGCCTTATCGAAGGTCAGTCAGCTATTAGCTGGGACAGAATTCCAGAAAATCGAGGCACGCCTTAAAAAAGGTGGCACACGCGACCACACACAGGTCATCGCAAACGGAGGCGTATCGCTTCTTATGGCCATCATCTTTCAAATCACCGATATGGAACTCTTTAAACTCGGTGCCATCATCGCTTTTGGTTGTGCGTGTTCTGATACCTGGGCTTCAGAAATCGGAATCCTCAGTAAACAGCAGCCAGTGAACATTATATCGCGCACACCTGTCCCGAAAGGCCTTTCAGGCGGTGTGACACGTCTGGGGCTAATGGCATCAGTAGCTGGCGCACTTTTTATCGGCATCGTCTACCTGATTACCACCGCCTTAACGAAAGATTTTACAGCAACAACCCTCATCGACGTTCTTATGATCACTTTCTTCGGAACGCTAGGTTCCCTAATCGATAGTGTCATCGGAGAAAAATGGCAAGCGAAGTACTTCGATCAGGAGCATGAAATCACCGAACGAAAATCAGAGGTCCTAGCCTCTGGCATCAAATTCATAAACGGCGACGTCGTTAATTTCGTAAGTGGTCTTATGGCGACCATGGTGGGGATGATACTACTTTTACTAATAGGTGACCTATGAAAAAATGGCTAGAACTGATTAAACATCCGGAGCGCTTTCATGTAAGCCCTGGTTCAGATGGTAAACTGCATAAACGCAATTATTTCGAGGGCTGGTATTTTAAGCACGTCACTTCTGACGGCACTCAGAGCATCGCCTTCATCCCAGGCATAAGCCTAGACCATACGGACACGCACAGCTTCGTCCAGGTGATCACCTCAGATGCCACTAATCAGGTCCGTACCGATTATCACCGTTTTCCAGCCCACGCATTTTCGTGGACAGATGAACCATTTTCTGTTAGGGTAGCAGAAAATACCTTTAGTCTCACCGGCTGTCAGCTTCACCTCCCTAACCTCACTGCCAGCTTTACCTATGGCCAGCTCGCGCCTATCAAGTCGTCGCGCCTTCACCCGAACATCATGGGCGCCTTTGCCTATGTCCCTAAAATGGAATGTAACCACGGCATCCTCAGTATGCACCACACCATCGATGGACAAGTTACAAGCTACGAGACAATCACCCAACTCAGTGAAAAATCAACCCTATCGAGGGTGATTGACTTCACTTCAGGCCGTGGTTATATGGAAAAGGACTGGGGCACCTCGTTTCCTTCTTCTTATATATGGGTTCAGGCCAACCACTTTGAAGACCCTGACACCGCCTTCATGATCAGTGTGGCCCACATTCCCTTTGGTCTCTTCTCCTTTACCGGCGTCATCGCCAACCTCCACTATAAAGGAAAGGAATACCGCTTCGCTACTTACAACCGCGCGAAAATCACCCGTTACGACGTCCATGACCAGCGGCTGGCGATCGCGCTCACGCGCCACGGCGATTCCGTCCTCTGCGAGGCCGTCATCGCCGCCGCCGGCACCCTAAAAGCCCCTGAACAGGGCGAAATGCGTCGTACTATCAAAGAAGGCCTCGGTGGAACCGTCACCCTAACGCTAAATCTAAAAGGAGAAGCACCCGTCACCCTCACCAGCACCGCGGCTGGGATTGAGATCGTGAAATGATTTAAAAAAAGCAGAGATGCTTTTTTCTTTTTTAGGCAATTTGGAAGGAGTAGTGCAGAAAAGAGAATGGAAATATATGGAAATTGCTATCGAGTTGCGATATACTACTCTTACTAACATTAGGAGGTCGTATAATGAGTAAGGATGTTTTTATCGCACCACATATCGATGTCGTCTTTAAGTCCATTTTTGGTAATGAAAAAGAAAAAGGGCCGTTAATGTCACTATTAAGTTGTATCATGGAGCTCCCACTGGAGTCGTTTGATGAACTTGAGTTATTGAATACCGAACTCATACCTGAGAATATCGAGCAAAAATCAAGTCGGCTTGACCTGAGAATAAAACTTAAAGATAAAACAGAAATAGATGTTGAGATACAAGTGATTAATCAGGTAGCATATAAAGAAAGGGTTCTATACTACTGGTCTAAAATGTATAGCGGTCAACTAAAGAAAAGCGAAACATATGATAAACTTAAAAAATGCGTCATCATAAATATCGTGTATTTCGAATTATTTGAAATGCCCCGAATGCACACGAAATTTCAATTATTAGAGACAAAAGAACATGAACTGTTAACCGACCAAATAGAAATCCATTTCCTTGAACTTTCAAAGCTTAATGCATATAATAGAACTATAGAAAACGAAGTTTTGATTGATTGGGCTGAGTTCCTTAGCTTAAGAAAAGAGGAAGATTTTATGGCGTTTAAGGTTAGAGATGACTTACCAGAGTATTTGCTGAAAGCCATTGAGAAATACGAAACGATAAAAGACGATCCAGATTTATATTTTGAGGCCTTGAATCTACAAATGGGCATCATGGACCAGATTCAAAGATTAGATGATGCTACCAATAAAGGCATAGCAGAAGGAAAAGAAAACACTCAAAAGGAAATTGCTAAGAATCTAAAAAATCTTGGAATAGATACTAAAACGATTAAAGACGCTACGGGCTTAGACCTCGAAATCATCAAAAGTCTCTAAACCTAATCAAAATATAACCTATTAAAGAAACGGAACGTTACTTGTAGTTAAACCTCAAGTAGCGTTCCGTTTCAGTTTCATTCTTCCATCACGTACTTGTCATTTAATATCTCTAATAATTAGATTTAAAAAAAGTTAAGTGAAAAGGAAAGGAATACCTGAAGAGAATGCAAAATTACATTTTATGATTGTGCGAAATAATTTTGCATTCTCCAAAGCCACTTACAACCGCGCGAAAATCACCCGCTACGACGTCCATGACCAGCGGCTGGCGATCGCGCTCACGCGCCACGGCGATTCCGTCCTCTGCGAGGCCGTCATCGTCGCCGCTGGCACCCTAAAAGCCCCTGAACAGGGCGAAATGCGTCGTACCATCAAAGAAGGTCTCGGTGGAACCGTCACCCTTACGCTAAATCTAAAAGGAGAAGCACCCGTCACCCTCACCAGCACCGCGGCTGGAATCGAAATCGTGAAATAAAACGAACCCTAGTTGCTATTCATAATTAAGAAGGAAAAATGCCATATATTTGTCATTTGCCTTCTTATTTTATTAGCGTTATAATAAAGTTCAGTGAAAAGGAGGCTCGATATGGCATCTACGAACATTAAGAAGGATCCAAAAACAGCATTACAGGAGAAAAAATTAAGAAAGGCGAGACGTAATAAGATCATCAAAAGCGTACTGGCGATATTTCTCGCACTCTTGTTAATAGGCACCGCACTATTCCCGGTCTTCTCGCAGACCACACCCGCTTATGACACCTTTAGAGGGAACGGTACTTTAGTCGTCGCAGACCAAAACATCAGCTTTACGGTCACTAGCGCCGCTACCACCCCGGATGCAAACTATCAGGATTTCATCGATTTCATGATGGACACTGTAGAAGGTAGCTATTATAAAGACGTAAACAAACAAACCTTAATCGAAGGCGCTTATAAAGGCATTTTCCAGTCACTGGATCCGTATAGCACTTATTTTAATCCAGAAGAATATAATAACTTTAACACCAGTATCGAAGGCGAGTTTAGCGGTATCGGCGCTTCCATCACAGAAGGTAAAAACGGTTACGTGGAAGTAGTCTCACCGATCAAAGGCACGCCAGCAGAAAAAGCTGGGCTCCTCCCAGGCGACATGATCGTGGAAATCGATGGCGTAGATGCGGCAGGATTCACCACAGAAAAAGCCGTCAGTATGATCCGTGGACCGAAAGGCACCGCAGTTAAGCTGGGCATCAAGCGCGCAGGCATGACAGATATCCTCTATTTCACCATCGTGCGCGATACCATCATCATCAAATCCGTGAATTATGAAATCCTAGAAGGTAACATCGGCTATATCGAGCTCACTGAGTTCAGCAGTAAGACTAATGCTGAGTTCGATGCCGCTATGGCCTACTTCGTAAATAAGAATATTAAAAAGCTGATCGTGGACGTGCGTAATAATCCAGGTGGCTTACTCGATACCGCTATCCACGTTAGCGACTACTTCATCCCTACTGGACAGGAAATCGTGAAGATTGATTATAAGGGCACCAGCGACCGCACCTACCGTGCCGCTACAGCGAAATCACCAGTGGACCTCGTGGTCCTCGTAAACGGTGGCTCTGCCAGTGCATCAGAAATCTTCGCAGGTAGCGTTCAGCAGACCGGTAACGGAAAGGTCATCGGCGAGCTCACTTATGGTAAAGGAACCGTTCAATCTCTTATGCCGCTCACTAACGGTGGTGCAGTGAAGCTCACCATCGCAGAGTATAAGTTAAAAGGCGATTATGTCGTGAATGGCGTTGGTATTAAGCCAGATATCGAAGTTAAGTCTCCCGTTCGTATCACAGACGAAGTCCTCGGCACCTTAGCCCCACTGGACGTGGCAAAAGGAAATACCACCCTTAACGTCTACGCTGCACAGCAGCGCCTCAAGCTTTTAGGTTATAGCTTAGATAGCGATGGCGTTATGAGCACAGCGACGAAGCTCGCCATTTCACAGTTCCAGGAGCACCAGGGAATCACGAAGACAGGCTTCTTAAATACAGCGACGCTCACGGCGATTAATAAGGAAATCACATCTTCAGCAGCGAAGACATTTGACCCACAGCTGGAAGCGGCGATCAAATATTTTAAGTAAATAATCGTTATCATTAATGAACCATTATAAGGCTTTCACTCTGTTTTTCTAGGGCGAGAGCCTTATTTTTGATTTGAAACCACCGTTTCGTGGTATATATCCTTTGTCATTAAAGTGTAATGTGTTGTAATGGTTCAGTAACAGACATATGACTTTAGACGGGTTATAATGTAGGTGCAGTGACAGTTCTGTACTTTTACAGTTCTATTACAATAAAAAACTTTAATTGACCGTGCTTCTGAACAGATGATATAATCAGTAATAGGATTTTGCGATATCCCACGCGGATTATGCGATTCTGAGGCAAAGCTTTTAGCCTCAGAAGGGGGTTATTGATCAAAACTCTCTTCTGTAACAAGAAGCAAGACAAAACCTAAAATTTAAGGGAGGAATTCACAATGAAAAGAGTCTTATCTTTAGTACTTGCTTTAGTGCTTGTACTGGGTATGATCCCTACTTTCGCTGCTGACATGACTGCTGGACAACACTTGTTCGAGCACGAGTTCATCGCAGGCGATGGCATGGGAAATCTTAACGAAGACCAATTGTTAACAAGAGAGCAATTGGCAAAATTGATCCTTGAACTTAACGGTTCAAAAGAAGAAGCTGAAGCTTTAACATTACCACCAAGCTTCACTGATTCTGCAAAAATTTCTGCATGGGCTAGACCTTATGTTGCTTATGCTCAAATCGAAGGCTTAATGGTAGGCTTTACTGATGGTTCTTTCAGACCACAAGAAGGCGTAACAGGCCAACAATTAGCTGCAGTTCTTACTAGAGCTTTAGGCTATGAGTTTTCATGGGCAACTGTTTTAGCTGACGCTGCTGACCTCGGTATCGAAGTTGCTAACGTTGCTAAGTTAACAAGAGGCCAAGCTTTCGAAGCTATGTGGGTTACTGTAAACACAGCTCCAGAAGGCGAAACTTTACCACTTGGAACATTACTTGGCAAATTGCCTGATCCTACTCCAGTTGTAGTTGATTTAGCTGTTGAGTCAGTAACTGCTTTAAATACTAAGCAAATCGCTGTTGTGTTTAACAAAGCTGTTGACAAAGTAACTGCTGAAACTGCTACTAACTATACTGTTGCTGGTGTTGCTTACGGTAAAGCTGCTCTTCAAGCAGATGGTAAAACTGTAATTGCAACAATGGCAACTGATACTAAAGTAGTTAATGCTACTGAAGTAGAAATTAAAGTTCTTAAAAATGTTAAAGATGCTGATGGCGTTGCTTTAAAAGCTGATTACGCTAAGAAAATCACAGTTGTTGATACAGTTTCTCCAACATATGTATCAATCAAAGCTGTTGGTCAAAAAACTCTCGAGTTAACTTTCTCTGAGCCAGTTATTGATAATAATGCAGCTGGTTTAGCTACTGATTTGTTAACAAATCAATTCACTGTTAAGAGTGGTATCTACACATATACAGTACAAACTGCTACTGCTGATTTCAATAACAACAAAATCACTTTAACTCTTGGTACTAACTTATTAGCTGGTCCACTTACAGTTAAACTTAATGCTTTAGGAATGTCAGATGTAGCTGCGATTCGTGATTTTGCTGGTTTAGTATTAGTTCCAGTAGAGTTCACATTTGATTATGTTGCTGATACAACTGTTCCAACTGCAACATTAGTTTCTGTTAATAAGGCTTCTAAAACTGCAAAAGTAACATTCTCTAAACCAGTTTATGGTGCTAACGTTATGATGTATCACTCAGTAAATGGTGTTGCTGCTTATGGTACAGCTCCAGTTACTAAGACTGAGCCAAATGCATCAACTGAGTGGGAATTCGTTTTCACTAATGCACTTCCATCAGGAAATTTAACGTTCTTCTTAGCAAATGATTCAGTTGCTTCTAACCAATTAACTGACTTATTTGGTGTAAAAGTTCCTAACCAAACTTTCACTTATAATGTTGTTGCAGATACTACTGCACCTACAGTTTCAGAATTAAAAGTTAATACAAATGTTTCTTTCGAAATCAAGTTCAGCGAAGCAATTGATCAGTCAGAAATCAAAGCTGCTAACTTCGAAATTCTTAAGCCAGATGGAACTGCACTTGCATTTACACCTAGCTTAAAACCTGCTACAACTGATACAGTATTGTTAACAGCTTCTTTAGCTGATAATACTACTTATACAATCAACGTAAAAGCAATGAAAGACCTTGCTGGCAATGCTATGGCAGCTGCTTATACAGGTCAAAAAGCTGTAGCTGATAATGTAAACCCAACTTTAACAGCTGGTGGCGTTTATATTACAGATGCTAAAACTTTATATGTTGTGTTCTCTGAACCAATGAATGAAGCAGACATCACAAACAAAACTAACTACACAATCAATGGTCAAGCTTTAGTTGCTGCTGACACAATTACTTTAATCTCATCTTCTAAAGTTAAAATTGTAAAAGATGCAAACAATATGGCTGCTGGTCAAGCGGTTGTTGTTGGTGCAGTTAGAGACTTAGCTGGCAAGAAATTAACAGCTGATACTCAATTCTCTACATCACAAAACATTGTTGCTGATACTTTAACATTTACTGCTGATCTTATTGCTGTAAATAAAGTTAAGCTTAAATTCTCTAAAGAACTTTCTATGTTTGATGCTGCTAACTTTACACCAGCTACTGGTCAATGGTTATCAGTTGAAAGCAACACAGTTGTAAGTGGCAAATCAGAAGTTGTATTAGTATTAGATACTAATTTAACTGCAGATGCAACATTGTCTATCAATGCTGCTGCTGGTAACACTAAATCAACTGAAGGTACACAAGTTACTGCAGGTGCTGTTGTAGCTGCTGACAAGATTGCTCCATCTATTAAAGCTGTAGTTTTCAACTCTGCAACTCAAATCATCGTTTCATTTGATGAAACTCTTGATTCAAACTCAGTTGCTTTAGCGGGTACAAATGGATTTAGCGTATCTGGTGGTACTTTAACAAGTGCTCTTAGAGTTGGTAACACAATCGTGTTAACTGGTACTGGATTTACTGCTGATACAGATGTAACTTACACAGCTGGAAACATTACTGATAACTCAGCTGCTAAGAATAAGCTTGCAACTGCTACTAGAACTGATGCTCTTGGTGTATTAACAGCTACAGCTGCTGCTACTCCAAATGCTACAGCTACATTATCTTTATCTACTGTTACTGAAACTTACACAGTTGGTAATACAAACTTGTTAGCTGCAGGCGGAGCTGCTCTTGCTGCTCAAACAGTTGGCGATTTCACATTCGTAATCGGCGCAGGTGGAGCTGCTGGAGACCAAGTAAACGTTGCTGTTGCTAATACTGGCGTAATCACAGTTTCTGTAACAGAAGCTGCTCCAGACAACTTGGTAGGCGTTCATACTATCACAATTGTACATGTTCCTACAGGCGCAGTTGAAACAATTACTGTTACTGTAACTACTGGCCCAGTTGTTGTTGTAACGCAATAATCAAAACTATAGTATTCAGCTACCTAATCATCATAAACTGAAAAGTAAATGTTTAGATGAAGTAACTGAACACTTGTAAAACAAAGCCAAAGCGCATCCTTTTAGGATGCGCTTTCTTTTTTTTGTCTTCAAACCGTAACCTAAATACAGTTGTCTAGAAGTAGTCATGGTGATATAATAAAAATCCTTTTGGAAAACTAACTATTTAGGAGGCACGATGATTGAAATTGAAAATCTTTTAAAAGCATTTCAAGTTGCCAAACGTAAAAAAGGGCCGTTTTCCTCGCTACTCAGGCGAGAAATCGAAGTGGTCCATGCGTTAAACGATGTGTCGTTTCAGGTAAAGACGGGGGAGATCGTCGGGTATATCGGTCCGAATGGGGCAGGTAAATCAACCACCATCAAAATCATGAGCGGCATATTAGTACCCAGTTCGGGGCGGTGTGAGATTCTGGGATTAACACCTTGGAATTCGCGTATCGAGCACGTTCGAAATATCGGCGTGGTATTCGGCCAGCGGACACAGCTTTGGTGGGATGTTCCTGTACTGGATTCATTTATGTTACTAAAAGACATCTATAAACTATCGATGTCAACATCAGTCTAGAAATTCCCAAAATAATCGGTTGAAATTTACCCATTAGCATCAGTTTCGCTTGATTCATATCGACTCACATCATAGAATCCAGCCTTTTTCTTTTCTTTGATTCGATAACTGTCACCTTTGATATTTATTGTTGTAGAATGGTGCAATAGTCGATCTAGAATAGCCGTTGCTACTACGTTATTCCCGAATACATCACCCCAGCTACCATAGGATTTATTAGAAGTAAGAATAATTGAGCCATTTTCATAGCGGTTTGATATGATCTGAAAAAAGTAATGAGCAACTTCGTCTTCCATGGCTGCATATCCTACTTCATCGATGATCAAGATACTTGGTTTATTAAGCGTTCTAATCTTTCTGTGAATGCGCCCAGATGCAATATTCTCTTTTATCGTTGAGATCAGTTCATGCGCACTCAAGAAATAAGCGGTGTAACCATTTCTTACGGCTTCGACAGCTAACCCAACCGCCAAATGTGTTTTCCCGACCCCAGGCGGACCAAGGAAAACCACATTTTCAGCGCGCTCAACAAAAGCTAGTGTTTTAAGTTCATTGATCTTTCTTTGATTCGCACTTGGTTGAAACTCGAAATCAAACGAATCAAGTGATTTTACATAAGGTAGCTTAGCGAGCTTAAGATTGGTTGCAGATGTTCGCTCCCGTTTTGCATCAATTTCCGCCCAAAGCAACTTGTCCAAGAATTCCAGATACGATATACTATCTTTAGAAGCTTCTTCTGCGTGGTGGTCGTACACAGCAGCCATATGTGGCAGATTCAAAACATCACATGCTTGTTTGAGTCTCTGTGTTATCATATTTAACCCACCTCACAAATCAAAGAATCATAGACTTCAAGAGGTCTTTGATGCACTTTGGGAGATTGTTCTGGAATCATTAGCGGTGCTTTGCGGGCTTTGGCTTTTCGATTTTCAGTAATTAATCCTTCAAAGTGCTTTTTCATTTTTTGACTATTATAAAGTCTTTGAATTCCTTGATACGCGGCCAAAAGTTACCTCTGACATATTTGACACCACGCTCAACTTTTCCCTTTGATCTTGGCATATATGGGCGATGTCTTACCGGCGTGAAATCATGATGCTCAGCAAATCTTAAAAATCGTGGATTCCATTTATCATCACCAGTTTTATGACTGTTCGCAACAACGGTCTTCATGTTATCGTATAGAATACTTTCGGGTAAGCCACCAAAGTAAGAAAAGGCTCGTTCATGACAACTAATGAGTGTATCAAACTTTGAGTTCTCAGTGAACTCGAGATAGTAGTTTCTCGAATAACCAAGGATCATAATGAATGCATAAATCTTCTTAAGTGTTCCATCCGGAAGTAATACTTGAAATTCTCCCCAGTCAACTTGAGCCAGTTTTCCAGGAGGGGTTTCGTATCTAATCGAAGCTTTTGAGAGTACTTTTTCCCGGTAGGGTTTCATAAATTCTCTTAAAATCGTATGCTTTCCTTCATAACCCTTAGCGACTATTTCATCAAATATGACCATGGAGTTAACACAGCCTTCATTCATACGATGTAAAATGTAATTTTTATAAGGGTCAAGTTTACTATTTTGTTTTTTCGTCCGCTTATATGTTGGAATGGCTTTAATACTTAGCCATTTGCTGACCGTCTTTCGGTCGACGCCGACTTCATTTGAAATCTGCTTGATACTGAGTCCTCTGCTTTTTAGATCTCTAATCATGAAATACTCCTCACAGTTCAACATCTGTATATCCCCCCTTCAGAGAGAAACATACGATTTTTGTGGGGAATTTTCAACCGATTTTTAGGAGTATTTTATCACCGATTTTGACATCGAAGGCGGATTTTACACGGTCGTTTGAGCATCTAGTGGAGGTACTGGACCTAGCACCTTTACTTCAGACGCCAGTGAGACAGCTTAGTCTGGGCCAGCGGATGCGCTGTGAAATCGCTGCGGCGCTTATCCACGAACCGAAGCTTTTATTTCTGGATGAACCTACTATCGGTCTGGACGCGGTGTCGAAAATCGCGGTGCGGCAGACTATTAAGAGGATTTATGAAGAACGTGGTGTGACGGTGATTTTAACCACTCATGACATGAACGACATCGAAGCATTGGCACAACGAATCCTACTTATCGGTAAGGGTCAAAAGCTGTATGATGGCGACCTGTCAGCGCTTAAAAGTCAGTATTTAACCTGTAAACGCGTAAGCGTCGATTACTCAGGCGCTGGTACGGAGATTTGGCCAGAGGGCACGACGATTATCAGGCAAAGCGCCGAGCGTGCGGAGCTTTCTGTGGATTTATCTCGAACATCGATTCCAGCAGTGATTCAGCAGCTGACGAACACCCTAAATATTCATGACATTACTGTGGAGAATCAGCCCATTGAAGAGATGATCTTCAGTCTTTATAAGGAGCACGCCATATGAGAGAAAGACGACAGAGCTATCATTTATCGATTTTTAAGCTTAGGCTTTTTCAGGGATTAACCTATCGAACGGCCGCACTGGCAGGGGTCGCGACGCAGTTTTTCTGGGGACTGATTTTCATCATGGTGTATCTGGCGTTTTACGGGGAAGCGGCGTCAGTGGCAGGCTTTACGAAGGAACATTTGGTTTCCTACATCTGGCTTCAGCAGGCATTTCTCGTCTTTATCGCATTATGGATCAGGGATAATGAGCTATTCGGGTTGATTCAGACGGGGAATATCGCCTATGAGCTGATACGCCCGATCAATCTTTATAGCTTTTGGTACACGAAGCTCCTTTCCACCAGGCTGGCCAGTGCAGCCCTTCGGTGTCTACCGATTATCGCCATCACGCTACTCCTGCCTACACCTTATGGTTTAGCACTGCCTGATTCACCAGTGGCGCTCATGCTATTTCTAATCGCCATCATACTGGGGGTGATGATTAATGTGGCTATTTCCATGTTCATCTATATCTCAGTTTTCATCACCTTATCTCCCATCGGCTCACTGCTACTGTTTAGTGTGGTGGGTGAGTTCCTATCTGGCCTAGTGATTCCCATACCGCTGATGCCCATATGGCTTAAAAACCTCTTGATGTTTCTACCTTTTCGATACACGGCCGACTTACCGCTTCGTATCTACTCTGGGAATGTGGGATTAAATGAGGCGGTATTTGGGATTGGGATACAGTTGATATGGCTGATCATGCTACCTATAGTCGGCAACCACCTTATGAACAAGGCGATGAAGCACCTCGTCGTACAAGGAGGTTAACATGGGACTCTATCTAAAATACATGATGATGGGATTAAGGTCTCAGCTGATTTATCGCACTTCATTTATCCTCATGTGCATCGGCCAGTTTTTCGTCCCATTTTTCATCTTTATCGGACTCTACCTGATGTTTGATCGCTTTGATAGTCTGGTTGGATGGACATTTGGTGAGGTCGCCTTATTATACGGTACGATCCACATGGCATTCGCCTTAGCGGAAGCATTGGTCAGAGGCTTCGATTCGTTCCCGCAGCTGGTAAAATCGGGTGAGTTTGACCGTCTACTACTAAGACCGGTTTCGACGCCTCTACAAGTCGTCGGCTGGAAGTTCGAATTCACCCGTATCGGACGACTTCTCCAGGGGGTTCTCATCTTCGTCTGGGCGCTTAGTAACCTCACAATTCAGTGGACAGTGCTTAAGGTCATCTGCATAACGGGCATGGTCATCGGAGGGTTCTTCATCTTTTCAGGGCTGTTTATCTTCTTCGCCGCGCTGGCGTTTTGGACCATCGAAGGCCTCGAAATAGCTAACATTTTCACCGATGGCGGTCGCGAGATGTCCCAGTACCCCCTCACCATCTATGCGAAGAGCATCCAGCGGTTTTTCACCTTCGTCGTACCTTTCGGCGTTATAAATACCATTCCGCTGAATTACCTGCTCGATAAACAGACACTGGCAGGCCATTTCACTGCGTTTATCCCCTATCTGGGCATACTGTTCCTCCTACCGGCACTGCTGTTCTGGAATTACGGCGTAAAGCATTATCAGTCTACAGGCTCATAATCCTGCCACGTGACTGCCACGGTTCTGCGTTAATCTTTATCGTGCCGTTCTCCGAAACACTTAATGACGAGATCATTTAGAAAGGAGGATCAAATGAGAATATCTGGTATTAAGCAAAATGATTATCAAAGCACCTCTTTAGTAAATAGCCTAAGAAGTGCGCAGGGTCAAAATCAGTCATCTGCTTCATCAGCCTCTGGTGTCAGTGCGATTTTTGCTAATGCATCACTGGTAAGTGCATCAGCGAACGATACGACGGCCAGTAGCGCCTCTGAAATTCTTTCCAGCATGAATCAAAACCCTAAGGCACAGATGATGAAGATGCGGATGCGCGAAGAACTGACCACTGAGCAAAAGGCTGCGTTAGATGCCATGAAGGAAAAGATGGATGCACTAGCTTCTACTGATCTGGAAGCCCTTAGCGGAGAAGAGCAGGCGGTATTACTGGAAGAACTTCAGGCGAGCTTCGAAGCTGCACATGGTGAAAACCCAAATCAACTGACCGTATCTGAACTCACTTCAGAGGAAGTCACATCGGAGCTGACCAAGCTAAAAGAAATAGCGGTTAACGGTCCAGGAAGAGGTCCCGGCGGACCTGGCGGACCTGGAGGTCCACCACCCGGACCACCACCAAGTGGTGCTGCCGGCGAAACCGAATCGACTGCATCTAGTAACATCGACATCGAGGCGATTTTAGAAGCGTTAGAATCTGATGAGGATGATGCCGATACAAAGGTCTCAAATCTTATCGAGTATCTGAAATCACTTAAATCGGATTCAGTAGAGGAGACTTCCTACGACCTAACAGATATCATTTAAACTAAAAAGATTCAAGCCCTATAAAAAGCCGTGAAGCAAATTCGCGGCTCTTTTGCATATGAAAAAAACCAAAATTTTTAGACTGTGAGTAGCAAAAAACACATTAAGCGTGGTATAATTATACCACGGAGGTGAGCTAATTATGCCACGAATAATCCCTATTAGAGACCTTAAAAATACAAGTGAAATTTCTCAGCTATGCCATTCGGTGAAAGAACCCATATATATAACTAAGAATGGTTATGGCGATATGGTCATTATGAGCATGGAGACTTATAATGAAAGAATGTACATGAGTGAAGTTTATGAAAAGCTAGTAGCAGCAGAAGAGCAAGTTGAGTATGGGAAAGTTTTAAATGCTAACGATGTCCTAAAAAAACTAAGAGATAAAAATAATGTATGAGTTAATTATTACAGAACTTGCTTATAAAGACCTTGATGATATCATCTCTTATATTTCGATAGATTTAGTTAATCCAGATGCAGCAAGCGACTTTTTAGATGAAGTAGAACATTGTTTTTCGATTCTAAAGTCAACACCGAAAATTTATGAGTATTGTCATGATTCTAGGCTGGAAAAATTGAAATATAGACGGGTACCGATCAAGAATTATTTGTTGATTTACAAGATTGATGTTAAAACTCATACCGTAATTATTTTAAGAGTATTCTATGGTGCGATGAATTACATGAGTTTAATTTAAACTTAGGATGGAGTTATAAGCCGTGAAGCAAATTCACGGCTCTTTTTTTACTCTACGGAGCGTCGATTGTGAAACCGATGAGGCTGGCTGTATAATATAAGGGATAAATGTGTCACGATGTGGAGGAACAAACGTTGGAACCTAATAAAAAGAAGCTGAGAGATGAATATAAAAGTAAAGCCAGTGTGGGCGGGGTATATAGAATTACATGTAGTGAAAATGGCATGACCTGGACTCGGGGTACAGTGGATCTGAGAGGTGCTAAAAATCGATTCGAGTTTGCTTGTAAGACGAACCTGAGTCCTGAGATGGCATTAAATGAAGCGTGGAAGGCTTATGGGTCAAAAGCGTTTACATTGGAAACACTAGAAGAAATTGAACAGGGAGAAACGCAGTCACAGAAGGAATTTTCAGAGGATGTGGCGGCGCTTCTGGCGATGGTTATAGGTAAGGAGGGTACACATGCAGAATAAGGTAGGCGAGCTCATACGCTCGCTAAGGCTAGATAAAAGGATGACGCAGAAGGCACTGGCAGAGCGTTTGAACATCAGCGATAAGACGGTTTCCAAATGGGAGCGCGGGATGGGGCTACCAGAAATATCACTTATCTCGCCACTTTCGGAAATCCTCGGTGTAGAGCTTCAGAATCTACTTTCGGGTGAGCTAAAGCCAAATGATTTCGTCAGTGGCAACCTGAAAAAGTCCACCTTTTTCGTCTGTCCAAGCTGTCATAATATCACGCTCTGCACGGGGAGCTCCGAGGTTTCATGCTGTGGAAAGAGGGTTGCTGCCCAGGTGATGAAGAAGGCATCTGAGCATCAAAAGCTAAACGTGGAGAGTGATGAAAACGAATGGCTAATCACCTCAAATCATCCCATGACGAAGGAGAATTACATCTCTTTTATCGCGCTGGTGACGGGGGATCGGCTACAGCTAATCAAGCTTTATCCGGAGTGGCATCTCAGTGTACGCGTGGCGAAACGAGGTCTCGAAACACTCATGTGGTATAGTACAGAGGATGGGTTACTCTATCAGTTCATTAAATAGTGATTATATAAATTGTCGAGTCGTGTTTAGTTTAATCACGACTCGACAATTTTTTATGCGTCTGATATATTTAGAGTGACGAATAAAAAGACTAAACAAGAGACGAATTAGGGAGAGACAGCGATGAATGGATTAGCAAACTATACAGGTGAAATAGCGGCTTTGGCCACGGCGCTCTGCTGGGCGGTGACGGCCACGAGCTTCGAGGATGCAGGGAAAAAAATAGGTTCTATGAACCTTAACTTAATGCGCCTTCTCTTAGGGATGGTGTTCTTATCCACGTTTACATGGCTTACCAGAGGCTACGTGCTACCGACGGATGCGTCGGCTGAGGGCTGGTTCTGGCTCATGCTTTCTGGCTTCGTGGGCATCGTGCTAGGGGACCTTCTACTGTTTGAGGCGTTTGTGCGCATCGGTTCGCGGATTTCCATGCTGATTTATGCATCGGTACCTCCGCTCAGCGGCATCATGGCGTACTTCTTTTTAGGTGAGGCCATGACGTTTATACAGATTATCGGGATGCTGGTGACCCTAGCAGGGATTGCCTCGGTGATTCTCGTACCGGACGAGGATAAAAAGTCGGTGAAGTTCGCCCATCCACTGGCAGGCATATTACTGGCCTTCGGGGGTGCGTTTGGTCAGGCGGCAGGGTATATTTTAGGAAAATTCGGCATGGCGGGCTACGATGCGTTTTCTTCGACACAAATCAGGCTAATCGCTGGTATTATCGGGTTTGCGATACTGTTTACGATTCGCGGGCATTGGCCGAAGTTCAAGACGGCGTTTAAGCGCAAGGACGCGATGCTGTCACTGGGCCTCGGTTCGTTTTTCGGCCCATTCTTAGGGATTTCACTTTCGCTATATGCGGTGCAACGTATCAATCCAGGTGTGGCATCGACACTCACATCGATCACACCGGTTTTACTGATCCCCGTGGCATTCTTCCTGAAAAAGGAAAAGGTCAAACTCCGTGAGGTGCTGGGGACGTTCGTGACACTGGCGGGTATCGCGATTATGTTTATGTGATCGGAGAGCGTTTTTCAAAGATAAGTGGGTATATCTATCGTGGTGGTAATACACTAAGCCTGACGTTTGATACCTTTGAACTATATAAAGGCGGTATGTATAATTATTAACAACTGAATAGGAAGGATGGGTGAAAATGCAACTGACAGAGATTACGCGGCGGACGAATAAACGGGTGATGATTGCGAGTTTTATGTTGATTCTTTTAGCGATTCTAGGCTATGTCATGGAACTGGTGCGGGGGACGAGAGACCTCAGCTATGTTCTGCTCATGAGTCTAAGTCTGCTTGCGCCCATCGGATTTTCATATATTTTTTACAGGCACCCTAAGTTTATAGAGGCGTTTAAGGGAATCGCACTTTATAGCTTTATCGTATCCTGGATGATCATGCTTTCGTTTTCACCGAAGGTGATCCAGTACGTGCTTATCTTTCCGCTTCTGGTAATCTACGTGCTGTATTATGACTATGAGCTTATCCGAAATGCATCGATTCTGGTGTTCGTCTATGGCATCGTGAAGGTGGTAATAAACATCCGGCTATATGGCATGACCGACAGCTTCATGATGACGGAGTATACGGTGTTTATGCTCAGCCTCATCGCATTCGGGCTGGTGGCGGTAAATACGATTTCATTTTCCATAAAGATTCGCAACCAGCAAATGGAAAGCATCATCGCCGAAAAAGAAAAAAATGCCCAGCTACTGGATGAGATGAAAAGTGTCATGGACGTGATCCAAAAAACCACGAAAGCCGTGCATCATATCACGAATGATTTGATGACGACTTCAGATTTAGCGTCAGATTCCATCAAGCAGCTGTCCTATGGCGTCGAGGAGATCGCTGACAGCATCGCCACGCAGTGCGACCGTTCAAATGACATGCAAAGCAAGCTCCTCTATACCACCGACATGTCAAATCGCATCGTGGAAAAGACGCACCAGTCGGCAGGTCAGGTCCATGAAGGAAAGAACACATTTATGGAGCTGGACAGCTATGCGGACCTCATTAAGGCGAATAACCAGAAGGTATTTGACCAGATGGTGGCGCTGGAGAAGAGTGCTGAAGAGATTAAGGGTGTCGTGGATGTGATCCAGAAGATCGCGGTCCAAACGAACATGCTGGCGCTAAACGCCTCTATCGAGAGCGCTAGAGCTGGTGAAGCGGGCAAGGGCTTCGCCGTGGTGGCGGACTCTGTCAGGGAGCTTTCCATACGGACCAGTGAATCCTTAGAAGGAATCCACGGCCTAATCGACCGACTGGAATCAAACGCTGAAGTATCGCTCAGTACCGCTGAGGAGTCTCTGCGATTTGGTGATCAGATCAGTGCCCGCATCCACATGACACGGGATTTGTTCGAAGAAATCGACGGCATCATCGCACAGGCAAATAAGGAAATAACAGAAACCGTGGTGACCACTGATGAAGTGGTGCATAACAACCAAGTGGTGGTGGATCACATCGCTAAAATTTCCCAGGCGGTGAAAGAGTCTGCACGTGCCGCGCGAAGTGTCTCAGAAAAAGTAGAGCATAATAAAGCGCTTACGCTAAAAGCGAAAGCGCACATGGATGAGCTCGCCCAGATGGTGGAGCGGGTTTAAGGGAACTGTGTTTACTCTAGGAGGAAATCGATAATATTTTTCACTTTAATACCGTCAAAATCACCAAAAACAGTCTGGTCCATGGTTAAAATAATTTTTGGATAGTTATCAGAGATGCTTTTAAGTGGCTTAAGTTCTCTTTCGAGTGTACTCTCGTCTATGATGGTTGCTGAAACTTGAACATAGAGGACTTCATCAGTATTAGTTGCGACGAAGTCGACCTCCAGGGGACCAACTTTTCCGATACGAACCTCATATCCTCGCCTTATTAGCTCTAGATATACGATGTTCTCAAGGATATGTCCATAATCAGTATTTCTAAGACCGATGAGTTGATTTCGTATGCCGATGTCGACCATATAGTATTTTTCTAATGTTTTTAAGAATAGTTTCCCTTTTAAATCATATCGATTCACTTTATGAATTATAAAGGCGTTTTCTAACATTTTCAAATAATTATCGATGGTTTCACTCGTCGTTTTTCGGCCGCTACTGGTTAAGTAGTCGCTGATTTTTTTTGTACTGACGATATTGCCTACATTCGAAGCGATGAATTTTAAGATTACCTCCAGTAATGCGCCATCCCTAATTTCATTACGATCGATTACATCTTTGATTAGTACAGTATTATAGACACCTTCCAAAAAGGGTCCAATCGTCTCTGGGCGATCGATTAGCTGCGCGATGGTGGGTAGTCCACCAAACCGAATATATTGATTAAACAGTTCCTGTTTAGAGTGCAAAGTGCCTTGATCATAGAAATCCAAATACTCTTTAAACGATAATGGCTGCATTTTGATTTCCACATAACGTCCAGATAAAAGCGTGGACAATTCAGCAGAGAGAAGATAAGCATTTGAACCGGTTATAGTGATATCCACATCGGCGTCTACTAGCATGGCATTAATGACTTTTTCCCAAGAAGGTATCATCTGGACTTCATCTAAAAGCAGATAAAACCGACCTTTTAAGTCCTTCATACGCGATTGAATATGGGAATGCATTTCACGATAGCTAGTGATTTGATCATATTCAAATGATTCGAAGTTCATCCGTATAATATGGTCTTTTGAAATGCCGGAATCGATTAAGTGATTTTCGAAAAGCATGAGTAAACTGGATTTTCCGCACCTTCTAATGCCGGTGATTACTTTAATAAGGGGTTTATCTTTATAATTTTTTAGCTGATTTAAGTATAAGTCTCGATTTTTCATATCATCACCTCTATTTCGATTATACCCTAAAAAAACAATTTAACATATATTTTTTCGGATATAACCGAATAAAAAGATACACATATAAAATCCCGTGTAATTTAAAATGTGATTTTAAATTACACGGGATTTATGTCTTATCCTAACGCCACGTCCAGGATCATCATGACCGTGAAGCCCAGCATGCTACCGATGGTGGCGATATCGGTTTTTGATCCACCTTCCTCGCGTTGCGCCTCTGGGATCAGCTCTTCGATAACGACATAAATCATAGCGCCAGCTGCAAAGGCTAATGCATAAGGGAGAAGTGGCTGAATCTTCACGACAGCCAGTGCGCCGAGGATACCCGCGATGGGTTCCACGAGGCCTGAGGACTGCCCATAAAGAAATGCTTTGGTTCGGCTGAAGCCTTCGCGTCTAAGCGGGATGGAAACGGCTGCGCCCTCGGGGAAGTTTTGAAGACCGATACCGATGGCCAGTGCGATGGCACCGGCGAGTGTCGCCGTAGTTCCGATGCCTGCTGCCACAGCGCCGAAAGCGACACCCACGGCGAGTCCCTCTGGGATGTTGTGGAGGGTGATGGCGAGAACCAGGAGCACACTTCTTTGCCAGTTGGTCTTAACGCCCTCTGCCTGAGAGGTTTCTAGTCCGAGGTGCAAGTGGGGGAGGAGCTTATCCACCAGGTATAAAAAGCCGCCGCCGCATAAAAAGCCGATGGCTGCGGTGATATAGGCTTTCTGACCGAGCTCCTCCGCTAAGGAGATTGCAGGTGATAAAAGTGACCAGAAGCTTGCTGCGATCATGACACCTGCAGCGAATCCTAGCATCCCGTTCAGGATGGTTTTGTTGATGGATTTAAAAAAGAAAACGAGGGCTGCACCCAGTGCAGTGACACCCCAGGTAAATAATGTGGCGATCAGCGCCTGTGTGACCGGGCTGAATTGTTCAAAAAATGCGATCATAGTCGTCCTCCGATGCTGATAAATGTCTTTTAATATTATTATAGTCTAAAGATAAGGTTTTTGTTGATTTTTTAAAAGCCATCCGATAGAATTTACTTAGATCAGGTGTCGCGAAAGCGATAACCGGGCTTTAAGCAACAGGAATTACCTGTGGGACTGTGAATCATCATAGTTCCGCAGGTTTTTTTATTTTAAAATGAATGAGCGAGGTACCAGTATGGAAAATTATCTTCAGCAAGATCAGGTAAGAGCAAAAGAGGCAAAAAAAGTGACGCTCGTCGGTTTCTTTATTAATGCAATTCTGACTTTATTTAAAGTTTATGCGGGAATAACAGGAAAAAGCGCTGCCATGGTGGCAGACGGCGTTCACTCTTTATCCGATTTTTTCACGGATATCGTCGTACTCATCGGCTTCAGGTTTATTAATAAGCCAGAGGATGAGGACCATAATTATGGCCACGGTAAATATGAAACCATCGCCACTTTGATTATCAGTTTCGCCTTGCTTATCGTGGGCTATAAAATACTATCTTCCGGAGTTATCAATATTTATCAAGTAACCTTTAAAGGAAAAATCATCGAATCACCAAACCTCATCGCTTTGGTCGCTGCGGTGGTATCGATCGTATCGAAGGAGCTTTTATACAGGTACACGAAGCATGTGGGCGAGAAAATCAAATCACAAGCGGTCATCGCAAACGGATGGCACCATCGTTCAGATGCATTTTCCTCATTAGGCACCTTAATCGGAATCGGAGGTGCTATCGTTTTAGGCAATCGTTGGACCATCCTTGATCCGATCGCGTCGGTAATCGTCAGTGTCTTCATCTTTAAGGTGGCTTTCGAAATTCTGACACCTGCCTTTAACGAGCTCATGGAGGTTTCATTGAAAGCAGATGAGGTAGAAAAGATTAAAAATGTCATTACATCCAATCAATTCATACGAGATTATCACCACCTCAGAACGCGCCGAATCGGTGTAAAAGTGGCGATAGAGGTCCATCTTTTATTTGATAAGGACCTGACGATCGATCAGGTACACGATCATGCCACAGAGGTTGAAAAAGCGCTTAAGGCATTATTTGAGGGAAACTGTATTATCACGACCCATCTCGAACCTTATCACTAAGCTTGAAAAGGGTATTTGACAACCCATCTAAAACTATGTTAAGATTACTGCGAACTGAATAGTACCGAGGGGAGCTGGTGTACCGGCTGAGAGGAAGTGTTAAACTTCGACCCTGAACCTGATTTGGATAATGCCAACGTAGGGACGTGTCGCTTCTAACAACCATTAGTGAGATTTGTCTTTACGGGCAAAGCTCACTTTTATTTTTTTGGAGGTTTTTATGAACAGAAACGAAGACATGGGTGTGATGGGCGGCGGCCTCCTTTGGTTCGGCGCAGCGGTATCCATCGCAGAAATTTTCACAGGGGCATTACTGGCACCACTGGGGATAGGGAAAGGTCTAATCGCCATCCTGATCGGTCACATCATCGGCTGTGTGCTCTTTTATCATGTGGGCATCATCGGCGCGAGGAGGCGTGTCGGTGCCATGGAAAGCACAGCCTTTACCTTCGGCAGGCAGGGTGCCATCTTTTTCTCGGTGCTCAATCTCCTCCAGCTGTTAGGCTGGACGGCCGTGATGATCATCACGGGTGCTGAGGCCATGAACACGGCGCTTGACACGAACCTTATCATGCTGTGGTGTGGGGTGATCGGCGCTTTGATCATGGTCTGGATCCTCGCAGGGATTAAAAATGTCAGCAAACTGAATTCTCTAGCGGTAAGCGCACTCTTTTTCCTCAGTATGTTGCTGGCTTTCACAGTGTTTAAAGGGGATGCGTCCAGCGCGTCAGCTAGCATCGGTCTAATGAGTAATGGTCAAATGGGATTTGGTCTCGCGCTGGAACTATCCATCGCCATGCCGCTTTCCTGGCTACCGCTGATTTCGGATTACACGAAGCATGCGCGCAGACCAGTGACATTTACCTTGGTCAGTACACTCTCCTATTTTGCAGGCAGTAGCCTCATGTACACCATCGGTCTCGGTGCAGCACTTTACACAGGCTCCAGCGATGTGGTAACCCTCTTAACGGCCTCTGGTCTCGGCGCGGCAGCCCTGCTCATCGCGTTACTGTCCACGGTGACCACCACCTATCTGGATGTCTATTCGGCAGGCGAAAGCCTAAAGACGATTTTTCCGCAAGTAAATGCAAAGCATGTCGGCATCTTCGTGTGTTTGATGGGCACGCTACTTGCGATTTTCACGCCGATGCATCAGTATGAAGGGTTTCTGCTTCTCATCGGATCTGTATTTGTTCCAATGGCCGCGCTGCTCATCACCGATTTCTATACCCACCCGCATGCATCCTCACAGAACAAATGGAACCTCACGAATGTGGCCTTATGGCTCGTGGGTTTTATCCTTTACCGCATCTTCATAAAGGCTGATTTACCCATCGGAAGTACATTACCGGTAATCGTCATCGTCATGTCGCTCAGTGTGGGAATTTATAAAATCAAAAGGGAGGTCATCAAATATGTTTCATAATGTGTACTCAAATGTGGTTAAGACCACACCACTGGTTCACACCATCACCAATTACGTCACGGTAAATGACGTGGCAAACGTCATCCTCGCATCTGGCGGTTCGCCCATCATGGCGGACGAGGTTTCTGAAGTGGAGGATATCACCACCATCTGTTCATCACTGGTCATCAACATGGGAACCCTTAATGTCAGAACCATCGATTCCATGCGGGTAGCAGGTAAAAAAGCGAATGCGTTAGGACACCCTGTCGTTTTCGATCCAGTTGGTGCAGGGGCTTCAGCGCTTCGAAATGAAACGGCATTAAAGCTACTGGAAACCATCAACTTTTCTGTTATCCGCGGCAACATCTCAGAAATCAAATTTCTCGCCACAGGAGGTGGCACCACGAAGGGCGTCGATGCAGCAGAGGCTGACCGGATTACCGATGAGACCCTGGATGAAGTGGTGGCCTTTGCGAAGCGCTTTGCAGCTAAGACAGGTTCGGTAATCGCCATCACGGGCGCCATCGATGTGGTGGCGGATGGTGATAAGGCCTATGTCATTAAAAATGGTCACGCCAGCATGAGCAAAATCACTGGTACAGGCTGTATGCTCACCGGCATCATCGGGGCATATGTAGGGGCAAATGTCGCAAACCCATTAGAAGCCACTGCTTCTGCCGTAGTGGCCATGGGATTATGCGGTGAAATGGCGCATGAGAAAATGCTGCGATTAGAGGCAGGTACGGGAACCCTTCGAACCCTGATCATCGATGCGCTGAGTAATCTCACGGCTGATGTCTTAGTAAAGGGGGCAAAGGTTGAAATCAAGTGAGGGCACAGTACACGCTTCTAATAGTAAGGGGCTAGAAAGTGATCCCATCAGGCGTTTAGCGGATGAACTAGCGAATAAGCTCAGACTCTACGTGGTCACGGACCGGGCCTGGCTAGGCGAGCGATGTCTCGCTGAGCAAGTAGACGAGGTGCTCAGTGCAGGCGGCTCTATTTTACAGCTCAGGGAAAAGGAAATGTCCAGTGCTGAGATGATGCCACTTGCGGCACAATTAAAATCGGTGGCTGCTAAGTACCAGGTCCCGTTTATTATCAACGATGATCTCTCGGTAGCGCTGGCTGTCGATGCCGATGGGGTGCATATCGGTCAGAGCGATGGCGATGTCGTGAACACGCGTCATCAAATCGGCCCAAACAAGCTTTTAGGCGTGTCGGTTCAGACGGTAGAGCAGGCGATAAAAGCGGAAGATGAGGGAGCGGATTATCTGGGCGTAGGCGCCATTTTTCCCACCGGTTCAAAAGCCGATGCCGACGCAGTCGCGCTGGACACCTTAAAAGCCATCTGTGAGGCGGTGCGGATTCCGGTGGTGGCCATCGGCGGTATCGGTCTAACGAATATGGACCGTCTTAAAGGGAGTGGCATTTGTGGGGTTGCAGTGATATCCGCCATTTTTGCGGAAGCGGATATTTCGACGGCCACTTCGAAATTAAAGTTAAAAGCCATGGAGGTATTCGGATGAAAACGACGCAATTAAAAACGGTTTTAACCATCGCAGGCTCGGATCCCAGCGGCGGCGCAGGGATTCAGGCGGACCTTAAAACTTTTGCGGCGCATGGGGTCTACGGCATGAGTGTAATAACAGCGCTTACGGCGCAGAATACCATGGGCGTCTACGGCATTTCTGAGGTGTCACCAGCGTTCGTGGCGAAACAGCTAGATACGATTTTTACGGATATCCGCCCTGATGCGGTGAAAATCGGCATGGTATCCAATGGCGAAATCGCAGAGGTGATCGTGGAAAAGCTGCTTGAGTATCATGCGGTAAACATCGTGGTGGATCCGGTTATGGTGTCCACCTCAGGCGCGAAGCTTCTATCCGATTCTGCCATGGAGGTGGTGAAAACTAAGCTCATCCCCATCGCACATGTGATGACGCCGAATCTCATGGAAGCGGAGGTTCTGACGGGGATGCGTATTCGAAGTGGGGAGGAAATGGCGTGTGCGGCGGAGGTATTGGCACAGCACACAAAAAAAGCAGTGCTCATCAAAGGCGGCCATTTTCAGGACACCTCTGATGATCTGCTTTTATCATATGGGGAATTCTGCTGGTTTTATGGTGCGCGTATCCCGAATCCGAACACCCATGGGACAGGCTGTACGCTTTCATCGGCCATCGCCAGTCATTTGGCGCTGGGGCATGATTTAAAGGAAAGCGTGCGAAAATCGAAGGATTACGTCACCGGTGCGATTCGTGCGGGTCTTGATTTAGGAAGTGGCAGAGGGCCGCTGAATCACATGTGGCAGTTTTAGTGTTGGTGTGGCGCTTGAGTGGCATTATCGCCGCTCGGTGCTGCAGCTTCTGTAGCTGTAGAATCTGTAGTTGTAGCTTCTGTACTAGCGGCTACCTTTTTATGAGTTAACTCAGCCATTTTGAGTTCTGCATGCCATGTGACATCAAAACCAAACTCTGCTGCGATAAAATAAAGCGGGATATACATGGTGCCATTGACTCTCATGGCGTTATGATTTAACTCGGCTTTTACGCCGTTCACATGAACTTCTTTTGAATCCTGGTGAATTTCGATGGTTTTCGACTCTTTTACGAGTGTTACGGTTTTCGTCACTTCATCCCAGGTAACAGTTGCGCCGAAAGCATCAGCCATTGCACGTAACGGTACGAGTACCTGATCGTCCACCATTAATGGACTCGTGCTGAAGTTGAATTTGTGACCTTTCGCGATGACGCTCTCCAGACCTAAAGCGGTATGGTTAGGTGCTGCGGTCATTAATTTCGATTTGAACGTCATGCTGCTTTTCAGCGCTTCCATGGAGAACTCTTTATGAACGGCTTTTTTAAGCTTTTTCATGGTGCTCATGATCTCAGTGGTTTTCGCTGTGATTTGCTCTTTAGTCGTTGCGATAGAAGCTTCGTGCGTCGCCATCAGGGCGGTGTCGTTTGCTTCTTTAGCAGCATGGTGCTGGCTTTCCAGTGCTTTAAGTGCATCGTTAAGCGTTAGTAGCTCCACCTTAAACCCTTCAATCGTCGCCTCCAGCGAAGCGCGTTCTTCAGTAGCCGATGGCATCATGGTACTCGTAGGTGCTTTTGTTTCAGTGGGCATCATTTCTTTTTTCATGTCCGCATTAGCGAAGGTCATGCCCGTGGTACTTACTGCGCCGATTAAGACGAAGGTTGCGGCTTTTGCAATCAATTTTGATGGTATCTTCATTTGACAATCTCCTGTGGATAATATTGTAAAATTAGTTTTCATTTTACAATTATTAATCTACAGGAAACTTATGAAGATGTTATGAAGAGCAGAAATTTTATTTACTTTTTTTATTTAGGTCACAGCAGTTGATGCCTTGACCACCGTACTGCGATTTGTTTTGCTCACCGATATTTTCCATTAGCCGCTGAAAGGCGGCTTTGATTTTTTTTAGCATTTTAATTTCCTCACTAATGTGCTCGCGTTTAAACGCAACCTATTTGCTGAGTAAATTCTTCTTCTGTAAATATTCTTCTTCTGTGATTTCACCTTTTACGAAACGGATCTGTAAAAGGTTAAGTGCGTCAGTTGAAGTACTTTGAAGCTGGCGTTTTTTACTTGATCTAAAAATCAAGTAAACGACGAGCGCGGTGATTAAAATAAAACCGAGCATCATCAGGGGTCCCATAAAGCCGTAGCCCCAAAAGCCGTTTCCAAAGCAGCCCCAAGCGCCATCTCCTGGCCCGAAGCCGTTACCAAATCTACCGAACATCATGTGGATTCCTCCTTTTTACATTTAAGAGAGTAGCGTCGATTTCATTCTAAGGAAAGTTTCTTCATCGATTTCGCCTTTAGCATATCGCATTTCCAGAAGCTCTAAGGGTCTAGTGGAGGATGCAGCTGAAGGCTGAGAAACTTTATTATTATTCATGGAATAGTAGACGAGTGCTCCGATTCCGATGATAACGAGAAACATCATAAGATTACCTCCTTTGTTATCATCAGTATACGCCCTAAATGTGGTGAAAGTGTGAAGGTTTCTCGGCAGATTATTCTTTTAGTGCGAGTCCACGTTCAGCTAACGCTGTCTTTAAAATCGCTAGCCCTTTTTTCCCAAACCCATGAAGCGACATGAGCTCCTTTTCCGTGATTGTCGTCAGTTGATCAAGATACTCGATGTCGATGGACTCAAGTGCGCGAATCGCGGGTTGCCCGATTTTGAATTCAGTTATTTTAACGCTCATAGATGCCTCCATAAGATAATTTACGAGATGGATTATAGAAAAATTATATCATGGAAATATAGGTTGACGACATAAGATGCTTTTAGTATTATAAAGTCATATAAAACCTGTATAAAAAACCCGTATAAAAAATTGATACTAAAAAACTTTATAAGAAAACCTTATAAGAAAACCTTATATAAAAACTTACAGAGGATAGACTCCGTCTATCCTCAAATTATTTTTTGTAAAATACTATAAGAAAGGTAAAATTTATGACTGATTTCAACGATGTCATCCTATTAACGTTAAGCTTTGAGTATCAGCAGCAAATCCATGAAATCCATCCTGTTCTTCTAAAGAGTGAAGGGGATCTGGTACTTGTAGATTGCGGATATCCTAATTTTTTACCGCAACTATCTGAAGCCATGAATGCGCATGGATATGAGCTGGAAGAGCTTACGGCGTTGTTCATCACCCATCAGGATGATGACCACATGGGCGCTGCAGCAGCGCTTAAACGCCTCTATCCGCATATAGAGATCGTCACTTCTGAGCTGGAGGCACCCTATGTGACGGGTGAAAAGAGAAATTTGCGGCTGGTTCAAGCTGAGGCTGTATTGGCTTCCATGCCAGAAGCGCATAAGCCATTTGGCAGAGAGTTCGTAGCGCGGATGGAGCGGTTAGAACCGGTTAAGGTAGATAGGACGGTAAAGTATGGTGAGCGTTTACCGTGGGCAGGTGGCTGTGAAATCATGATGACGCCTGGTCATACTCCTGGTCACGCTTCACTGTATTTAGAACCGTTTGGGTTTCTGATTACTGGCGATGCCGCTGTGGTGGAAAATGATGAACTGGTCATCGCTAACCCTCAATTTTGTTTAGATTTAGAGACGGCGAAGGCTTCATTGGAACAACTGAAAAAATTACCTGTGAAACAGTATTTGTGTTTTCACGGGGGAAGAATTACACCCATCAATCGTTGAGGACTGATGGGTGTTTTCGATTTCTTTGAACTATCTTCTGTAGCCGTTACCGCGTGTTGGTTGATTTCCTCTGACAGTCTGATTGCTTAGTGTGGATAGGTTTCCGCGTGTTGTGGTGGATCTGGATGCGCCGTTCTCGAACGCTTTCAGATGATTTTCAGAAGCAGCTTTCAGTCTTTCGAAGACATCTCTTACGTCATCTGGAAGCTCGGTTGCGAGGAATTTTTCGTACATGGCGATGTTATTAATTTCCGCTTCAACGCCGACGGCGAAAGTTTCAGCTAATGTATCGGGAAGTGCTATGACATGGCTTGAAGGGTCAGCTGGCATGTCGATACCATAAGCTTCAAAGAGTGGTGTTAATAAAGAAATGTGGGTCTCTTCAGATTTCATGATGTTTGAAAAAGGTCTTTGAACACCGAATTCGTCCATGATCAGTTCGTATTCCGCTCTGGCGATGTACTCGTCCTCGATGGCGTAAGTAAGCATTTCTTCGAGTGTGTAACTGGTATCAGTCGAAGCGCTTGCAGCGCCATAGGTTGTGGTGTCCGCCATACTAAACCCTGACATGATTACAGATGCACCTAAAACAGTTGATAAAACCATCATTTTTCCGTTTTTAATCGTTCTTTTCATTTTCTTCTCTCCTTATACTGGGGTGATTTGATTTTGGGTGTGTGTTGCTGTTGATGTTTTTATCTTAAATCTAAGGTGTGATGAAAATATGGTCGAAGTGTCATGAATTTAAGGAATTTTATTTTGGGTTTTAATGATTCCTTAACCTTCGTCTGGTAGACTGATTCTATCTTAGATTTGGAGGACAAACAGATGATTATGTCGACGACACCAACAATTGAAGGCAGAAGAATTATCGAATATAAAGGCATCGTTTTCGGAGAAGTGATCAACGGAGTGGATTTTATTAAGGACTTCGCGGCGGGACTGACGAATATCTTCGGCGGACGCTCAGGCTCTTATGAAGAAGAGCTCGTAGATGCGAGAACGGCAGCTCTAAGAGAACTCGAAGAGCGCGCGAGAAGATTAGGTGCCGATGCAGTGGTCGGCATCGATGTGGACTACGAGGTGCTCGGACAGGGCAATAACATGCTGATGGTAACCGCGTCGGGCACAGCAGTGGTGCTTGATTAATACGTGTAATTACGAGGAGAGCACAATCATGGTTAATCATGATTTGAAGGTAACCTCAATTGATGAACTCTTTGCGGATTTTGATGACGATTATGAATGTGAGCTCATCGACTTTGGTGAACGAGTAGGCGAAGAAGAATTTATGTGATTTTAAGGTAGTACCTATCAAAACTAAATGCTTTGATAGGTGCTATTTTTCTGTTTAAAATTACGCTTTAAGGTATATTTACAGGCAGTATTTATTATTTTAAATTCCCCTCCACATCCCGCGAGAAGCGATTTCACGAAGATGCCCATACCGTTCGAAGTTAGCGAACAGAAGTAAAAATTAAAATGTTCATAGGAATATGGTTTGTCCCAAAGTTTCAGAAACGAATATCAGTGGTTGACTTAGCGAAAATGACTGTTTGAGCGCAGCGAGTTTCATTTTCGCGTCGAGCATTCGCAAAGGGTATGAAAACACATGTTATTTCACGGTACATTCGGGTATAAGGTTAAGACTAGTTGTATAAAATTAATTAATAATAGGATGGTTAGTCTTGAATAAAAGAAGAAGTAAAAATTATGAAATCGCCTTAATCGCTGTGAGTGTGGCCATGCTCATAGGCGGTGGTTTAGTGATCTACATGGTCAGTGCTTTTATGCCTATTCCGGGTGTGAGATATGTGATGATGGCGCCGCTTTTAGCGTCTATTTTTTATGTGATTCAAATGAGATTGAAAGGACAATACACACTTTTGAAGTTTGGAGGCGTTTTTGCGCTGGTGATGACATTGATCAATCTATTTATGGGAATCGCCATCTTGATTACGACGCTTTTCACGCATCTTTCGATACGATGGATTAAAGACGATGAGCGAAAGGCATTATGGGGAGGACTATTTTTTGCGGGGTATACCGGACTGTGTGCGTTAGCTGTGACCAAAGCCTTTATCCCTGGACTTGTGGATGAGGTGCCCTATGTGGTGTTTTTCGGAGTCGGCGCTTTATGTATGATTTTTGCATTAACAGGAACAACCGTGGCGAAGCGAGTGTTGAGGCATATTGGTGGGAATAAGGGAAACTTTTGGGTATAAAGCTTTGAAAAAGACAACTTATCAACAGAGGGGGATGCAAAATGAAGGTGAACTGTAGATTATTAATCGTTTTGGTACTTATGGTCGTGATGCTCTTTAGCCTTAGTGGCTGTGCGAAGGACGAGAGTCCACTGGACCCAGATCATCCGACGACGGTTAGGCTCTGGCACTATTATAACGGTGCTACGAAGGAGCGCTTCGATGCGCTGGTGAATACGTTTAACGAGACCGTGGGCATGGAAATGGGCATCGTGGTGGATGCCATGACACAGGGCGACGTGCAGCAGTTAGCGGATGCCGTGTTTGCTGCGGCTAATGAAACCATCGGTTCACAGCCACTGCCGGATATTTTCGCAGCTTATCCTGATAATGCATTCCGTGTGAATCAGATCAAGCCGCTGGTTGATATGGCCAGTTATTTTACTGAGGAAGAAATCGCTGGTTTTAGAGACGAATTTGTGTCAGAAGGGGCTTTCGGCGAGGACGGAAAGTTTCTCATCATCCCCGTGGCGAAATCCTCAGAGAATCTCTATCTGAACAAAACGTTCTGGGATGCGTTTGCCAGTGACACGGGTGCGACACTGGATCAGCTTGCCACATGGGAAGGCGTTTTAGAAGTGTCGAAGCTGTATTACGAATGGTCAGGTGGTAAGGCGTTTATCAGTATCGACTCCGCACCAAACTTTTTCCTCATCACGGCCATGCAGCTCGGGCAGGAAGTCTACACTTATGGTGAGGACGGCACGGCAACGCTTAATTATGATGAGGTGTTAGCGAAAAAGCACTGGGAATATTATTATGAACCGTATTTGATGGGGTACTATAAAAAGCTGGGACGCTTCAGCTCGGATGATGCGAAGGTGGGCAATGTCATCGCGTATACTGGCTCAACCGCCGGTGCGACTTATTTTCCCACACAGGTGACACTGGAAAACGGTGAGGTGTTTGATGTGGAATCGGCTGCGCTCCCTTATCCATATTTTGCGCAGGGCAGTAAAATAGCAGTTCAGCAAGGCGCAGGCATGTGCATCCTTAAAAGCGATGAAGCGCATGAATACGCTGCAGCAGCGTTCTTAAAATGGTTTACTAAAACTGAACAGAATTTGCAATTTGCCGTGGCCACTGGGTATTTTCCTGTGATGGATGAGGCATTGACATCGGATGGAATTTTAGAGTCGCTTAACACAGTGAATACGGAGGGTGTGAGTCCGACGGTCATCGCATCGGTCAAGACGACGACGAAGATGTTTGAGGATTATAAGCTGTATGGAAACAAGCCGTTTAAAGGTAGCTACGAAATGCGACTTTTATATGAACGGTCCATGTTCGATTTCGCTCAGGACAAGCTCCAGCGCGTACAGGCTGGGGATGACGTGAACGATTATTTGAGTGATGAAACGTTTAGTGAGTGGTATAATGACTTTATAAAAGCTACAGAACTGATCTTAGCCCCGTAATGGGCTGACATAGAGAGAGGTAAAATGAAAACACCCCTTGATCGCCGTTCCATTCCCTTTCGCATGACGGTATTCGTCATCCTACTCGTCGTGGGTCAATCCCTTTTATTATTAGGCAGTATTATTATAGGAGGCGTCCTTTCCGAAGCTCAGGAGGACGCCTATTCGGCGTTTTCCGTAAAGGTGGAAAATCGTAAAGAGTACATTCAAAATGAGATGAAAAATCGCTGGACCAATGTGGCGCCCTACGTGGAAAAAATATCAGATGCGTATGATGCAAATCCAGGAAATCTCGACGCCTTCTTTTTTGAGGTGCAGTCGGATCTGGTGGACATGCTGAGGACGACTCAGGTGACCGGCGCATTTATTATCCTAGAGGATGGGGGAACGAGGCATCCGGCATTATATTTTCGGGATTATGATCCACTACTGAATGCGGAGAACCTGAAGGATTTGTATTTCATTTATGGCCCAGCGCTGATTTCTCAAAATCTGGGGATTCCTCTAGATGAAGGCTGGGAACTGAGTCTATCTCTAAATGAGGATAATCGTTTATTTTATGACATGCCTAAAAGCAATGAAGCCCTATCTGAGACCTGGGAGCACCTCGGGTACTGGAGCACGCCCTTTAAATTAAAGGATGGCGATATCGACATCCTAACGTATTCGCTTCCGATGTACGACCGTGATAATCAGTTCGTGGGCATTATCGGTGTGGAGATTTCAGTGCCGTACTTAAGTAAGCTTATGCCAGCACACGATCTACAGCCGCAGGATTCTCTGGGATACATCATCGGTTACGAAGATGGCTTGTCAGATGGTATTATACCGCTCGTTACGAATAATGCGCTACAGAAAAGGCTTTTATGGTTAGATGAAGCGTTTGATTTTGAGCTCGTGAATGAAGTAGAGGAAATCTTTAGCGTAGAGAACCACCGGGCATCGGAGCCGATTTATGCTTCCGTTAAACGCATGGGTCTATACAATTATAATACCCCGTATGATAATGTGACTTGGTATCTCATCGGTTTCATGACGGATAGCGATTTGATGGCCTTTGCGAACCGTTTGCAGAATATCCTGTGGACCTCGCTATTCATCTCCATTATCGCAGGGGTAGTTGCGGGATTCATCATCAGCAGACGTTTCACGCATCCGATCGTCACCCTTACCCAAAAGGTGAAGAATATCCGCGTCGAGAATGCCACTGAGCTGGGAAGAACCCAGTTCTCAGAGCTGGATTTTCTAGCGGAGACCATCGAAAATGCAAACTTTAAACTTATAGAAACCACATCGAAGATGTCCAGAATCATCGATTTATTCGACGTAAAAATCGGTGCCTTCGAATTCAACCGCCAGTCGGATGAGGTTTTCGTCACGGATCAGCTAAAGGCAATCTTAGGACTTGATGATGATGAAGCCCATATGCTGTTCAGTGATAAAGTGGCATTTTTAGATCACATCAAACAGGCCATGACACAGCCTGAACCCGATGAAGAAAATGTTTACCGTCTGGTGAATGATGACCGATGGGTTAAAATCGTTCTGCACGAAGCGGACACCAGTGTGGTGGGAATCGTCATGGATTTGACGGAAGAGATCGTGGATAAGAATAAAATCAAGGCTGACCGTGACTATGATGTCTTAACAGAGATTTATAATAGAGGGGCCTTTCAAAGGCAGGTCATGGGTATTTTAAGTGGTGGCGCGATTAAGACAGCAGCGCTGTTGATGTTCGATCTGGACTTTTTAAAGCACATTAATGATACCTATGGTCACCGATATGGGGATTTATATATCAAGACGGCTGCACAGAGCCTGATGACCTTTGAAGTAAAGGGCTGTGTCATCGGAAGACGTTCCGGTGATGAGTTTATGGTGTTTTTATATGACTTCAATGCGCACGATGAGATTCGCGCGCTTGCACGTGCTTTTTATAAGCAGCTGGAAGAAAACCCCATCGCACTTCCTGATGGCACGGAGATGACGATTAAAATTTCAGGTGGCATCGCTTGGGTAGAAGGGGATGTGGATTATGATGACCTCCTACACCGTGCCGACTTGCAGCTTTACCTGGCAAAACAAAAAAATAAGGGCTCCTTTTTAGAGGAGCCGATTTAGCTATAAGAAAAACCAAGGATTAAAATAGTGAAGTAGGAATAGGCCGACGATGATGAATCCCAGGGTTCGGTGGAACAGTGCCAGCTTTTTCAACCTTTTTTTTCTGTAGATGAAACCAAGTAGACCATTTAGCGCTAAAGCGATTAGTAAGAGGGAACCCGTATGGAACATGAACTGGCCGCCGAGTTTTAAGTATCCATGTAACGCGCCAGATAAAACCAGAACGACTCCCACGACAGGGTGGACCTTTCGCCCCATTTTCATGGCTTGATTAAATTTTTTATTTTTCCCCTTGAGCACTTTTTTGTTAACTTCAAGCGCTATGGGGAAGCTCACCAGATAGAGGAGTAGTAATACGTTAAGTAAGGAATGTAGGTTCATAGGCACCTCCTGTAATAGATTGTATAAAATTTATACCCATGAATTTGAACATTAACACTGAAATTTCAATGTTTTTTGATTCTATAGTAAAATAGTAGGGTATAAATTTCATATCTTTTATATTTTATGAAATAAGGAGGTTGATGATATGAAACATAGATGGTCGATATGGGCATTACTATTAATAGCAGCGGTGGTGCTGACAGCTTGCTCAAGCGAATCACCTGAAAGCACGACAGCCGCTCCCGTGGAGGAAACCACAACTATCGAGGAAACCACAGCCATCGAAGAAACGACAGTGGCAGAAGAAACCACTGCTGGTGATGAGGCACTCCCTGTTTTTACCGCAGAAGAGCTCGCCAAGTATAACGGTAAAGATGGCAATTCCGCCTATGTGGCTTATGAAGGAAAAGTTTATGATGTGACGAACATCGAAGCCTGGAAGAACGGCATCCATCAAGGGCGTTTCGAAGCAGGCAAGGATTATACGGATGTGCTGAATAATCAAGCGCCTCACTCTTCGGATAACTTGACTAAAAATGCGCCGATCGTGGGCTTATACGAGTAGAAATTAACCTGGAGACCTTAGGATGAGTAGTCGACTTTTTACTAATGGAATAGCATATCAACTAGATGAACAGATTCCTTTGGTCGTTTTAGATCTTTTAGAATCGCTGTCTCTGGATTTAACCTCGAGATATCGGATGATACTGGTGAAGGAAGGCAGTGGTAAAATAGGTTCACCTGTAAATGGAGAAACGCATCATTTCGATTCGCCAGTGCTGATATGTCTAAATAATCAAGCGTCGCTGATCGTAACATCTCCTGTCTTGGGAAAGGAGATCGTCTTTCATCCTCTCTTTTTAAACCCGAGCTATTCAGAAATGGATGCTGAGCTACTATGGCTGATTCCGTTTGAGAAAGGTAAGCTGAGTCTTTATCCTTTGACGGTCACGGATGTGATGACGTTCGAGATGATTATCGAAAAATTAACCAATTCATTAAGCTTTCAGGTGGATGATTATTGGCCATGCCGATCGAGGTCCTATTTGCTTGAAGCACTACTTTTTGCAGATCGCATGAGGACAAGAGTTCAAACGCCCATGGAAACCGATGAGGTGATCCATTCAGTAGTTATCTATTTAGAACAGCATTATAGTGAGAATATAACACTCGAGATGCTCACACATCATTTCAACACCAACCGCACCTCGCTATCTGAAAAATTTAAGCAGCTTACCGGTAAGTCGATTATCGAGTACCTGGTTGACTTCCGTATCGAAATCGCGAAAGCCATGCTCCGTGATACCGCACTGACGGTTTCTGAGGTTTCAGAGCGGTGCGGATTTAGTGATCAGCCCTATTTTAATCGCACATTTAGAAAAAAAATAGGATGCACCCCAAACGCGTATCGAAAATCGACGACCTGGTTATAGAATTGATAATAAGTCAAACGAAACTGTATTTTATCAATTAAATAAAAACTGCCTTAGTGTTATGATGCTCCTAAATAAAGGAGGATGATCATGAAACGTAAGGCAGTTTTTTTAGTGGGTATGATGTTGGTGGGCGCGGTGGCGGGATTTGGTCTCTATAAACAGGCGAGCATAAGTGATTCAAGCGAAACGCCTATAAAGCCTCAGTCATGGACGCTGGCCTATGAGACGAAGGTCAGTCATTCCGCTTTTTATGCCGCTTTTCGAGATGTGGAGAATGGCGTCACTGTAGGATACCATGGTCAGACTTATGTCACAAACGATCGTGGTAAAAGCTGGGTAAAAGGATTATGTGAGGCCAATTGTCGGTTCGGTATCGATTATTATGGAAGTTCTGTGATCTGGTCCGTAGGCAACTACGGTGGAAACCGCGTGTCCATCAATCAGGGCGCATCCTTTTTCGAAGTGACGGACTTACCCCTCGTGGAAGAACGCGCAAACAACCTTATAGATATCGTTACCATGGAACAGCTATGGGTGGGCTCTCCCCTTCAGCTCGCCTATTCAGAAGATGCTGGATTGACCTGGGCATCGGTCAAGCTTCCTGATGGGTTCGAGGAGCTATCCGGATTTAGTTTTATAACGCCTCAGCATGGCTTTATCGTCGACACGGGCGGAAAGATTTATGAAACGCTAGATAAAGGCATGAGCTGGACATTCATCAGCGAACTGCCTGTCGTCGAAGGCGTAAAAAGGAGTGAGCCACCAGCAATGGCCCTAAGGTTTATAGACGAAAAAAAAGGCTATCTCGTTTATCTTGATAAGGACACGCATAACTATGCGTATACCACTCTCGATGGTGGCATGACGTGGTCTGAAATGTCTCTACCGGTAACTGAGCGAAGCGCCCCCTATATCTCTGAGGATGGAAAAACCCTAACACTACTAGATGCGTTAGGGCGACTTAAGGTTTGTGAATTATCAGTTCTCGATACGAAGTAAAGTGCTGAGATCGGTGGTTTCATCCACGTTAAATCGAGGCATTTCCCATAGGTCATCGAGCGATGCATACGTGCGTACGCCGGGTTTTGTGGAGAATGAGCCTGTGAAGCCCATGTTTTTTACGAGTTGCTCAGTGAGCTTCGTATAAGCGCCATAAGGATAGCAGATGATTTCTGGCGTTTTGCCGAGCCTCTCACGCATATCGATGGAATGACGCATCAAATCACGTGTCAGTCGTCGTTCATAGGCTTTTGGGTGCTCTCCAGCGAGCGGCAGCACACCCCTGTTTACTTTAAATCGTTGAGCAAAGCTTTTTCCAGGTGGAGAATGCAGGTCAAAGGTATGATTTTGCAGACTAATCAGGCCACTAGAGGTCATCTCAATGGCTTCCTCCCAAGTGAAATGAGGAATAATCGGCGTTACGCCGTCCATCTCAAAGCTTCTACCCATTGACCATCCGATGATCGAGATGGTCATTTTCATGCCGAGCTCTTTTGCGATGGGATAGGCATAGGTGTAGTTCGAGGTATAGCCATCATCAAACGTAATCATGATCGGGTTTTCTGGGAGCTCTTTTACGCCATTAAGATAGGCGATGAGGTCTTCCACGAAAATGGCGTTATAGTGCGCATTTTTCAAGTAGCTCATATCACTTCTGAATTTATCCAGCGTGACGATCATCTCGGTGTTAGCGATTTCAGCGATATGATGATACATTAAAATCGGTATTTTTACCGGTTCAGGTGCTAAGTCCGACGCAGAGAATCCTGGTGTCAGTGAGGTGGCTAAAATAATTAGTACAAAGGTTGCTACGATAATCATCTTCAATTTTTTCAAGTGTCAATTTCCCCCATTATGTTGTCACACAAATGAAATTATAACAGATAAACCAATGGTTTGTAAGCAGAATCTGTTGATGATATACTAATAAATGAAAGGTTTTATTTGGGGGATTTATGTTTAAAAAAGCGCTACTTATCCTGCTCATCTTCGCAGTGACAGCAGGTATTCTCTATACAAAGGTCGACAGGGACACAGAGGCCGTCATAGAGGCATTTGTTTTTACGGGAGACGTCGTTTTAAAAGAGGTTTCAAAGGTTGTCCTCGAAAACAGCTTAGGGGTTCAAACCACCACGACCTCTAACGTCTCCGATGATAAAGGCCACATCGGGCTGTTAACTGAAATCAAATTTGAATCCAATAGTGGCAATGCCACTTATCGCCATATCGCTTTGGTCGGAAGTTCTGATAGAGAAACGCCGATCATGGTTCGCTATTACAGCGGTGGCGAGTTTACACCGTACAGGGAGCATCGTTTATTAGAAGGCTCGCATGCGCAGTTTATCGAAGCGCCATCACGGGACTATTTCTTTTCATCGGGTCAGTTTTATGAGCTTTACGATGGTTATACCGAGCGACTGTCTGCAGGCGCGCTGGCTGTAAGTCCTGAGGTGATGATCGAAAGTAATCGCCTTAATTTTCAGCTACCTGTAAAGGAAGGGGTACTAAGCGAGTATTGGTTTATCGAAAGTCAAATGCCGCTGGTGTATTGGAACAACGCGAAGGAGGTCGACCTCCTAGCCAGGATGGACTTCGATCTGACTAGGCAGTTTAGCGTTTTAGGGAACATGTACCCCGTACCGGATTCCTATTCGGGTGTGGGTGAAAATCATTTCTACCATAACCATGCTTATCACGTGGGGAACAAGCTCCTAGTGGAAGGCGCATCGCTTTTTTCTAAGCTGTTTTCCCAGATTTCAGCGAATCATTTGATGACGAACATGCCAGAGGGCGGCTACTTCATGACCCCTATGATGTCATCATGGTTAGGCGCGGACTACGGTTTAGGCTACGCTTTTTATGACACCCGGTTCAATGCAGACGCCGCGCAGTTTCTCGTGAACACGTATAAAAAAACGCGTGACTGGACCTTCTTAGAGGCGGCAGAGAAACATATCGCGTTTTTTAAGGTTTACTGTGATCAATATAAAATACCCATCAGTGATCGTGGCTATCTCGTCATGGACTACACCGATTTTAGTGGCAGTGGGGTGATCGTTCACGCTTCGCTCAACCACATCTTAGCAGAAGCGGTGCTGCTATACGATTATCATATGGCCACAGGTGACCAGAAAAGTCGCCAAATCGCAGACGAGCTACTACAGGGCATCGAGGACTTAGGTGAAGGCTGGGTTAAAGAAAATGGGGATCTATGGTATGCCTATCACCCGGAGAAGGGCTTTATTTTACAGGATTATATCGACGTGACGTTAAACGATTTACGAACAGCTCAGCAAACCTATTTTAATGTGTATGGGAAGGAATTTGAGTTTATCAATTACCTGATCGACGTAAAACTTAAATATGTAAACAGTGTTATAGGAAAATAAAAGGAGCTTCCGTGAGGGCGCTCTTTTTTTGTATATTTTGGTTTACGAAAGGTGATAGTTGGACGCCAAAAAATGGTATAATGATATAAACAACTTGCAAATTGATTAGAAGTGGGGGTGAGCGTTTGGGAAGAAAATCGCGTGTGACCAGTTGGCATAGGCTTGATAATGCTGCAAATGTCTTTCCACTAATTGCCCACCAGACGTTTAGTAATGTCTTTAGAGTGGCCACAGAGCTTTACGAACCCATCGATGCAGAGATTCTGCAGCATGCACTGGATGTGACACTCCCTAATTTCGGAAATTTCAATTTTAGAATCCGCCGGGGGTTTTTCTGGTATTACTTTGAGCCGACGAATGCGAGGTTACTCGTTCGAGAGGAGACACTCCGTCCCTGTGCCTATATCGATACGAAGAACAGACATCACCATCTGGTGAGAGTGGTTTACTATAGAAATCGAATCGCCGTTGAGGTGTTCCACGCCATCACGGACGGTACGGGTGCGCTTAATTTTATTAAAGCACTTACAGAAAATTATCTGAGACTTAAAAAAGGGGAAACACTCCCAGAAGCGATTCCTCGCTTAAAAATCCAAAGTGAGCTTGAGGACAGCTATAAAAAGCATTATAAGAAGGCACTAAAGAATGAAAAGGGCGCACTGGGCGAGGTTTCCAGGGCCTTACGGCTTAAAGGAAAGCTCTTACCGGTAAATACCATGGGCGTTATCCATGGCACGGTAAGTGTGGACCAGCTGCTCGCCCATAGCCGATCGATCGGCGTGACGCTCACTGAATTTTTGGTAGGCACCTATGTATGGGCGATTTATCATACGAAGCAGGAAGAGGGCCTCATCAAACGCCCTATTAATATCGCCGTGCCAGTCAACCTTCGAAAGTTTTTCGAATCCAACACAAACATGAACTTTTTCTCTCACATCAATGTCACACTGGATGCCACTAAGGAACCGGTAAGCCATGAGGACGTCGTCGCCATCGTGAAAAAGCAGTTTCGGGAAAAAATTTCGAAAGAACAGATGCTTAAAAACATCTCTAAAGACGTCGCACTGCGAAATAATCCACTTACACGCGCATTTCCACTGGTGATGAAGAACATTTTCGTGCGCCTCGCGTATATGAAAAACGTTCAGGCTTATACCAGCACGGTTTCAAACATCGGTAAGGTGGAGATGCCTGAGCTGTTTAAAGAGGATGTAAAACAGTTTGAGCTTTTGGTCAATGTCTCTGCCATAGATCCCATTAAGTGTGGACTATGCGCCTATGAAAATCGCATGGTCATTACATTGACATCACAACTGGAAAGTACAGAAATTCAAAAGAATTTCTTCAGAAAGCTGGTGGAGCAAGGTCTCCATGTCACCATCGATACGAATGGAGCGTACTATGAAATACTGTAATAAGTGTGGCGTTCACAGTGAAGATGCAGAAAATAGATGCCCCCTGTGCGAGTCCTTTCTACTGGATGAAGGGGGAGAGTCAGGGCCTTCGAGGTATCCGGATTTGGAGCTGACATTAAACTGGTATACGGTACTAAAACGAGCGTATCTATTTTTCGCGATTTTGATTATCACTGCCTCTATCATCGTGGATTTATTAAGGGGCATGGGAATCTCATGGTCATTTTTATCCATCGGCGTGGTGGGGTATAGTTGGACGGTAATTTACCATGCGATTCGAACGAATACGCATTTTGCCTCTAAGATACTGGTTCAGGCCATCGCGGGATCGCTTCTCATTTTCATTATTGATTATATGTCTGGAACGGTTGGTTGGTCAGTGAACTATGTCATCCCGCAAATTCTCATCTTTGCTAATGCAGCGATTTTCGTACTGATGCTCATCAACTTTATGGCATGGCGTGAATATGTGTTTTATCAGCTGGTGATGACGTTTATCGGATTACTGCCGATATTTTTAATTCTGTTTAATGTCGTGACGCGTCCCGTCATGAGCTATGTCAGTGTAGGGATTTCCGCAGCCATTTTAGTGGGAACGGTGATTTTCGGCGATAAAACGGTAAAGAGCGAGCTGATTAGACGGTTTCATATTTAAAAATAAAAGAAGATCAAAAAAGTAAACTTCCATCAGGATTTCCCGATGGAAGTTTTTTTAATGTTTTTTACTTAGATTATTTTTTACCTTTTCTAAGGAACACGCCTGCTGCTGAGAGTAATCCACCGATGCCGTAGAACAGTTCTGCTGGCAGCTGTCCAGTTTTAGGAAGTGCATCACCAAGTGCATTTTGCTCGTCGAAGAGCTCAATTTCTTCAGCTTCAGTCGTTTCATCTGTATCGACCACTGGTTGAATCTCAGCTTCCGTAGATTCAACTTCCGTCGTCGCTTCAGTGGTTCCTGCTGCTGATCCTAATGCGTTCGCTTCAGTCTCGATATCGACTTCATTAGGTTCTGTTGTTGCAGGGGAGTTATTTCCATTATTACCGTTATTACCGTTATTTCCGTTGTTGCCATTATTGCCGTTATTGCCGTTATTGTTCTCGGTGCCAGTTTCAGTTTCTGGATTAGTTGTTACAGGTTTTGCTGTTACGATAACAGTACGTGTTACAGGCGTAGCTTTAGCACCTTCTGAATCGGTTGCAGTATAGGTGATGGTGTAGGTACCAGGTTTGGTTGTGTCTAAAGTGCTATTAGCATTTATAGTAAGTTCTTTGTCCTTATCATCTGTGAAGGTAACGCCTTTATCTGTATAAGAATCTCCTTCAACGATAGTAACTGTAGCATCTCCAACTAAAGTGAGAACAGGTGCTTCATTGCCTGGTAATGTTGGTGGGATATAATCAATATCTTTTCCACCAACGACATAACGGAAATACACCGTTTTATCGCCGCCTTGTGAGTAATTATTATTAGACGACCAGATCCATCTCGCTGTCGAGCCTGAAGGTAAACCGATTAAACCCGTCCATGAGCCGTAAGTAAACTCAGAAACTTTTTTCCAGTTAGTTGATTTCGTCATGTCGTAGCTTGGTAGTTCCCAACCAGATTCTAAGACAGTTGACTGTCTCCAGAAGCTCTCTGTAGCAGTAGGGAAGACGTTTCCGTCAAAATGGATTTGTCCTAAGAATCCAGCGACCACACCTTCATCGATGCCTTCTACGGCGAGTACATCACCTGCTTTAAGTGGAACACTGTACCACTTTACTGACTGCCAAGGGTAAGTAGTCGGAGCAGGAGTGAAATCAGGTGTTAAAGCGACACCATTATGGTATAACGTATATTTGTTATCGACGGTCATATATATAGTGGGTTCAAAATTGACGATAATTTTTGCTTTTGCAGTTGCTAAAACTGCGGCGGCAGCAGAACCGTGATAGATATCGACGAGCGTGTAATTAAATTCTCTTTCAAATTGAGTGGTGCCAGCGATGTTTTTAAATCCATCGGCTATTAATGCCGAAAGTGTTTTAGGGATTTCATAAGAATAAGATGCGACTGGATCAGTAGGTGCTTTTCCTGCAGTAATCTTACCAGTACCGTTTTGATAATATTCCACTTCGTTTAAAATGGATGAACTACCATCACCGTCAGTTACGGTGACAGGAAGTGAAACCACCGCAGTCTCACCGAGTTTATAAGACGCTTTATCTGTCACTGCTGTCATGCTTGCAGATAGAACATCATCCATAGGGTTGTGACCACTAATGTCACTTCCATTACCATAGAATCCTGAGAAGTTACCATCAGTCACATAAAAGGGCTTACCAAATACATCGTCTTTTGGAACGAAGTTTACAGTGATTGATCCAGCACCATTGATAATGTAACTTGTGGTGTTTCCCGAAGTGGATGTGACTTCATTCAGGGTAAAACCGTTAGCGATAAAAGAAGCATTAGATAAAGATCTTAAAGAGAGTGCATCACCATTATAACCTGTTAATGTGTGCGCTCCTGGTAGATATGAAATGCCATTAACGAACGCGATTCCACCTGGCTGAACCGTTAAGCTGATGGTTCTTAATGTTTTTAAAGTGGTAAATGAACCGTTAATAGTGTTCGTCACGGTAATCGGTGAATCATAAGTTATTTTAGTGTACATGTTATCATTAGAACCGGTTGTATCACTGATATGAACCGATACTTCTTGATTTGCAAGGTTGATATAATAGTAGTCGCCATTCCCGCCGTTACCACTATTCTCTCTTTTGAAGACTTTAAAGTGCTTTTTTTCTACACTTGGATAAGTCTCGGTTACGCTCACTTGGTAAGATGTATTTTCTGTAAGTCCAGTAATCGAGCCTAAAGTGCTATCAACGCCATTTAATTTAACTGTATAGGTTGCATTTGATTTCGAGTTGTTGAGTGTAATTAAAGCAGTGGTATCGGTTACGTCAGTAATAGAAATGGTTGCTGGTAAGATTACGGGTTCTGAAGAATTTTGATTGTTTCCGTTTCCGTTCCCATTGTTAGTTGCAAAAACATTTACTGGGGCCATGCTGATGATGAGTAGTGCGATGAGTAGTAGTGATAAGACCTTTTTCATTTTTTATGTTCTCCTTTGCCAAATAAGTTTCTTTGGCAGTCGGACGGTCGTCATATTAGAAGCGATCCCAATACCTTAGACTCCAGACTTTGCGTCGCCAGCTTTCACTGGGTTTGCCCTTTACTTGCCTGATTATGTTACTATTGAAAATATTTAAACTGCTTGTTCTTTAAGCAATTTTAACGAGTTTGTGTTGCTCCAGCTCCGCATGCGTGATTCGCTTGATGTGCTTTTAAGTGTCGCTTCTTCCATCAGGTGCATGAGCTCTAGTGCACTTCTGAAGTGAATTTTATCGCCACTATCGAGCCATTCGATGACACCTTGGAAGCTGTAATTTTCTTGGTGATGAATGGTAACTAGAAAATTAGTGGATTTATGCATCGTTTTCTCCTTTTTCTATGCTCTTTTAAAAGTATAACCAATCGCCGTGACATATGGCGAACATCTGTGTGACATCTGCGTTACATGGTTATCTTCCTACTGTTGTGGGTATAAGTGCAAAAACTGACAATTATCCAAATTTTGTTTTTTTATGAGGTTTTTATGGACCGAAAAAAGTATGATCAAATGATTCTATATAGAATTGAGGGGAGCTTAGACCTCATTTTACCTTTAGCCGCAGCCATCGCTCTGGTCAGTGCGGTTATTATATTGCTTAACGACCCAGGAAGCGTTTTTTTATATTTTGATGTGACCGTTGGACTCGTGTTTGCTGCATTTTTTCTTATGAGGCATCTGATTCCGATTCTATTAAAAATCCTCCTGGTTACCTTCATGACGACTGCATTAGGTTTGCTGTCATTACTCAACTCTGGCTTCACAGGAACAGGCATAATTCTGCTGATGCTTTCGGCACTGATTATCGTAGGATTCATGCCTTCCAAATATGGGATCTATTACTGCGGTGTAACCACGTTGATGATTCTGCTTGTTCCGGTGGCACTCAGTAGTGGGATACTTGAGTATAATCGCTATAATGCAAACCTGCTGAACAATCCACTGGAATGGATGTTACATGTGATGACTTATGCACTGTACGGCTTCGTGTTGATTACGATGGTCAATGCAATCAAGGGCTACCTCATCAAGAGTATTGGCGAAGCGGAAGAAAACGCTGAATACATCTCGACGCTCGCATATTATGACCGTTTGACGGGGCTCCCAAATAAAATCAGATTCATCGAGGACTTTTATGTGAATCGGCCAGAAAAAGGATGGCTGGTACTTTTAAATATCAGAGGGCTGAATCTCATCAACTCCATATATGGAACAGCTTTAGGCGATAAGGTCATCCAGAGAATCGCTGAGCAGCTCCTCCAAATTTCTGACGGGGATGAAAAAGTAGCGAAAACCGGCGGTAATGAATTCCTATGGCTTTGCTATTCAGAAACACAGGAGGCACTCTTAGCAAAACTGACGACGTTAAATGAGACCATGCATCAGTATACGGATTCTGGCGACCTGCCGACGAAGGTGACGTTTAATGCGGGGTATGTGAAATTTGAGGAAAAACCGAAATCGATCGGTGATGTGATTCATAAAGCGATTATCGCACTTGAGCAAGCGAAGTCTAGTTCTAGTAGCAACATCATGCAGTATGACCACCAGCTGGAGGAACGTTTTAGATTTGAAGAAAAGGTGAAGACGAATCTGATCAAAGGCATCGATAACGATGAGTTTTATATCAGTTATCAGGAAAAACGCGACTGTCACGCGGATACGGTTATCGGCGTGGAAGCACTGGCAAGGTGGCATTCGCCGATACTGGGGAATGTCCCACCAAACGTGTTTATTCCTATTATCGACAAGAGCAATTTAAGTGCGATTTTTGGCATGCTGGTTATCAACCGCGTGCTGGATGAGTATCCAAGGCTGGTGAACAAATACGGTGAGGATTTATCTGTTTCCATCAACATTTCGCCGATGCACTTAGCGTCACCTGAGTTTGCGCACCAGATGACAAATGCGGTTGAACTTAGAGGAATAGACGCTTCCCGTGTGATACTAGAAATTACTGAAGACAGTTTAATCGAGGATATTCAAGGCGCCTCAGAGGTACTATATGAGCTGCGCCGATATGGATTTAAAATTTCCCTGGACGACTTCGGTACGGGGTACTCTTCCTTAAGTTATTTAGCAAGGCTAGGTATCGATGAGCTGAAAATCGACCGATCTTTTGTGAAGCAAATGGTGGATGATCAGCGCACGAGTACATTGATACGAACGATCATCAATTTAAAGGAAACTTATGGCATCAATATCGTGGCTGAAGGTGTGGAAACCGTGGCGCAAAGTGAAGAGCTTATTAGATTAGGCTGCAACGTGCATCAAGGCTATTTGTTTTCGAGGCCAGAGCCGCTATCAAAGGAGTAAGGGTTGACGCTTATAATGTTATATGGTATGGTGGACGAAAGGCATCCCGTTTGTAATGAGCGGGGTGTCTTGTTGCATTTTTAAAGGGCTTCCATTAAATGTCTTTTAAAAATCTTAAATAGTTAATCGTAGAGGAGGATGAGTATGTCTGGTTTAGATTTGCTTAAGCGCCATTTGGAGTGGCTTGAGCAGGACAGGCTAGAAGTGAGTGAAAAACTTTTTACACATGATGTGGTGGAGAAAATGGCGTATGAAGACTATATGAAACAGTACGTTAAGACCATCAGTCACCAAATCAGAAAGCATGAGATGACACTGGAAAATGAAGATTTACCGTGTGTCATGATATCGTCCACAGTAACGGTGGTGGACGAAGAGGATGGAGAACGCATGGACTTTAAGATCGTATCCCCAAGGGATGAAATCGTCTCTGGGGGACAGCTTATCGCATCTTATCTATCACCCATCGGCAAAGCTATGCTTATGAAAACCAAGGATGAGCGCGTTGAGGTGAGTACGCCTCAAGGTGTTTTTTATTATAGAATCGAGAGGATTAAGTTAGCATAAATAGTGATGCGAATTTAAATGAATTCCGCTTCACGATCCAGCTTTCCGCTTGAGTCATTCGGATGTATGCCGTTTACGATTCGTGTCGACACGAAAATGAAACTCGCTTCGCTCAAACAGTCATTTTCGTTATGTCACACTTCATCGAACGGCATGGGCATCCTCATGAAATCGCTACTCGCAGGATGTGAAACGGAATTTATAATTTAACTCGCAAAACAATTTATTGTTTTTACACATGCGAAATAGTCAGAGACATAATAGTAAGGAGCATGTACCTTTCAATGAGTATGAAATGGTATATGCTCCTTTTAGTTAGATGACCCCTACTCTTACCTTAGCGACAGATGCTTAACATAAAAACATTATTTTGATAGTGATGTCACATGGATGTCACACGGATGTTCGCCACATGTCACAACAGAGGAATATACTTAATCTAGTAGTGAATTTGAGGCACTTTGACAATTGGAGGGGTTATGAGTAGAGAACAGAAGGCGAGCCGAAAGGCTGTCGACCCGGGAGGGGCGAATTTTTTGATTTCGATTCAACATCAGGACAACCATACTTGGCAAGGTTACATAGAATGGCTCGATGTCGGCGAACGACTTCACTTCCGCAGTGAGCTGGAAATGTTAAGCTTGATCCAAAACGCACTTGGAAAAAATCTGAATAGGAACTGGGGAGAGAATTTTCAGATGAATATCGCGAAATAAGGCGATTTTTCAAGGAAGGGGATCATATATGAGAATCAATAGTAAATCAATTATTACTCTACTGATAGCTTTTTTAATGATATTTGGCACGGCATTTTATAGTTATGCCGCTGCTAATACAGATAAGGTTTCAAACACTCAAATTCACTTGAAGACAGGAAGCTACTCACAATTAGAATCACTTGGAATTATTTGTTATATTAAGGGACATTACGGTAGTGCAGAGCAAAATATCGTTCTCGAAGGCATTAATGTCACTGCGTTGCCTATGACGACTAAAGGTGGCAGCGGACAGTTTGTTACACAGGACCTTAATCTTTCTGCCGATCCAGAAATTCTTTACTTCACCATCGGTGGGATAAAGTATTATATCGGCCAACAAATTATGAGAATCGGTAAAGAAGGCGGCGGAACCATCAACTATGAAGTGAAGAGTTTACCTAAATATACTTTAACTTATGATGGTAATGGTTCTACAGGCGGTACTGTACCTGCACCAGCAACTCAATACCAAGCAGATGCAAATGTCGTCGTTCTTGGGAATATTGGTAATTTCGTTAAAACAAATCATACTTTTACTGGTTGGAATACAGCAGCTAACGGTGATGGTTTAGCGTATGCAGCAAATTCGACGTTGAAGATGCCATTCGCAGACGTAACTTTATATGCACAGTGGAAGGAAAACAAACATAGTGTTTCATATGATCCAAATGGTGCTACTGCAGGTGTTTCTGAGTTGCCTGAATCTACACAATATTATCAAGGTCAAAACTTTACTGTGTTTAAACCTATTTTGCTTGCAAAGGAAACAGATATCTTTCTTGGTTGGGAGTACAACGATGTAACTTACGCCCCAGGTTCTACATTTACTATGGGAAATAGTGATATTATATTTAAGGCTGTTTGGAAATCTAATGAAGAGCAAACAGAAAAATTTGAAGTAACCTATTATATCAACCTTGGTGATGCAACAAATTATAATCATTTGATTGATGGAAACAAAATGATTGATAGCAAAACGACAATTAATCTTTTAGGTTTACCAACCGACTTTTCTAAACCTACTCATAAGACATTTAAAGGATGGTCGACATCACCTACTGGAATTGTTCAATATGCTGTTGGTGATCCATTTAAAGTTTTAAGTAACGCTTCATTCTATGCTGTGTGGGAAAACGATCCTACTTACAAAGTCATCTATAACGGTAATGGAAACACAGGTGGAACTGCTCCGACTGACGAAACACTGTACTATCCAGAAGACATCGCAAAAGTTAAAGCCATTGATCCGAATTTCAATAAATCAAACTATAATTTCTTAGGTTGGTCTTCGAATCAGGCGGCCACAACTCAAGATTATATCGAGGGTTCAGAGATTACCATCGTCGATCATGACGTATACCTTTTTGCAGTATGGCAAAAGAATCCCCCAACTTTTAAAGTGGATTATAATGCAAATGGTGGCTCTGGAGACATTCCAGTAGATGAACAACTTTATTATTCAAATGATAGTGCTACTATATTAAATGGAGAAAATTTAACTAAAAAGGATCACAAGATCATCGGTTGGAAAGTTGGAAATGAAGGCAATGTCTTAAAGTCAGGAGATAAATTAACTATTTCGGGTGATGTGACGCTTTTCGCGGTTTGGGAATTTGTTCCACCACAAGAATCAAACCCTCCATCAACAAACCCACCGGGGGAAACCAATCCTCCATCAACAAACCCACCGGGGGAAACTAATCCACCAACGACTGAATCTACTACAGTTGCAACTACTGAAGCAACCTTAGAAGAAGTAGAAATCGAAGAAGAGGTAGGCGCACCAGCAGGTGCTGCATCTTCAACAGTTGAAACGACTGATGAACTCGTTGAACTCGATGAACCAGTCGTACCACTTGGTGATGCACTTCCTCAAACAGGTCAGCTTCCAGTGGAGCTCTTCTACGGCGTAGGCGGACTCATCACTGCAGCAGGTATTTACCTCAAAAGAAAATCATCATAATCACGAATCATCAAAAGTATAAACAAACATGACCGATAACAAAGAGAAGGATCGCTACATGCGACCCTTCTTTTTTATTGCATTTTATTAATTTGAGTTAGACTATTTGCGTCTTCTGATATAGACACCGATAGCTGAAATCAATCCGCCGATGCCATAGAACAAATCAGCTGATACTTGGCCTGTTTGTGGTAATGCAGGTCCAAGTGGAATTTCTTCCACGAGTTCTAATTCTTCTTCAGAAGAACCAAGTGGTACAGATTCTGTGGTGATTTCTTCAGTAGATTCAGTGGTTTCTGTCGTAACGGTTGTTTCAGTAGTGCCGGTAGTTTCTGTGGTTTCGGTGGTTTCTGTGGTCTCAGTTGTGCCAGTGGTTTCAGTGGTTTCGTAGTTGTTTCTGAAAGTTACCGTGCCTACATTATTTTCACCGAATACGACGGGTTTGTCGTTGCCACCGATGAGTAAATAGATGCCAGGAATATTGACTTCGCGAACAAAGTATTCTCCTTCAAGAACAGGTGCAAATGATTTTTGACCAGCGCCTGTGATGGTGATTTCTTCAATTAATTCTTCGGTGACACCAACCTCATCGATGACCTTTTTAAAAAGTCTAAATGTGAAGACACTATTTGGTCCGCCACCAGTAAGCTCTTTATTCACGATAACCTCATATTCTTCGATGTAGCGGTTGTTGAACTCAATTTCATATCCAGGTTGATCAGGATTAATATCAAATGGGGTTTCTGGATCAGTTGGGAATCGATAAAGCTGATAATTATCAGGTTTATCCACTTCTACCACTTTATAACGCCCTTCTGGTACTGGCTTGAAGTTTGTACCACTCCATGCCTGGATTGTTTTACGATCGATTTCAACTGGATTTGCTGGATCATCTACGTTATAGAGCACAAACTCAAATGATGGAAGTACTGCCAAGACAGAAAACTCACTTCTCGCTGGTCCATTTTCATAAGTGTCCTCACCCAGTGATTTATAGACGTAAATCTCATAGAGTCGCGTATATTTGTTGATAAAAATGATGGGCTCTAACTGAATTCTTGGATTAAGGGTAACTTTAACTTCGAAAACGTCAGGATCAGTACTGAAAGGAACCAACTCATATCCGGATGGCATATCGATTTCTTTCACCACATATTTGCCTGCAGGAACTGGTGCAAATGTACCAGTCTCGCCAACTTCGATACTAAGTGTGCTTACAGGTGTTGTCAAATCAGATTCTTTGAACAAACCAAATTCAAACTCGCCTCCAGTCGTGACAGGTGAATCACTATCCATGGAGAGCATTTTCTTAACTTGGATTTTGTATGTGAGGAAGTAGTTGACAAACTCAACTTCCTCAGCAGGGTTGTTTGCATTCACTACTACAGGTAAATTGTTTTCGTCAACCTCATAATGCTCTGAAGGTGTTTTTTCTACGATATAGTACTCTCCTTCAAATACGGGTTTAAACTGTGCAGTGCCTTCTCCTTTAATGGTTACAGTATCAATCGGTGAGGAACCGCCTACTGCCCATAATTCGAAAGTAAAAGTTTCTTCGATTGGAGTTGTGCCTGGATTTTGAAGTTCAATTCTTTTCTTAACGCTAATGTTGAATTTATCTTTCTCATAATTGTTCGTAAAGGATACGGATTCATCCCCATTAGTTTCGTTCACGATTACAGGGAGATTATTTGCGACGACACTAAATCCAGCGGAAAGTGGTGTAACTTCTTTTACATAGTATTCGCCCTCAGGGACTGGATTAAACTTTCCTGTGTGGGTTTGGTCATAATCGATGGTAATTTCCTGCATCATGTGAGCATCAGATTTTCTAATTAATTGAAACTTAAAGATTTGTCCAGAAGGTGCTCGATATTCCCCTAGAGGTGTGACGGTTTTGTTGACAGTAATTTCATATTTCTTTTGAACGTACTTGTTCATAAATGTAAGTGTAGGACTTAATGTGTTAGCAGTCAGTGTGACTTCTTGACTCGAATTTACGATTGAGTACTCTGACAGTCCGGTCAGGTCTTCTTTGACGATGTAAGTTCCTAATGGCAAATCATTAAAGGATTTAGTTTCTCCTAGCTTCAATGTGAGGGTATTTAATACAACGTCAGGAGCGGTACTCTTATAAAGTCTAAATGTGAAATCCACATTTGTAGTAGGTGTTTCTCCTTGTGGATCTAAGGTTTTCGTCACGTTGATTTTACCAAGTACAGGTGGAATTTCGAAGAAGAAGACCACGTGGCTGATGCCTTTTCCTTCAGGAGCAATAATGGAGCCTGATTTAGTTCCAGCTGGATACTCGTAGAGGTAACCGCCTGAATTTTCAGCACCACCGTTCGTGAATAAATAAGGGGTGTCCTTAATGTTTCCGGTTTTAGAATAAATATAGGCGATCGGAAACTCTGAAGACCAAGTGGCACTATTTCCAGTTACGTTAAGTGTGATTTTAGGAATGTAGGATGAATCGCTTGATTCAGTACCTCCACCGACGTTGAATTTTACATACTGATAGCCAACCATGCTTCTAAAAACAGTATTGGCATTTGGTGATTTGTCTGGATACAAGTAAAATATGGTGCTTCCGCCTGTGTCATTACCTGATGTGAGGTATGGACTTGTGGGTTCAGCAAATGTGATGGGTGGCGTCGTGCCTAAAACCATTACGAATATCAGCAGCAACGCAAAGATTTTTTTCATCTTGCTGTGCATAATGTGCACTCCTTTCTTAAGTTAGTCTTAAGAAAAGCCGGTTGCACTGGTCACTCTGCACATCTAAAGTGCCCAAAGTAAAGATGTGCTTCATCGCCTCTTTTCATATTACCCTAAAAGTAGTTACGTGATCATTTGGCTAGTTGTATCAGATTCGCCTCCTTCCAGCTCCTAAGCTTGTAATCTTCGTTCGCATTCATTGAAACGGCTTCTGAAATAAGCTGTAACAGTTCAAGTTCGCTACGAAAGTGGATCTTATCGCCAGTATCGAGCCACTGGATATACCCCTGCCAACTTTGATTCTCACGGCGGTAGATTGATATTAAAAAGTTACTTCCACCTTCCCCAAGGTGTTTTTTTGAAGTTTCTTCTTTTTTGACCATCATCTCACCTCCTAACATTATGGCACTTTTTCTATTCATATCTTATGTATACCCCAACTTGTGACATTTTAAGAACATTTGCGTGACATCTGTGTGACAAGTTATGTATACCGTGTGGGGGAGGGGTAAAAAACTGATGGTTCACATAAAATGTAATCAATTTGAAATTGATTGTTAAAAATGCGCATGATACAATCGTTGTATCGCGTTAAGAAGACATATTATGTAAAGGGGAATCGATTGAAGAAGTTTGGATTGATGGTTTTAGTGGCATCCATTTTTATGACGGGTGCGATTTCATATAGTGAAACAAGTGAAGTGAACGCAGCCGATTACTTAAATCAGATGGGAATTTTAAAAGGGGCAAATGGCGATTATGGTTTGAACAAATCCATCAATCGATTAGAAGGACTTATCCTTATTTTAAGAACCCTAGGTCTCGAGGAAACAGCGCTGGCCATGAATAGTGAGCCATCTGTGTTTTCAGATGTGCCTTCATGGGCCGTGGGGTATACGAACCTCGCTTCCGCCTATCAAGTGACCTCAGGAACTGGCGGCGGTCGATTTTCACCGAGCTTACCCATGACCCGCGATCAGTTCTTAATGCTTATGCTGCGTGCCATGGGAGCAGAACTTCCTAGCGAACTCTCAAAAGCACCAGAATCAGCGCTTGCAGCAGGACTAATAGATGAACAACTCCTAAATAGCTTTACGGGTTCCGTTTTTTATAAAGGCGATGTGGCGAATGTCCTCGCGCGCCTCGTTCACCAATCAGGCGCTTCATCTGCCATTACACTGACCTACTGGACTAAACCTGACGGCATGGATCCCGTAAAATTAGCAACTTTTCAAAAGGACATACAATCGATTTTCAATACGGTAAAAGCGAAGTATAAACTGAATTACAACATGGCTGGTTTCTATGTGGAAGAGCTAAACACCGGATATTCGTGGTCCTTCGGAGATGAGCTCGTGTATGAACCCACGACTGGGCTCACTAAAGGTAAGCTCATCACAGCGTCGGCGATTAAATTCCCCATGGCGCTGTCTGTCCTGACGCATATGGAAGCGAATGGCATCAAACTTTCAGATACCTTTAAGGACAGCTTATCAGGAAAAACACTCAGGTTTGATCAGGTGATCAAGCCCATGATTTCACAGTCTACAAACGATAGCTTCAATTATCTTTTACGTTACATGGGCAAGAGTAAGGTAAATGGTTTTATGGCCTCTGTCGGCGTGGTGAATTCGGTCATAAACCGGGAACTCGGTGGCGGCGACCCTTACTGGTCGCTTGAGCGGATGAAAAAGGATTACGGTACTGAGGTCGCAAGTAAGTTTACACCTACAGACTATGGCACACTTCTGCGCTATTTTTACGGGAAAGTAAAGGCGGGTAATCCCTATATGGCTTTTCTCAACCAGTGCATGATCGATAATATTCATCAGACGCGGATTCCTCAAGGCATTAACTATAAGTATACTGTGGCCCACAAAACGGGTTCGTATACCGATGGTGGCATCTATGCAGATGTGGGAATCGTCTATCATCCGAAAAATCCCTACTCAATCGTGATTTTACTCGATACTCAGACGCTTCATGCGTCCTGCGAACCCTTCATGAGGGAGCTTGCATCGGCCATTAACGCATATATGGAGAAGCGATAAGGTCTTTCGAGTACCGATGTAACGCGAATCTATAGTTTATTTGTATAACAAAATAAAAGGATATAAATCCCAAACGCTTCAAAATGGCTGTTTGGGATTTTTTATTCATAGGATATGCAAATAACATATATAAAAATCTTTCTATATCGCTTGTGACACGGAACACTTTACAGAAAATTCACACTATTCACCCACTCTCTAATTTGCTAAGATGTGGCTAAGGTACGTATAATTTTTTTTATACGAAATTTTGCATCATACTCATTATTTTGGAAGGGGTAAAGCGATGAAAAAGAAGATGAAAAAAGTACTTGTACTCCTGTTGGTTCTTACTCTTTTGGTGCCGGGATATGGCGTGGGGACGTTTGCCGCACCGAAGAACAAAGCGGAAGAGCCAGTGGTGGTCACACCAGTGCCTGTTGAGAATCCTAAGTTAAATATCAATCCTATGGATCTAGCAGGTAAGGAAATCGCAAAAATTTATGGCGACTTTAATCTTAATTCAAGTGAACGCGTTTCTGTGATCGTGGAGTTAAAAGAAGAGTCCATCGTCGCAGCGAAGCATCATGGTAAAGCGCAGGATCAAAAGCGCCTCAAAGATGTTAGAGAAGGCGTAATCGCATCGGTTAAGGGAAAATCAAGCGCCGCTGTTATCGGTAGAGAGTACGATTATCTCGTATCAGGATTTATCGTTGAGCTACCAGCAAATGAGCTAAAGAATCTCATCGGAATCGAAGGCATCAATGCCATCTATCCAAATGTTCGCTACACCACCACTGAAGTAGGTGAAGCAAGAATGCTGGGATTAGATGAAGTGAGACCAAACATGTTCGATAGCGCACCGTTTATCGGAGCACCTGAAGCCAGAGACCTAGGATACACAGGAGAAGGCATCACTGTCGCTGTCATCGATACAGGTGTCGACTATACGCATCCTGCACTTGCACACGCTTTTGGCGAGTATAAAGGCTATGACTTCTTTGATAATGATCCGGATCCAATGGAAGTGCCTGGTGAGTACCATGGTACGCACGTGGCGGGCACAGTAGCAGGCTACTATCCAGCCCTTGATTTTTACGGCATTGCACCTGGAGCGACACTTTTAGGATACCGTGTCCTCGGACCTGACGGTGGCACCTCTGAAGGCGTTATCGCAGGTATCGAACAGGCGGTAAAAGACGGCGCGGACGTCATGAACCTTTCATTAGGAAATACGCTTAACGCCCCTGACTACATGACCAGCTTAGCTTTAGACTGGGCCATGGCTGAAGGCGTCGTAGCCGTCACATCAAATGGAAATGCAGACCCTGACAACTGGACTGTGGGTTCACCTGGAACATCCAGAGAAGCAATTTCAGTCGGCGCAACCATGCAGCCTTATAACATGTATACAGCCGAAATCACGGTTTCAGATAACGGCGATTATCCAACAGCAGTTATGGGATTCTTCTCAGATGAAGAGCTCTTAGCGCTTAACGGTGGAACGTATGAAATCGTCTACGCTGGATTAGGAAAAGCAGAAGATTTCGCTGCACTTGAAGCAGCGGATATCAGTGTTGTAGGTAAAGTCGTCTTGATCAAGCGTGGTGAAATCGCATTTGTCGACAAAGCTGCTAATGCATGGGAGGCAGGCGCAGCCGCCGCTTTAATCTATGACCACACTTCGAATAATGTAATGCCGGATATCCCTGGCACCTATGTACCGACCTTCAAGCTGACAAAAGAAGTGGGTGAAGCGTTATTAGCCTCTATGACGACTAGCGAAGAACCGCTTACTGTTTCATTTGCTATCGAATTCTTCGCTGCTGTAGGCGAAACCATGGCGGACTTCTCATCTAGAGGACCTGTGGTCGATACCTGGATGATTAAACCAGACGTCAGCGCACCTGGCGTGGACATCGTCAGCTCAGTTCCAGGTGGTTTTGCATCTCTTCAAGGCACAAGTATGGCATCACCTCACGTGGCAGGCACAGCAGCGCTGATATTACAGGTACATCCTGAGTATACGCCAGAACAAGTGAAGGCGGCTCTAATGAACACCGCCGTAACGGTTTACGAACCTCTTTCGACGAACCCTTACCCACATAACTCTCAAGGCGCAGGTAGCATCCGCATCCTTGATGCGATTAATGCTAATGTACTCGTCACACCAGGCAGTCAGTCTTTTGGCGTGTTTGATAAGACCAAAGGCAAACAGACTGTAACAGAATTTTTCACTATCGAAAATCACACCAACGCAAAGAAGGAATTTTCGGTTTCAGTCGCGTTTGAAGGAAACCCTCAAGGAGTATCAGTTACGTTCCCTAATAATGTCAGAATCAGCGCTAATAAAACTGCTTCAGTTAAAATGGTGTTAACAGTTAATGCATCAATGCTCCCTTCTGGATACTATGAAGGTGAACTTACCATTAATGACGGCATCTATAAAACTGTCCTCCCTATTATTTTCTTCGTTAGAGAGCCTGATTATCCTAGAATCACTCACGGTGGTTTAGATATCATCGAAGACCAACTCTGGATTTGGGGCTACGTGCCAATGGGTGCTGAAGTATTAGAAGTTGAAGTTTGGGATGAAAACTATGACTATATAACGACGATTATGTCATATTCAAACGTGCCTATAGGTTTCTTTGAATATGAATGGGATGGCACTTTAAATGGTACACCTTTTGAGCCTGGAGAGTATAATATTGTCATTTGGGCTTATAAGGCTGGTGTTTGGGATGGTGTTTTAGCCGCAACCTTTGAAGTGACCGAACCTGTGGATCCTCCTGCCGAGCCACCTGTTGAGGGTGATGGGACAACACCTAATACCACTTTAGAGGACGAAGTCATCGTCGATGACGGCGTACCATTAGGAGATGCTGATAAACCGGGCAAAGGCTTGGGCCGCGATAAAGACTCAAACAAAAATAAATAAATAAAGTGATTAAGTAAAGCTGAGATTATGTCAGATTCATCTAGGATTTGACATAATCTTTTTTTATGTCACACAGATGTCACGCAGATGTTCGCCATTTGTCACGGAGGGGGGTATATAATGGTTAGCAGAATATGACTGTTATTAGAATATTCTGTCAAGTTGTCCCGAAGGAGGCGAAAAGCATGAAAGACGAGGAACGTGCCTCAATGTCGAAAAAACCGGGCGGCTCTAATTTTCTGGTGACCATCTATCGTGAGGATGGACATGAATGCTTCGGTGTGGTTCAGTGGCTGGATTCTGGTAAGAAACTCCACTTTAGGTCCACACTTGAGATGCTAACACTTCTCAATGAAGCTGTCATGATCCAGACAGAAGGAAACAAAACCTGTCGCTCTTGGCGTGAAGTGAAGGGAATCAGAGCCATCTAATGGCAATCCGAATGTGAAGGAGGGATGTGAAGGAATAAAGTATATTGGAACAACTGTAGGCAAAAGACAAAGGCAAAACCAGCGAAAGCTGGCGACGCAAAGTCAGGAGTCTAAGGTACGGGCTACCCGCGGGGTAGAAACCCGATGGGGAAACCCATATGATGATCGTCCGACTGCCAAAGAATCTTTTTGGCAAAGGAGAAAATTTTTTATGGAAAATGGGGCTAGCAACAAAAAACAAAGTTATAAATTATCATACAGGCTATTTTCACTTCTTCTCTCACTGTTGATGGTCATTACCATGCTACCATCACCGACGTTTGCTTTACCAGCTGGCGTCAGTATCGAGAGTAGCGGTGCAGATCCTGTGACGACATTACCCACTTCTTTATCAGATGGTCAAATTTGGACCGATAAGAGTGTGGAGAACTTAGGCAATGGTGAGTTTAAAATCACCTTAAGTGCCGCAGGACAAGATTACGTTCTGGAAACCGTTCAGGATTCACTGGACGTCGTATTGGTTCTGGACATCTCGGGCTCGATGACTAGTGGAACACGTAATGCCGATATGAAAGCGGCAGCAACAGAAGCCATGAACACAATTTTACTCAATCCTAATAATAGGATTGCACTTGTTAGTTATAACGAGTATGCGACACTTAAGCAAAATTTCACAGGTAATGCAACCACATTAGCAACTTCACTGAGTGGCATTAATGCTCAGTCCGACACAGGAACAAATATTCAGCGTGCTTTCTACATTGCTCAAAAGGCTATTAAGGATAGACCGATCGGAGAACAAACCAGAAAGTCGGTTATTATTCTCATGAGCGATGGCAAACCGACTTATTATTATAATGGTGTCATCACTTCGAATAACAACCTCACTCGTCAGGGAAACGGTTGGGATACGACCTCGAGCCATATTTGGAATACGATATTACAGGCAATGGAAGCGAAAGCACAAATTTCAAACCTAAGAATTTATACGATAGGGTTTGGCGTAAATAGTGACGCGGATGCGATTGCGACGTTAATGCCAGATGATACCAACACTTATGATCACCGACCTGATGGCAATACTTACTCAGGAGAGATGAGGACGCGTGTAAGAACAGGATACTATGAGTATGTGGCCACAAGGAATAACTCAAACGCCTCCTGGTCGAGCTGGTCACTCAATGGTAGCGGTGATCCATATGATGTGAACACAACCTATGGTCCTTGGATACAAATGGTTAATCAACCTTCTGTCCCTCAGAATACGTGGGATTCGATGATTAGATCCGGCGATCCTATCAATGAGCAAGTAAGCAGTAATAATCGCCGCAAAACAGCCTATTTCTTTACAACGCGTAACGGTATCGAATACGACAATTTTAAAAAAGAACCGATACCATTTGATCACAAATACTGGGAAGATGGCAGCACAGTCAGTGCAACTACTTCACAGCAGCTTAAGGATGCATTCAAATCCATCGCTAACGAAATCGTAAGCTTTAAACCACATGCTCAAGTACCAGCAAATGGCTACTCAGACGTGATCATCCGCGATGTACTCGGTGCTGGTTTTGAACTCATCGGTACACCACCAGCAGGCGTTTCTTTATCAAGCGGCGTATTGACATGGACCATCGACGGAGACGATTTCGTGACACAGGATGCGGGTACCGTAGTACTGAATCCTCAAAAGGTTACCAAAGTATCGTTTAATGTTAAAATCGGCAATGTTGGACCAGGAACGTATTACACAAATGATACGACCGCAACCAAATCGAGCTTTAATGTTAAAACTGAAAATCCTTACTACACAGCCAGCGGGTTAATCGAAACGCCTCTCACCAATAAAGGCTGGGTTAAACTCGTCGCTCCTGATGTGGAAGGCAAAATCACCATCACGAAAAACCTCGTAGGACCGACTTCGAATCAACGCGATTTCAGCTTTAGCATTTATGATGCGGCTTCAGGCGGAGAATTGATTGCTGGACCGATGACCATCAACATGAATGGTGCGGGTTCGAAGCCTCAAGACCTTGAGTTTTCAGTGCCTTATAATGCATTTAACGCAAATAACCAGTTAACACTCTATGTTCAGGAAAATGACTCTACTTCAGAGCCTTTCTGGACTTATGATAACACATCACGAAAAGCCGTCACTGTTACGAGAACGAATCCTAATGGTAGTGTTTCATTCACGAACACCTATGCACCAAAGGGTGAATTAACCGTGAAGAAAAACTGGTCAGGTAACGGACCAAAAGACGACATTTCTTTTGATTTGTTAAAAGAAACAGCGCCAGGTGTTTGGACGACAGTCTCTGAAGGCTGGACGATAGATGAGGGCGATGTTGATGGTATCACCATCAGCGGTCTTGATCTCGATTTCCGCTATAAAGTTCAGGAAGATTTCCTCCAGGATTACACACCTAGCTATGATGTGCCATCCATTATTTTCAGTAGCGCCGACATCACTGCAGGTGTTACAGGCGCACTGGAGAAAACCATCACCATCACCAACACCTATGTACAGCCTGTGGGAAAAATCACAGTGAACAAGATTTGGTCAGACAGCGATAACGCCGCAGGCGATCGTCCGATATCACTTCTTTACAACATCACAGGACCAAATAACTTCACAGGAACATTAACACTCACTAATAATGGTGGTTGGTCCAATGTCTTTGAAACGACCACTTTTGGAACGTACACATTTACAGAAGTCGTACCACAGGACTATGAAGCGGCACTCAATCCACAGTCACAAACCATCAGCATTAGTCCAGTGAATGCGAGAGAAGCGACACTCACCTTTACTAATACGTACATTCCACCGACTGGAACATTGGTCGTGGAAAAGGTTTGGTCAGGTGATGCAGGTAAAACGCAGTATAGACCAACTGAGATTAAGATCGATGTACTCAAAAAGAACCCAGACACGGGTTTGTTTGAAGCAACAGGTAAGTTACTGACTCTATCAAATGCAAATGCATGGATGGATCAGATTAATAACTTACCATTTGGTGAGTACAAAGTTGAAGAACAAGTATTTAGCGGATTAGGTACAGATTACCTCGCTTCTTACTCATCAAACGTCATACTGGAAAAAATGGGTGCTACAAACGGCATTCTCGCGAGAACAGGGAAAATCGTCGTTACGAACAGCTTCCAAAATCCAACTGGCGAAATTTCTGTGAGTAAAGAGTGGGTCGAATCCGGTGTTGATTCCAGCGTCGTGAGACCAAGCGACTTGACTGTGACGCTGTACAAGGATGGCTCAGAGATTGACCATTTCGTCATGAGTGCATCTGCTGGATGGAGTCACACATTTGAAAACCTGCCGCTGGATGCAAGCTACACAGTGACAGAGACCTCTAGCGAAGCCGCTAAATTGGCTCAATACGCATCTACTATCACCTACAGTGGCACACAACCTTCAAGCAGTGTGGTGCTGAATAAAGATAACCGTGCTGGTAGCATCGCGTTAGTCAACAAATATGCGAAAGGCACCGTAACCGTCATCAAGACATGGAATGACGGTACTAACCCTATTAATGAACAACCTCAAACAGCTGTGGTAACGCTTCATAAAGTGATTACACCTCCTGCTTTACCACCGAAGGAAATTCCAAATCCAAATGGCGATGGCTATACACTCGAAATACCGCCTTTGCCACCAGTGATTGAAGAAATCGTCGGCACCAAATCCATTACACGACCAAACTTGTCCGTGACCTTCTATGATTTGGAAATGTCACCTTTCGTGTCATATTATGTGACAGAGGAAGATATTCCGTTCTATACGAAAGCGATTACCAACGGCGAGTTTGCGCTTATGGAAAATTTACCAAATCACAGCGTGAACATTAGTAACACTTACACGGATCCAAAGGGCTCACTCACTGTTAATAAAGAGTGGAAGCACGGTAATAATCCAAACGGCCCATCAGAAGTGACCGTGAGACTCTGGAACGGAAGTGAACTTGTTGAAGCGAGAACCTTTACAGGTAGCACAACCTTTACAGGTCTTAACATCGGTGCCACATACACGATTTCAGAAGATCCTGTAAATAATTACAGTACGAGCATGAACGGGTTTATCAGCTACAAACCGACTAAAGACTTGATGAATGGTACCGTAAACATTGGCACAGCAGACATCACAAACACTTATATCCCAGAAGTGGGCGATTTAGTGGTTGAAAAGATTTGGGTAGGTAAGACAGGTAGCGACATCACTGTGACCGTAACGCGCTATGCGGGTGAAGTGAAGGATGATGATTTCATCAGAACAGCTGAACTTTCAGCAAGTGAAACAGAAGCGAATAACTGGAGAGCCGTCTTTAACGATCTTGAAATTTATGGACCGGGTGGTGTGCAATACACTTACCATGTGACGGAGTCAGGGGATGATTTAGACCTCTACGACGCGACAATTAGTGGTTACACGGATCTTAACGTGAAAGAGCCTAGCACGATTACCATCACCAACACCTATAATCCGCTGAAAGGCAAGCTCGTGATAACGAAGGTGTGGAAGGATGCTGAGGGTGAACCGATGGAACCTGAATATCCTGAAGTTGAGCTTCAACTAATCGTAAACGGCGAACCTGCACAAGGTACCATGAAGCTTAATAAAGATAACAACTGGACATGGATGCTGAGCAACCTGAACACGGAGAAAACGTATTCGGTGGTTGAGCTTGATGAATTTGAGGAATTCGAAGTGAGCACCAGTGCAGAAAATGTAGTATTTAGTGCTGGGAACCTAGAAAAATCAATCGTCGTGACCAACCAGCGCACAGTGGATGATCCAAAAATCGACGTCACAAAAGAGGTGACACCAGCGACCGTACAGCTTTTAAGCGGCACAGCGACCTTCACCTATAAAGTGACCTTGACCAATACGGGAAACCGTACCCTCTATGCCATCGGCTTTGAAGATGAGATGACTGGACCTAGTGGCGCGACCATGACGTATAATCCAGCACCGACGAGCTTCTCCGAGGGAGTTGCCACTTTTGAACTGGAAAAAGCATTAGCACCAGGTGCATCAGAGGTCATTAGCTATACCGTCACTGTCAACAGAATCGGAACGTATGATAACACCGTCACTGGTTATGGTTATCATATAGAAACGAGAATTAGTGACACTGCAGATGCTAGAGCAAATGCCACTGAGCAACCAACTGAACCACCTACTGAGCCACCGACAAATCCACCGACCACAGAACCGCCAACCACTCAGCCACCTACGACTGAGCCAACAACTGAAGAAACTTCAGAGGTTGTCGTAGAAACGGAAGAAACACCATTAGGTGAGGCAGCTACTGAAGAAGTGATCGATGAAGACGTGGTGCCACTGGGTGATGCATTACCACAAACCGGTCAATTACCTGCAGATTTATTCTACGGAATCGGCGGCGTGGTCACAGCATTAGGTGTGTATTTAAGAAGACGTAAATAGGTTATTGAAAAGGGAGTCCATATCGGACTCCTTTTTTTATGGTTGTATATCTAAAAATCAGGTATATATTTAATATTAGTTATATTTATGACGAGGACAAACGATGATTGGGGTGCTGAAATGATCTTTTCGGATAAAGAAATTGGCGACTTGCTTAAGCAGAATTTGCGTTCATTTGCAGAGGAAGTCTTTAGCCTTCAGATGGAGAAAATGCCAGAGTTAAAGCAGTTTGATTCGGAAGTGTTTATCGCTAAGAGCATTCGAGATACTGAGTTTTCCATACTTTATCTTTCAAATGCGATTAGCGTTTCAAGTCCAAGATTGTTTATGAATTATATTCAGTGGTTTTTAGAGCTGATGGAAAGCATAAATATCCCGCATAAATATTTGTATGGTAGCATAATTGCCATGGGCGAATTTTTTCAGAGAAAATATGGGGTAGCAATCGACGCGCCACTTAAGCCTTACATAATGGGTGCATTGTCACTTATAGACCATTATAAAACTTGGAGTAATCAAGAAACTGTCTTTGAAAGTCCATTGAAACCCCATAAGGATCGTTATGTTGAACTACTGTTAAACGGCCGAAGAAAAGAAGCGGGCGAGTTGATTATGGACTTGATCGAGCAACAGTACTCTGTAGAGGATATTTACTTGGAGATTTTTCAAGAAAGTCAGCGTGAAATCGGAAGGTTGTGGCAGCATAACAAAATCACCGTCGCAGAAGAGCATTATTGTACAGCGGCGACGCAATTGATTATGGGACAACTTTATCCATTGATTTTCGACACACCGAAAAACGATCGCGTTTTTGTAGGAACTTGTGTTGGAGGTGAGTTACACGAACTAGGTGTTAGGATGGTATCTGATTTCTTTGAACTCTCTGGCTGGAACACCTATTATTTAGGTGCAAATACCCCTATAATGAGCATTATTGAAACCCTTGTTAAAGAACGTGCAGATGTACTCGGCGTTTCAGTTACCATGACCTTCCATGTGGACGAGGCACAGGACCTGATAAAGAAAGTTCGCGCAGATAAACGGTGTACGCGTGTCAAAATTCTGGTGGGTGGATATCCTTTTCTCGTAGATGATACGCTTTGGGAAAAAATCGGTGCTGATGCTTACGCTAAAAATGCTCGAGATGCAGTAATTATCGCTGAGAAACTTGTTTCAGAGGAGACTGTCAATGGTGAATCATAATTATGAAACTGAAATGGTCATTATTTGCGATGAAAAGGGAATCGTAAGAGAGATTCTCTATCCTGAAGATCATCAAACAAAATATTTTTTAACCGGTCAAAGTTTTTTATACTATATAGAGCCACAGAGTTTGTCCAAAGCACTTAATTTCATGGCTTTGCTAACGACAGCCAAGTTCGCTTCAAACTTTGAAGTCTACTTTAAACTCGAAAACGAGATTCAAAAAATGTTTTTATCAGGTTTTTTAAGAGATGATATGTACATGGTAATTGCTTCAGGGAAACATGATGATATCAGCCGCTTAAATGAAGAGTTATTAAAAATTAACAGCGAGCAGATCAATCAACTCAGAATGATTCTTAAAGAGCGCGTCCGTGATAGGGCAGATTTTTCAAAAGCATCCACTGACTATTTTGACGAGATTTCTAAACTCAATAATGAGTTGATGAACTCAAAAAGAGAACTTGCAAAAAAAAATCAGGAGCTTAGCAAGCTCAATATGGAGCTTGAACGGCTAGCTACTCGGGATCCGTTAACAGGATTGTACAACAGGCGTACATTATTCGAAAAGTTTAAAGAAGAAAAAAAACGTGCAAATCGCTTAAGTTATCCCCTTTCTTTGGCAGTAATCGATTTGAATCACTTTAAAAAAGTAAACGACCAGTTAGGGCATTTAGCGGGTGACGAACTGCTTAAATCATTTGCTGGATTGCTCATGCGAATGACGCGCGAGAACTTTGATCAGTTGTTTAGTATTGGCGGAGATGAGTTTTTGATTTTGTTTGCAAATTGTCCGATAGAGGATGCAACGGGAGTGTTAAATAGAATTAACCTTGCTTTCACAGAGCTATCAGATATTGCGAGCTTAGCGTTTGGGGTTGTCGAAGTCAATCTTGAGTGTACACGAGAATCGGACGATGTCGATTTGTGCATTTTGAAGGCGGATGCATTGATGTTTGAGCATAAAAAAAGCAGTCGGTAAGTGCGGTACATGAGAATTTTATCATCCTTTTATTTATGAAACACATGACAAATTTCATGTGTTTTTTTTGTGTTGTAAAGACTATACAAATAAATTTAAATGGCGTTGACAGTATATAAAAAATTTTATATTTTAATGGAACAAGGGATAAGTTTTCAGAAAATTGAAACATTTATACAGATACATACTAACCAATTGGGGGATAAGATGAAATTTAATAAGCAAGGCATCGTCAGTCATTCAAGCGCTTTAAAATGGGGGAGCGTCTTGTTCGTTATGGTTGCTTTTTTTGTGTTGATGTGGTTTTTAAACCTGCCAAAACAGGGAGAGGTCGCCACAGCGGCGAGCAAGGTGAATTTTGAAAAAGCGCATGTAATAGAATTGATAAGCGACACTGCGTCGGAGGACGTATGGACCGAAGGGTTGCGTCTAGGCGTACAAGAAGTGATGCTGCAAATCGACAGTGGTAAACACAAGGGAGAAAGCTTATATACAGTCAATTACCTTAGTGCTTATGGCAATGTCGACTTAAGGTTAGGTTCAAAGGTAATCGTCCGTTTGGATTATGATGAGAGCGGCGCGCCTTATATAACTTCCATTTCAAGTCATGATCGAAGTGGGTTACTGATCGGACTCACGGCTTTGTTTGTATTATCATTGGTCATTTTTGGTGGTAAAAAGGGTGTCGCAGCAATTATCGGACTGCTGTTTACGGTTCTCTGTATCTGGTATTTGTTGATACCTCTAATAGAACGCGGTGTGCCATCGATACCTTCTGCCATCTTAGTTGTGGCGGTAACGACCTTTGTTTCCTTAGGCGCGTTAAATGGATTAACTAAAAAGACCATGATTGCGGTAATCGGTTGTGTGGGTGGGGTTACCATCGCCGGCGTAATTGCTTATTTATCTGGAATGGTGACACCGATAAATGGATTCAATATGCCTGAAGCAGAGGAGCTTGTGTTACGCGCTTCAAATAGTGGCATGAAACTGAGTGGCTTGCTCGTAAGCGGTGTTTTGATCGCCTCGCTTGGTGCGGTTATGGACGTGGCACTCACCATTACTTCTGCGATCGTAGAATTAAGTGAGCTGAATCCTAAGTTGGGTGCCAATGCACTGTTCCGTTCAGGTATTAATATTGGCCGCGATGCCATGGGCACCATGGCAAACACATTGATTTTGGCCTTTGCAGGCGCATCGCTTAATATGCTAGTTTTGTTCAGGGTATTTGACTACCCATACAGACAAATTTTTAATAGCGATTTGATGACGATTGAAATCGTACAGGGGTTAGCAGGTTCGATCGGCATTGTTTTAACGGTTCCACTAGTTGCAGCATTAAGTGCAACTACTTATGGTTATAAAAAGAGGGGGAAGAGTAATTGATGGGTTATGGGCTATTTAATACGTCGTAGTTGTCGGTGTTTTGTGTACGAATAGAAGTGGGGAATAATGTATTTGGGGAGGAATCATGAGGATTCAATTTAAGAAGTATTTTAGTTTACTGATGGCTATGGCGATAATCATCAGTTCCATGGGTATGCCGATCGCATACTCAGAAGGTGAGATCACTGATGGAAATATCGTTGAAGCCATAGCTGAAACGGCATCAGAAGTGACGCCTTTAGCAGTTGAACCGTTAACGATTGCGGAGGCAAAAGCGGTTGCTGATGGCACGATGGATGTGACCACTAAAGGAATCATTACGTATAAGAACGGAAAAAATGTTTATATCCAGGACACGACGGGTGCCATCTGTTTATTTCTGACAGCGAATGCCACATCGGCCATCAATGTCGGAGATGAAGTGATTGCAACAGGTAAGAGAGAAACTTATAATGGTTTAGTAGAACTTTCTGGCATCGTAGAGAGCACTATACAGGTACTTAGCAGTGGGAACGCGATACCTAATAGTGGTGTTTTTACATTAGCAGAAATTACTTCTACCCCTACAGGAAAAACAGCTGGATATGACCATATGTGCGAAATTTTGGACCTCAATAATGTAATGGTCTCGAGCACGGGGGCATTATGGCAAAATGACATGAAGGTGACGGTGTATCCTATTATATCTGCGACCAAATTTCCGTCGATAGCAGTAGGCGATACGGTTAATGCGACTGTAAGGATAAGTGCTTTTAAAGGTGCAGTTCAAGTAGAAGTCATTTCGATGTCAGAAACCGTACCAGAAATCCCGATGAAGGTGACGGCTTCAGCGTTATCTGGAAATCTAAACAGTGGAACGCTCATTAATTTGATGTGTAATAATTCAAACGCAAGCGTTTACTATACTGTGGACGGTTCTGATCCTACTTCTTTGAGTACAAATTATTCTGGCAGCATTAAAGTTGAGGGGAGCTTAGGTAGTACTGTAACGATTAAAGCGATTGCCATCGCTGAAGGTAGAGCAGATAGCGAGATCGCCACATTTAATTATAAAATGTTGCTTCCGATTGGTCCGATGTCCATAAAGGATGTCCTAGCATTACCGACCAATACGCCAAATGTAGAAGTGATTGGTACCTTATCGTATTTCGCAGTACAATCCTATCCAGTTATCCAAACGGTAATCGATGGGAATATCTATTCACTTTATATTTATGGCAAAGTTCCAACAGGGGCAAAACTCGGTGATCTTGTTAAGTTCAAGGGCACTTATACCATTTATAATGGTCTACCTGAAATGACCAGTATCTTAAGTTCAGAAATCGTTAGTCCAGGTACACCCATCCTTCCTCAAGAGTGTACCATCGATTTTATTAAGAAGAATGGTTTAAGCATGATAGGCAGAATCGTTAGAATTAAAAATGTGACATTAGGGACTTACAGTGCATCCAGTAATACACCGATTACAGATGCAACGGGTACGATGAACATTTTTAAAGCCACACCATATCCAACACTGGTAACCGCAGGGGATATCGTGGACATTTATGCGATGATCTCTAACTTTAAAGGGACTATTCAGCTTAATATAGGTACAAAAGAAGATAATGGTTTTAATGTCTACGATGTGGTAAATGATATCAAAGCGCCGTTGATTACGCTTAAGGACCTCTATTTAGACGCGATTCCTGGTAGCGATTATGTAATCGCGGTAAATGTAGCAGACAATAAAGGGGTCCAAGCCGTTAATTGCACTTACACCATCGGAGATAAAACGGTAGCTGATCAAGAGATGGTTTATTCACCATCCACAATGGACTATCGAATGATGATCCCAGGTATTCAGATTCCTTTTACACAAAGTGAAATAGTATTTACAGTCACTGCCACAGACGTAAGTGGTTTAGTTACAACTACTGCTTCAAAAGCCATCACTATTGATAAGAATCCAAAAATCATTGAGGTTCAACCTGGAAGAAATAGTGCGACTGGTGATGACAAATCACCTATCATCGCCGTAAGACTCCAAAATGGTGGATTAACGCCACAGGTGAAGTTGACTCTAACTAAAGATGGCGCTACATTGCTAGAAGCGGCTGATATGATTTATGATGAAACGACTCAACTTTATAAATACGCGACGAATCAATTGGCAGAGGGCAATTACTATGCAAGTGTTCTGGTAACCAGAGAAGATAATGCACAAGTATCTACGATGTGGACATTTACAGTTGGTAAACCTCAATTTACAGCATTCTTTGGCCAATTGCATGGTCACACAGCAGAGTACTCAGACGGTTCAGGCACTTTAGCAAATGGCCTAGATTATCTATCAGCACTTCCAGCATCTGAAAATGTCAATTTTGTGGCCTTTACAGATCACTCGAACTATTTTGATACCACAAAGGCACCAAACGCACCAGAAGCGCTAAATAATAAGACGTTAATGACGCCAGATAGCTTAGTAAAATGGAACCGATATGTTTCGACCATGACCAGCTATAATGATTCTCAAGCGGGTAGAAAAATTGCATTACCAGGATTTGAGATGACTTGGTCCGGAGGTCCTGGACATATTAATACGTTTAACTCAGACGGTTTAGTTAGTCGAAATAATACCACGCTAAATAATAAGTCAAGTGATGCAGGATTGAAAGCATATTATAATACGTTAATCCAAAATCCAGACCCGCTCGCCAATCTTTCTCAGTTTAACCATCCTGGTACTACCTTCGGAACGTTTGCTGATTTCGCTTACTGGTCCCCATCTTATGATAATAAAATGGTGGCTGTAGAGGTCGGTAATGGCGAAGGTGCCATCGGTTCAGGTGGATACTTCCCAAGTTACACGGAATATACAAAAGCACTGGATAAAGGATGGCATGTCGCACCGACCAACAACCAAGATAACCATAAAGGGTTATGGGGAAATGCAAATACTGCAAGAACGGTCATCATAACTGACGATTTTTCTTCCAAAGGGCTATTAAAAGGCATGAAGGATATGTCTGTCTACGCTACAGAAGATAAAAATCTTAACATCAGATATTCTCTAAATGATCAAATGATGGGTAGCATTATTTCAGAAGTGCCTGTAGATCCCCTTCGATTCGAACTTCATATTAATGATCCTGACGCCGACGATGTTATCAGTAAAGTCGAAATCATTACAAATGGCGGTAGAGTCGCTGAGGCGATGTCATTTACAAGTAATGTTGTGGATTGGACCTTCCAGTTACCTTCAGTTCAAGGCTATTATTATGTTAGGGTGACACAAGCAGATAAAAATATTGCGGTTACAGCACCGATTTGGATTGGTCAAGCGCCTTTGGTTGGCATTAGTTCTTTCGGTACGACGACTAAAATGCCAGTAACCGGGGAAGCATTAAGCTTTTCAACCACTTTGTTTAATAATGAAGCGGCACCGGTCATTTTGAAATCGATTCAATACGCAACAGGTGGAGAAGTATTAAAGGTGGATGCGCCAAATACAGCGATAGCGCCGATGAGTAGTAATACGAATACTTTAACTTACACACCGATGGCTCCTGGAAAACAAACGATCACAGTTACAGCGATTATCGAAGTAAATGGAACCGAGAAGCAGTTTACAAAGGATGTTACCATTAATGTAAGAGACAGCTCTAAACTGGTCTATGTAGGGATAGATGCAAGCCATTTTAACGAATATGTAAATGGCAATTATAAGGATAGCATGGGGAATTTTGCAGATCTAGCAGTAAACTATGACGTTCGAGTAGTTGAACTAAAAACCAGTGAAGAGCTCATAAATGCAACTCAAAATCCAAAGTTTGCGATGTTAATTTTAACGCCACCGACACGTAGAGCAGGCGACTATTTCCTTAACGGGTATATGAATTATACAGACTCTGAAATTGCGGCTATAAAGGCCTTTGCAGAACTCGGTAAAACCATCGTCATTACAGGTTGGGGCGACTACTATGAATCATATACAGCTTATTCAAACGGTACCCCTTATCAGTTGCCACCGAGTGATCATATGTCGACACAACAAAACCGCGTTTTAGAAGCGATTGGTTCTAAAATCCGGATTTCTGATGATGAATTAAAAGACAAAGTAACTAATGGTGGACAAGAGCAAAGATTGTATTTAAAAGATTACAACATGAGTCACCCATTCCTAAATAATGTAGTTCCGAGTGAGCAAGTGTACTCGAATTATGCAGGCGCGACGATTTATACCGTAGGTGCGGATAAACTTCCTACCAATGTTTTGCCAGCTACTGTCAGTCCAATGGTTTCATCGTTTACGACGAGTTATTCATCAGATGATGATAAAGATGGAACAACAGGAACTTCAGGAGTAGTAGTGCCAAAATATGATAATAGGTACTTGGTTGCAGCTTCAGAATCGGTATCGTATGCAAATGGTAAAACCGCGACGATTATTGCTGCGGGTGCAGTTTTCATGAGCAATTTTGAAATACAAGTTGCCTTAGACACCTATTCGACACCTGCTTACAGCAATTACACGATTCTGGAAAATATCGTCGAGTTCATTAATCCAGTGGTGATTACTAAAATTGCTGACGTACAAGCGGCTCCCTCAGGTCAAATATTTACGATAAGAGGCATCGTGACATCAAATGCTTCTGGCTATGATAAAGAAACTGCATTCTTCGATTGTATTTACATTCAAGATGAAACAGGCGGAATCAATGCCTTCCCAGTTGCAGGTAATATCAGGGCAGGCCAGACGGTAGAAATTAAAGGAACGACCAGTGCGTATAACGGAGAACGACAAATTGCTGTTGAGAAAATAAAGATTATCGATGCAACGGTTAAGCCTTTACCGCAACCTATTGAATTGACCACAGCTCAAGCAGGTAACGCAAGTCATCTGGGAAGTCTAGTGAAGGTTAGTGGTATAGTGGTAGGAATCAATTATGCAAATGGTGCAGTTGAGAGTATTTTAGTCAAGGATGATAGTGAGGGTGTTGCGCGGGTATTTATTGACGGCTATATTACCAAAGATAAAACCATAGCGAATCTTGAACTCTATGCAAATATTTCAGCGATTGGTTTGTCATCCATCGACACTGTGGGTGCTAGAATTAGAATTAGAGACCGGTCTGATGTCGTATGTACACCACCTACTGCCTATGTCGTCGTCGATGAGGTTAACCATGTGGTGACAGCAACCGTGATTACACGTGATGTTATTAATCAAAACGGTAAAGTGGTCGGTGTCATTAAAGATGATCTTGCGATGAAGCTGATTAGCAAACTTGAGATGGCTGAGGCATCAGGAATGGAATCTGTCCTTGAAATTCGTGTTGAAACATCAGCAAGCGCTAGACTTGTTGAAGCCCAAATTTCAAGAACAGTACTTGAAACCTTAAATGCAAAAACGAACGCCGATATTGAAGTGAAGACGGCCCTCGGTTCATTACAGTATGATATTGAAGTGCTTAAGAAAATTCAAAATACAACCAAGGGAAGTTCAATTTCTTTAAGTATCGGTATTTTCGATGAAAAAGCGATCTCAAAAACGATGCTCAAAACGGTTGGTGGAAATCAAATTTACGATTTTACAATCCTTTCCGGTGGAAAAACTTTATCAGCATTTGGTAATGGACAAGTTAAAATTTCCATTCCAAAGGAATTTACTTCAACTGAAACCCCTCAGTCAATTTATGTATATTACATGGATGACCGTGGAAAATTACAGAAGGTTTTAGGAACCTATAATCCTGAGCAACAAGCGATAGAGTTTTCATTATCTCTATTCTAATATAATCACCTGCTTAATACCCCTTAAGCGTAAAAAATGCGTTACTGCACTGAAGTGCGGTAACGCATTTTAACTTTAATGGGTATTTTACTCAAATTGGGATGAAGTTTCTATTAGAATGAGAAGCCTCTCATCATGCCACGACCACCGCCAAAGCCTGAACCTTGAACGTTAGCACCTGTGCCATCTTGAAGTCTCTCACCAGTTCCGTGGCAAGCGCCAGCACCTAAACCCGTACCGTTCATCATGCCTCTTCCAAGACCTTGGCCTCTTCCAAACATGCCTTTGTTAAGGCCTTGCTGTGTGCCATCACATGTGTTGATATTGTTGATGATTTGATCTGCTTCTGCTTGCGTCAGTTTGCCTTCAGCGACGAGGCTGTTCACATAAGCGATTTTTGCTTCTTTGGTCGCTGTTAAAAATTCGTCGTAAACGCCTTTTTCTTCAGCAAGCTGCCCAAAAGTTTTTCCTGTATCTACACGCATCTGGTACGCTTCCTCTTCAGTAACGCCGATAAGCTTTCCGAAGATAGAGGCTGGACTAAAGCTAGCATCAGCAAATGATAATGCCATGGTAGCGACGACGAGGATGGCCACGGCCATTAGTAATAATGTTTTTTTCATGTTCAACACTCCTTTTCTCGTTTAGGGTTTCGTTAATCAATCGGGGGGATTTCTTAACTATGTCCTTATTATAAAAGGTAAATGTGATGAAATTATGGTGAAGGGGTGAAAACTTCGTGGGCATTATAGGAACTTCTCACCAGTGGAGAAGAAGCCACACTGTTTATGCCGATTTTCTGCGCGTATTTGCCATATTCAGTGAACTGATCCGGATGAATATAGGCGATAAGCGGTGCATGACGCTCTGAAGGCGGGAGGTACTGACCGATGGTGAGGATATCCACATCCACTTCTTTTAAGTCGTCGATTAATGCGTAAATTTCCGATTCCATTTCTCCAAGTCCTAACATAAAGCCTGATTTAGAGAAAATCTTTGGGTTGTATTCTTTAATGCGCTTGAGTAACTCAAGGCTTTGCTTGTAATCGGCCTCTGGGCGAATGTCCTTATATAATCGTTTTACGGTTTCCACGTTATGATTGATGATGTGCGGCTTCGCGTCCATAACCTTTTTAAGGGCTTCGTAGTCACCGCGGAAATCGGGAATGAGGACTTCGATTACGGTTTCAGGAGAAGCTTCTCGAATGGCTTTTATCGTCGCCGCAAATAGGGAAGCACCCCCATCTGACAAGTCATCTCGGGTCACAGAGGTCACCACAGCGTGTTTGAGGTCGAGTTCTTTAACCGCTTGAGCAACACGGTATGGCTCACCGATGTCGGGCGGGTTCAGATGGCCACTGTCGATGTTACAGAAACGGCAATGCCTAGAGCAGACATTTCCCAAAATCATAAAAGTCGCCGTTCGCTTAGAAAAGCATTCGAGTCGGTTTGGGCAGTTAGCGCCATGACAGACGGTGTTTAAATTCAGTGATTGAATCAAGGTGTTCACATGACTCAGATTTTTAGGATTTTCTATTTTGACCTTCAGCCATTCTGGCTTCTTTTGGTAGATGGGTTTGTCAGACATTTGTGTCCCTCCATATCAAGTGTACCTCCATGGTAACAAAAAAGTGAAGTTGTGGCAATGAGCAACCACATGATGTAAACTATAAGTAAGAAAGATCCGTGATGAAATTTCATACACAAAAAAGGAGGCGCAAATGAAGTTTGGACATATCGGTATCAAGGTGCTGGATGTGGAAAAGTCCATTGCATTTTATGAGGCGGTTTTAGAGGCGAAAGTGATTAAGGATTATGTCTATCCGAATAGCCGACTTGTATTTATGGAAGTGGGAGGAACGGTTGTCGAGCTCATCTCTAAACCAGAGAATGAAGAAAGGCCGTTAGGTCCGATTGAGCACATCGCTTTTAAAATCGACGATTTAGAGGCGCAAATGGAAAAGCTGAAAGCATTAAACATCGACTACACGCCACCAAGAGTCGTCGGGAGTGCAGAAATTATCTTCATCGATGGTCCTAACAACGAACGCTTTGAGTTCGTGGCGCGCGTTAAAGCATAGACACACGCATAAGCTAAACAAAAGAAAAAAAGTCCCGTGATCGCATCTTATTATAGCGTTCACGGGATTTATTTTTAGAGGAATTCTTCGTAATGTTCTTCAGCAAGCTTATCATAAGGAACGAACCTGATGGCGGCGCTGTTGATGCAGTAACGCATACCACCGAGCTCATCGGGACCATCGTCGAAGACGTGGCCAAGATGGCTATCGCCAATTCGACTTCGGACCTCAATTCGGTGCATATGATGGGTATTGTCTTCTAAGTATTTAACGGCTTCCTTGAATATGGGTTTTGAGAAGCTAGGCCATCCACAAGAGGACTCGAATTTATCCTTAGAATGGAATAGAGGTTCACCCGTGACGATATCGACGTAAATGCCTTTTTCAAAATGGTTCCAATATTTGTTGTTAAACGGCCGTTCAGTGGCGCTGTGTTGGGTGACTTCGAATTCAAGTTCTGTAAGCCTGTTCTTTAATTGATCCTCAGGGGGTTTAGCATACCGATGTTCATCGTGGGCAAAATCTCTCATGTCGACACTCCTTATGCGCATATAGTTAAAGTTACTAAACTTTTACCCAAAAGAAGCGTGATTACACTAAATATTTAAAATCCATTTATTTCCATATTAATTGTGCTATAATAAATAGGTAATAAATTGTTATCGGGGTTCAACTTAGGGTATTTATTTCTTGGTCGGGAGGGATCATATGGATGAAGCCTTATTAAATAAAATAGAAACGCTTAAGAATTTCATACAATCCTCAGACAACATCGTCTTTTTCGGAGGAGCTGGTGTGTCTACTGAAAGTGGCATTCCGGATTTCAGGTCTGCAACGGGTCTGTTTCAAAATAGGCTGAACCAGTCGATTCCGACGGAAAAACTGGTAAGTCATTCGTTTTTCAGGGCTTATCCAGACATATTCTATGATTTCTATAAAAAGCACCTCGTTTATCCTGAGGCGAAGCCGAATGCTGCACATCTAGCGCTCGCTAAACTGGAAAAAATGGGTAAGCTGAAGGCGGTCATCACTCAGAACATCGACGGCCTTCATCAGCTGGCAGGCTCAAAAGTCGTTTACGAGCTTCATGGCTCTGTATGGCGAAATTATTGTACAAAATGTGGAAAACCGGCGACGCTCGATGAAATCATCCACAGTGATTCCATTCCGCTCTGTACAAGCTGCGCGGGGATGCTTAGGCCAGATGTCGTCCTTTATGAGGAAGGGCTGGACATGGCGGTATATGATGCAGCGGTAAACGCGATCGAGGCTTGCGACATGTTGATCGTAGGCGGTAGCTCACTGGTGGTGTATCCGGCAGCAGGGTTACTGCATTACTATAAAGGAAAGAAATTGGTTTTAATCAACAAAGGCACCACTGGATATGACAGTAGAGCCGCATTACACATAGACGCGCCTATTGGAGAAGTGTTAGAAAGGTGTGTTGACGATTTAGCGATTTAAGGGTTGAGATGAAAATGAAAATGGAGGAAGCAATATGAGAGCACATGACATTGAGTATCAATTATTTGGGGATGACATGCAGTTCGTGGAAATCGAGCTGGATCCAAGAGAAGCCGTGATGGCAGAAGCTGGCGCTATGATGTATATGGCGGGCGGCGTGGAAATGGAAACCGTGTTTGGCGATGGAAACGATCAAGGCGGCGGTCTTATGGGGAAACTCATGGGGGCTGGAAAACGTGTATTGACGGGTGAAAGCTTGTTTATGACACAGTTCACCAACAATAGTAACGAACCAAAAAAAGTGGCCTTTGCAGCGGCATATCCAGGAAAAATCTTTCCAGTCGACCTCACTGAGTACGGTGGAAAGCTCGTGGCTCAAAAGGATTCTTATTTATGTTCTGCAAAAGGCATCAACATCGGCATCGCCTTCCAAAAGAAGATCGGCGTCGGATTCTTTGGTGGTGAGGGCTTCATTATGCAAAAGCTTGAGGGCGACGGCCTCGCATTTTTACATGCAGGGGGTACCATCATCGAAAAGGAATTGGCTTCTGGAGAAGTCTTAAAAATCGACACAGGCTGTCTCGTGGCACTGACCAGTACCGTGGATTATAACATCGAGATGGTGAAAGGCATTAAAAGTGCCGTGTTCGGTGGTGAGGGTTTATTCTTCGCAACCTTAAGAGGTCCTGGCAAGGTGTGGCTCCAGTCGTTACCATTCTCACGTATGGCGGACCGCATCCTTTCAAGTGCCCGTGCACACGGCGGCAGCTCTAAGGGTGAAGGCAGTGCGCTTGATTTACTCGGTGGGCTTGGTAACCTTTTAGACGGAAAATAGAATTGAAGCGACGATGTCTTATCTAAGTGACATCGTCGCTTTTTTTATGGCAATTGTTGAGTGACTGGAATTATGCGCTTAGCAGCGACACGAGCTGTTGAAGCGGTAGCATCTTTACGAGGATGGACAGCTGCGGGCCGTTACCCTGCCCAAGAACGAGGTGATAGATAATCTCGAAAAAGCGCTTTTGCAACTTGCGCCTCATTTGTCCATCGTCATGGGTGACGATGTCGTAAATACGGGACATCAGATCATCTGACGACAGCTGATGGATGAAATCCGACTGGGCGATGATAAGGAACTTGAATTCATCCACCCATTGTCGCTCCATTTGTGACAGACTTTTATAGTAATCGGTGTCGAAGACCTCTTGGATGCAGGGGGATTGCTTAGACCTTAGGTTTTTCAGCCAGTAGGTCGCATAGTCACACTTTTGGTGAAACGCCCGAAGCGTTCTCTCGTCGCTAAAGTCGAACTCAGCCATGAGGTGCATGAGAAGCGTTCGGTCATATCCTAAGAGTGGCAATGTACTGGCGATACTGGAAAATTTCGGTCCGAGGTGTAGGGCGGTTTCATTGGCACGGGAAAAATCTAAGATTTCCCTGAGCCCTTCATCGAGCTGCTGATAGCTGGCCACATAGCGTTCATACTCGCTAAATAAGCGGTTTACCTCTTCGTCGGTGCCAATATCAAACGCATCGCCGTGATGGTATTTCGCATAGAGAAATAGCACCAGCTCAGGTGGGTAGACGTTTAAAAGTTCTTCTGGGGTAATGAGATGCCCAGTGAAGCTGGACATTTTCGCATGACTGCCTTTAAGGCCGATGAACTCGTACGGGATATAGTGGGGAGGCTCAAAGCCGAGTATGCGACGCGCGATGTCGGATGAGACGCGATAGCTTCCTGTTTCTGCAGAGTGGTCACGTCCTCCGGGTTCGAAGCGTACGTTTTCATATCGCCAGCGCATGGGCCAGTCCACCTTCCAGGTGAGCTTAATGCGGTTGAAGCCTTCAAGCTCAGCAAATTCGTGATGTCCACATGCGCAGGTGTACTCGATGATGTCTTCATTTTCATCGAAATGGAGCCTATTGATGGTGTCCTTTCCGCATGAACGGCAATAAAGACTGATGGGATAATAGCTTTCACGTTCGATGGGATCCCAATCCTGGGTTTTATAGGAAGTAATGATATCGTAGATTTGATGTCGATTGATCAGGGCTTCTCTGATTTGTGCTGTATACGACCCGCTTTGGTACATCTGAGACTGGTAAATAAACTCTGGGACGATTCCGAATCTAGCGAGCGCGGTTTCAAACGCTTTTTCGAAGTGCTCGGCATAAGAGGCGTGACAACCATAGGGGTCTGGAACCTCACTATAGGGCATGCCGATAAAGGCTTCTAAGCCTTCTGGAATATGTGGGGTTTCTGGAAGACCAGCGGGGACTTTTCTAAATCGGTCATAGTCGTCCCAAGAAAAAATGAAACGCGTTTTAAAGCCTTTTTTCTTCAGTGCTTCTACGACATAATGGGTGGTGACCACTTCTCTGAAATTACCGATGTGGACATGACCTGATGGACTAATCCCTGAAGCGCAGACGATGACGTCCTCTGGATTATGGCCGGCTGTTAATTGGGTTGCAGTTAAATTTGCCCAGTGCATAAAATGCCTCCTATTATTAAATTTACAGTCCGGCTTCGGAAGCTGATTACACGGAATTTAGAGGCTAAAAAATATCTTCGGCTCAAATAAAAAAACTCCCGTTCTCAAGCGTATTGCTTGAGGACGAGAGTTATTCCCGTGGTACCACCCCAATTTGCTGTATAAAAAAACAGCCTCTTCGAACACGGCGATACACGCTTATGTTCTATCCTGATAACGGTGGAGACCGTCGCATCATCATCCATTAGGAATCCTTGCGAAGCTCTGAGGCTTTATTCGCTCAATCGACCATTTCTCCTTCTCAGCAATACGGAGTTCTCTGTAAAACGTCTAATTAAGGTACTCTTCTCTTCATAGCCAGTTCTGCATTTATATTAATGACGATTATAAGTCAAAATATTCTGAATGTCAATATGTAAAGTAGAGCCGATCGTCCGCTCTACCAGAAAACTATAGGTTCTCTTTAATGTATGACACGCATTCCTCACAGATGCAGTGCCCCTTGAACTCGATGACTTCCAGTTCATTTCGGCAAATTTTACAATATGTGTAATCGATCTTTCTGTCTGATTTACCACTATTCAACGCGGCCCCTTTAACCCCATTTTCTAAAACCTTTTGCAAATGCCCTCCCACATTTCGAATTTGGAAAAAAATGACAATCCATGTGAAGAGTATAGCATATGGGGGACAAAGTGGTCAATTTAATTTGTCAGAATTATTATATAAATTTAACTATAATAGGAATTTACTTCTTCGAATGACGTCTTATTCTCGGCTTCTGGTTATAATAATGCAGCTGATAGATCATCTCTGCATATTCTTTGATTTTAGAGAGATCAGCGTATGAGAGTTCTTTCAATTTTTCGGGATCTAAAATGACAAAGCTTTGGCGATCAAAGGGTTTGGTGGCATAGGTCTCAACCGCATCATTAACATCGCGATCAAACATGAGCTCAAGCTTCTCATCATCACTTAAGTTGAGCACTTTTGCAAAACTATGAATTAGTTCAGGACTAGGGATTCTAGTACCGCGTTCATAGTTGCTAAACGTAGAGACTGCAATGTTTAATCTAGCAGCAACTTCCTTCTGTGTAAGATTTTTGGATTTTCGAAATTTTGCGAGTTTTTCATTAACCGCCATAATTAACCCCTAAGATAATGATATGCCTAGTGTAGCATAAGAAATGGAGCACAAGGCGAAACTCGCCGAAATGTCTAATTTATGCTCTTTAATTCTTCAAAATGTCGAATTGCCGTTTTTAAATTATCAATTTGTTCATATAATCGTAGCGTTATGGAAAAGAACGGGTGATATAATCATACTGCTAGCGCACTTTCAACAAGGTTTTAAAGCTTTCACTTTTATGATAGAATAAGTAAGGAAATGTATTTTTCCCATGTAGTGAAGTTGTCAGTTTCCATGGAGGATATTCTATGTATTTAGAGGCGATTGTTATCGGTTTGATCATCGGTTTTTTTAGAAATGGCAGACTGATGAACTTTTTTGAGGTGAAATTTAAAGGATGGACACTTAGTATCATCGCGCTTTTGATTTTTCTGATTCCCTTTGGTATTAAGCTTTTTACAGACTCAGATGTTGAGACCGCCATATATCCATTTGTTGCCATGGTCATCTGTGCGTTGATTGTCTTATTCAATTTTGAGAAAACGGGAATGAAGATCCTTTTGCTCGGTATACTGCTCAATTTAGTGGTGATGGGACTCAGTGATTTTAAAATGCCCATCGATACTGTTAAAATGGAAGCCCTTGGCTTCGGATCATTTGTTGAGTCCATGTCAGAAGGCAATGTGATCAATTATGTGGCACTGGAGCAGGCACACCCGATAAGCGCATATTTGGGAAAAATCATCGCACTTCCAAAAGTTTATCCACTCGCTAAGCTCATCAGTATCGGCGATGTGATCGTCTCTATCGGAATCGCCTGGATTATTCAGTATGAGATGTTACTATCCTCCGTAAAAACCAGAGGATCCATGCTACAATTTTCCTATAAATCTAAGTTTAACCGCAGATAATGCTAATTTTATAGAAACCAAGAGGATGATTTCATGAATTTATTAAAAATGTTGTTTGGTGACATTAACGAAAAAGAAGTAAAAAAACTGGACAAAATCGTTGATCAAATAGAAGCGTTGGAACCGACGTACCAAATCATGAGCGATGAAGCATTAAGAGACATGACGGTGAAGCTGAAAGCGAGAATTGCAGCAGGTGAAACCACAGATGATATTTTACCGGATGCGTTTGCTGTGGCGAGAGAGGGCGCTAAACGCGCACTTGGCCTGAGAGCGTATCGGGTTCAGCTTATGGGTGGCGTCGTCCTCCATCAAGGCCGTATCGCGGAGATGAAGACAGGTGAAGGTAAGACACTGGTGGCGACACTTCCTGCTTACCTAAATGCACTTGAGGGAAAAGGCGTTCATATCGTCACAGTAAATGATTACCTCGCCATGCGTGACCGCGAATGGATGGGTAAAATATTTGAATTTTTAGGACTAACCGTGGGCTGTGTTGTCCACGGTGTCGAGGGTGATGACCGAAAAAATGCCTATTTAGCCGACATCACTTACGGAACGAATAACGAGTTTGGTTTTGACTACTTAAGAGATAACATGGTGATGCGCCAAGAACGGTTGGTACAGCGTCCTTTAAATTATGCCATCGTGGACGAGGTGGACAGTATTTTAGTAGACGAAGCCAGAACACCTTTGATTATTTCTGGTGAAAGTGCAAAGTCGACGGATTTATACCGAATCGCTAACATGTTTGCACGGACGTTAAGACCTGAAGAGGATTTTAAAATCGATGAAAAAGCAAAGTCCATCGCACTGACAGATGGACTCGTTAAAGATAAATTCGGAGAAGTGGAAGAAGGCAGTGAAAACAGAAATGGTGTAAGAAAGGCAGAGCAATACTTCAGTGTCGAAAACCTTTCTGATCCGCAAAACATCGAGATTTCACATCACGTCAACCAAGCGATTAGAGCAAACTACCTCATGAAACGCGATGTGGACTATATCGTTAAAGATGGCGAAGTCATCATCGTCGATGAGTTTACAGGACGTTTAATGTATGGCCGCCGCTATTCAAACGGTCTTCATCAAGCCATCGAAGCTAAGGAAGGCATCGAAGTCAGAAAAGAATCTCAGACACTGGCGACGATCACCCTCCAAAACTACTTTAGAATGTATCGCAAATTAGCGGGTATGACAGGAACGGCGAAAACGGAAGAAGAGGAGTTCAGACATATCTATAATATGGATGTCGTCATGATTCCGACGAATCGTCCCATCGCCAGAGTCGATATGGAAGATGCGATCTACAGAAATTTAAAGGGCAAGTTCAATGCCGTTTTATCCGATATCGAAACACGTTATGCAAAAGGACAACCGATTCTCGTAGGTACCATCAGCATCGAGACCTCCGAGTTTATCAGCACGCTCCTTAAAAAGCGTGGCATCAAACATGAAGTGCTTAATGCGAAGCAGCATGAACGTGAAGCTGAAATCGTCGCCCAGGCAGGTCGATTTGGCGCTGTGACTATCGCCACCAACATGGCTGGTCGTGGTACGGACATCGTGCTGGGGGGTAATCCAGAGTTCTTAGCAAAACGGGATATGCTTAAAAAAGGCTATGAAGAGCATCTCGTGAACCTCGTCGCAAGCCCGATTACCTATAATCATCCAGAGATCATCGAAGCAAAACCCATCTATGAAGAAATTTATCAGCAGCATAAGCGCATAACCGATGAAGAAGCTGAAAAGGTAAAAGCGGTCGGTGGATTACACATTATCGGTACAGAACGTCATGAATCCCGTCGAATTGATAATCAGCTTAGAGGCCGTGCAGGCCGTCAGGGCGACCCAGGTTCAACACAGTTTTATATTTCATTTGAGGATGACCTGATGCGTCTCTTCGTTAGTGAAAGTGCGAAATCGATGGTTGAAAAGCTCGGCTTTGATGAAGATATGCAGCTGGAAAACAAACTGCTCACGAAAGCCATCGAAAATGCTCAATCCAAAGTAGAAGGCAGAAACTTCGGCATCAGAAAGCACGTCCTTCAGTATGACGACGTGATGAATAAGCAACGTGAAATTATCTACGGTCAGCGTAACAAGGTTCTTCATGGTGAAGATTTAAGAGATAGTGTCATGTCCATGATCGAGAAGGTTATCGACAGAACCATTCCGATGTTCACAGAAGGGTATAAATATCCGGAAGAGTGGGATTTAGAAGGGCTGTTTAATCACCTACACCCGATTTTCTTACCTCAGGGTGCCGTGAAAATTAAGGATGAGGATATCGAGCGTCTCACCGTGGCATCCTTAAAAGAGCTGATATTCGAGAAAGCCAAAGCTTTATATGCTCAGAAAGAGGAAGAAATTGGTCTTGATCGCATCAGAGAAGTAGAGCGTGCCATTCTATTACGCGTGGTGGACATGCACTGGATAGACCATATCGATGCCATGGATGACCTTAAGCAAGGGATCGGGCTTAGAGCCATCGGACAGCAGGATCCTGTTCAAGCCTATAAGATGGAAGGCTTTGACATGTTTGATGAGATGATATCAAACATTCAAGAGGAGACCGTAAAGGCATTATTCCATGCGACGATTCAAACGGAAACAGAGCGTAAGGTCGTGGCTAAAATCACGAATACTTCGGGTTCGGGAGATGCTGCGGTGACAAAGAAGCCAGCAAAATCCGATAAAAAGGTAGGCCGTAACGATCCGTGTCCTTGCGGCAGTGGTAAAAAGTATAAGAAATGCCACGGCGCGAACATCGATGAAGATTAGTCAATAAAACATTAAAGAGGCCAGGTTGGGCATTCCCGATACTGGCCTCTCGTGAGTTAGAAAAATTGAAGGAGGCCCAATCTATGATCATATTAGAACGTTTGAGTAGAGAGGTTAAAAAACTAAAGGCGAACATCGCTGAGCTTGAGGTGTCACTTTGACCTTGCAAATGCCCGTTACAGAATAGAAGAAATCGAGATGGACATGACAGCACCCGATTTTTGGAACGATAATGAGTCGGCACAGACCAAGCTAAAGTTTCAAAAGGCACTAAAGGGTAAGGTTGAAAAATATGAATCCTTATATGGCCAGGCTGAAGAAATTGAAGGCCTAATGGAGATGATGCTCGCCGATGGTGATGATTCCATGGAAGCAGACATGGAGTCAGATTATAAGGTGCTAGAAGAAAGCTATGAAAAGCTGCTGCTGGAAACGCTTCTCAAGGGTGAGTTCGATTCAAACAATGCCATCCTTGCGATTCATGCAGGATCGGGCGGCACAGACGCTCAGGACTGGGCGGCGATGCTCCTACGTATGTATAAGCGGTGGGGAGAGCAGCATGACTATAACGTAAAAATGCTGGATTTGCAAGACGATACGGAAGCGGGCATCAAATCGGCGACGCTGCTTTTCGAAGGGCTTAACGCCTATGGATTCTTAAAGTCGGAAAAAGGCGTTCACCGAATCGTCCGTATTTCTCCTTATGATTCGTCGGGTAAGCGTCACACGTCCTTTGCCTCAGTGGATGTTATGCCTGAGCTGGATGATTCGGTGACCATCGACATCAACCCAGTGGATCTTAAAATCGATACCTTCCGTTCATCTGGCTCAGGTGGACAGCACGTCAACACCACGGACTCTGCTGTCAGAATCACACACTTGCCAACTGGCGTCGTGGTTTCCTGCCAAAGTGAGCGTTCACAGATTTCGAACCGTGCCACAGCCATGAAGATGCTCACAGCAAAACTGATTGAGCTAAAAGAACGCGAGCATAAGGATAAGATAGAAGATTTGGCGGGCGATTACTCTCAAATCACATGGGGAAGCCAAATCCGCTCATATGTCTTCCATCCTTACAACATGGTAAAAGACCATCGAACCAACGCAGAGATGGGAAATATACAAGCTGTTATGGATGGGGAACTCGACTTGTTCATCGACGCTTATTTAAAGGAGGCCAGTTCACATGCCATTAGAGTCAACTGATGCATTTACAACATTAATCATTAAGCAGCTCGCAAATGAGCTATCACTTAAAACTTCACAGGTTGAAGCCACGATTGCACTTATCGATGAAGGAAACACCATTCCTTTTATCGCCCGTTATCGTAAAGAGGTTACCGGTGGCATCAGCGATGAAGTGCTGAGAAATTTTGATGATCGCCTTAAATACCTTAGAAATTTACAAGCGCGAAAAGAAGAAGTCATCCGCATTATAGAAGAACAGGGAAAGCTCACGCCAGAGCTACGTGCTGATATCGAAAAAGCAACCGTTCTTCAAACGGTTGAAGACCTCTATCGTCCCTTTAAGCAGAAGAAAAGTACCCGTGCTTCAAAAGCCATCGAACGTGGACTTGAGCCACTGGCCGATATCATTTGGGCACAAAATCTGATGGAAGGCTCGCTGGAAGCGCTAGCTGAAACCTACATCGATCCGGAAAAAGAGGTTCACACGGTTTCAGATGCCCTCGCTGGCGCCATGGATATCGTCGCAGAGCGCATCTCTGATGATCCGGAGCACCGTGCATTTATCCGCAAGCTCAATTTGACCAGTGGCGTCATCGAATCAGTGGCCACTGATGAAACGCAGCCATCGGTTTACGAGATGTACTATAAGTATTCGGAGCCCGTTTCAAAGGTTGCCAACCATCGCGTGTTAGCACTTAATCGTGGCGAAAACGAAAAGATGCTCAAAGTTAAGCTCGTCAGCCCCGATGCGGTTATATTAGAAAAGCTGGAGCAAGCGGTCGTCACGAATCCAAAGGCGATCACCACCGCCTATCTGAAGCAAGCGATGGAAGATGCTTATAAGCGCTTAATATCGCCTTCCATCGAGCGTGAGATTCGAAACATGCTCACAGAGCACGCTGAAGAGGAAGCCATTAAGGTCTTCGGTAAAAATACGAAATCCTTGCTTCTCGTGGCACCAGTGAAGGACATGCGCGTTCTCGCCATCGACCCAAGCTACCGTACAGGCTGCAAGCTTGCTGTCCTCGACGAAACGGGCAAGCTATTAGAGTATGCGACGATCTACCCGAACGCCCCACAGAATAAGGTAGAAGAGTCGAAGGCGAAGCTGACAGAACTCATTAAGAAGCATAAAATCAACATCATCCCCATCGGAAATGGTACAGCCTCTAGAGAAACGGAGCAGCTCATCGCCGGACTGATCAGCACACTAGAGGAAGAGGTGTATTACACCATCGTCAGCGAAGCGGGTGCATCGGTTTATTCAGCTTCAAAATTAGCAACAGAAGAATACCCTGACATCGACGTGTCCATCCGGGGTGCGATTTCCATCGGTAGACGCCTCCAGGATCCACTGGCTGAACTGGTTAAAATCGATCCGAAGAGCATCGGTGTCGGTCAGTATCAGCATGATGTCAACCAAAAACGTTTAGAAGAGCAGCTGAAAAATGTCGTAGAGGACTGCGTAAACAGTGTCGGCGTCGACCTAAACACGGCCACACCATCATTGCTCAGCTATGTATCGGGAATTTCGAGTACGCTTGCTAAAAACATTGTGGCCTATCGCGATGAAAACGGCCGTTTTAAATCGCGTAAGGAACTGATGAAAGTCAAACGTCTCGGCGATAAGGTCTATCAGCAAGCCGTCGGCTTCTTAAGAATACCGAAAGCCACGAATCCGCTGGATAACACAGCCGTACACCCGGAAACATATGAGGCCACCACCAGATTGCTGGCGCTGTTAGGCTATTCCATGAAGGATGTTGAAAGTGGCGAGGTGAAGAACATCGCCGATAAGGTCATCCTCGCATCCGGTATGATGGGTAACCAGACAGACAGTGCGAAGTATGAAGCCGGACTCGCTAAGCTCTCCGCCCAACTGGAAATCGGCGTGCTGACACTAAAGGATATAATAGAAGAAATAAAAAAACCGGGGCGTGATCCCCGCGAGGAAATGCCGCGTCCGATCTTTAGAAGTGACGTTCTTAAAATGGAAGACCTGGCAGTGGGCATGATCATGAACGGCACCGTGCGTAACGTCGTCGACTTTGGCGCTTTCGTCGACATCGGCGTGAAGCAGGATGGCCTCGTCCATATCTCTGAGATTTGTGATCGCTTCATTAAGCATCCGATGCAGGTTCTATCGGTGGGAGATAACGTGAAGGTGCAAATCATCACGCTGGATCTCGTGAAGAATAAAATAGGCCTTACGATGAAAAACATTAAAGAGTGATGGATTTTCGCGTGACAATCCCGTAAAAACAGTGCTATAATTTATTTAGTGACTCGAAACATATCAAGGGGGACAACATGTTATTCATTAAAAACGCAAAAGTTTATACCATGGCTGGCGAGATCATCGAAGGCGGATGCATCCTCGTAGAAAACGGCAAAATCAAGGAAGTGGGCACTGATTTAGTGGCACCACTGGATGCGGAAATTATCGATGCAACCGGTAAAAATGTATTCCCAGGCTTTATCGACGCTCACTGCCACATCGGTATGTGGGAAGAGGGCATCGGATTTGAAGGTGCCGATGGCAATGAAATGACCGATCCCATCACACCACATCTTCGTGCAATCGACGCCATCAACCCTAGAGACGAAGCATTTCCAAATGCCATTAAAGGCGGCGTCACCACAGCAGCCACTGGTCCAGGAAGTGCAAATGTCATCGGCGGAAGCTTTTCAGTGATCAAGCTTCATGGTGAGCGCATCGACGATATGATTTTAGTTGAAAATCTGGCGATGAAATGTGCATTTGGTGAGAATCCAAAACGCGTCTATAATGATAAAAAGATGATGCCTTCCACACGTATGGGTACGGCGGCTAAACTAAGAGAAACATTGGCGAAAGCCGTAGAGTACAGAAACAAAAAGGTTGCGGCAGGTGATGACGCCAGCAAGCTACCCGCTTATGACATGAAGCTCGAGGCCATGCTACCGGTTGTGAATAAAGAAATTCCACTGAAGGCTCATGCCCATAGAGCGGATGATATCTTTACTTCTATCAGAATCGCAAAAGAGTTCGATGTGAAGCTCACACTTGAGCACTGCACCGAGGGTCATCTCATCGCTGAGCATCTGGCAAAAGAAGGCTATCCAGCGATTATTGGACCTTCGTTCGGAAACAAATCCAAGTTTGAGCTTAATCAAAAGACATTCGATACACCTGGCGTGATGCATAAGGCAGGCGTTAAAATCGCCATTATGACGGACAGCCCGGTGATTCCACTTGAGTACTTGCCGATGGCCGCTGCACTTGCGCATAAAGCAGGTCTCGATGAGATGGAAGCCCTGAAGTGCATCACCATCAATCCAGCAGAAATTCTCGGTGTTTCAGATCGTATCGGTTCGATCGAAGCAGGAAAAGACGCCGATATCGTCATCTGGGATGGGCATCCATTTGACCTCCAGGCGAAAGTGGATTATGCGCTTATCGATGGTAAAGTGGCTTACAAGCGTATTTAATAAGATGAATTCATAAAAAAAGCCTTTCTTCTAACGCCTTTCGTTTCTGCTGTTAGAAGGAAGGTTTATTTTTGTTAAATTGATAAATCGGTTGATTTAGGATACAATATAGTGAGATTTTATGACTGTATTTGATTTGAGGCAGGCATTCTGCCTGAAGGGAGTAAAAATGAACATTAGACTCGAGCGGTTAGAAGACACACAGCGCTTCGCCGAACGAATTTTAACCTATATTCATAAAGGCACTGTCATCTGCTTAACGGGAGATTTGGGTGCGGGAAAAACCACATTGACGCAGTTTTTATGTACTGCGTTAGGGGTGGATGATTATGTTACCAGTCCTACCTTCACGCTCATGAATACCTATGAAGGGATGCTACGCGGTGAGAAGATCGAAATCCACCATTTCGATGTGTATCGCATTTTTGATCCGGATGAAATGTTCGAAATTGGATTTGATGACTTTTTATATGGAGAGGGGATCTGCATCGTCGAGTGGGCAAATTTGGTATCGGATTTTATTCCTAAGGATGCCATTTGGATCGAGCTTAAACTCGGTGATGAGGGCGTTAGAGAAGCACTTGTTAAAGGAAACGAGGTGAACGCATGAAGGTGTTAGTGATCGACACCTCTTCCATGGCTGCCAGTACAGCTATTTTTGAGGACCAAACGCTTATAAAGGAGTGTTTCCTCGATACGAAGGAAACCCATTCCCAAAAGATAATGCCACTTGTAGACGAAGTGATGACGCATACGCAGACGAAGGTGAGCGAAATCGATGCCTATTATGTTTGCGAGGGTCCGGGGTCGTTCACCGGCGTTCGAATCGGTATCGCAACTGCAAAAGGCCTCGCCCAACCGTTTGGAAAACCCATATATGGTTTTTCCAGCATGTTTCTGATCGCCAGTGGTTTTAAGGGCGTCAGTGGGCTGATTATCCCTATGATCGATGCAAAACGCATGGACGTGTATTATGGCGTTTATGAATGGCAGGGTGAAGTGCTCGCCACCCTCGAGGAGGGTGTGGAGCCATTGGAAACGCTTTTGGTGGCACTTCAGGATAAATATCCGAATCAGGACCTGCTTTTCGCTGGCGATGCGCTGACGGCGTATCCCGCGGTATTTGAGAATCCGCAGATTTTAGGAGAATCCACTTCCTTAATCTT
>Ga0074195_1000342_pt1 | contig 99721 bp, 97 predicted proteins | sample EPASupsiteHSE623_FD_64525 | JGI IMG/M metagenome (GOLD analysis project Ga0074195, IMG submission 64525) | Bioremediated contaminated groundwater from EPA Superfund site, New Mexico - Sample HSE6-23 | ecosystem: Environmental > Aquatic > Deep subsurface > Groundwater > Contaminated ... | reverse complement strand
TGAAGAGGTGAAAAGCCGCCTCTGGAACCTCCAGAGGCGTGAGGCAATGCTCAAGGTACTGGTTTATTCACTGAGCCGGAAGACCGGCTCAGCTGCGCCCCTTGAGGTTTTCTACAGAGCCGGTTAAGCTAGGGGAAGAGAAAAAAAAGAAAAAGAAACGAACTTACAGGGATGGCATGAGCGGCGGCCTCTCGTCTGTTGAGAGGTACATGTAGAAGTAAAGCCCGGTCATCGCGACAAACCACGCGTTGACGAACTTCGCAAGCCCCGCATGCCTCTTCCCCAGGAACAGGATGTAGAACCACTGCACGAACATCGCGATGCCCGCAAATATCCCGATTATGCTCAGGATTATCATCACGATTGTGCCCCAGATCCACCTGATGAAAAGCTCAAGGCGGCTGGCTTTTTCCGCGCTCGTCACTGTTACCTTGACTGTGTCCATGCAGTCCCTCCGCACTATCAATTGATAGGCACGCCGTACTTCACGCCGAAGCTTTTTATACCTGCCCCCGTCGGGCGCCAACGCGGGCGGGCGATCGCTTATATTCTTTTTCGTGGTTTTAGAAGCATGGACACCTTAACCTACATTGGCTACCTCGCAGGGCTTTTCCTGGTATCGCTTGCTGTGGGCGGGATTTCCGGCCCCATCATAGTGAAAGTGCTGGAGTTCTTCTCGGGCAAGACGAAAAGCACGCTCGACGACAGGATAATCTCGGCGATAAAGGTGCCCCTCGAGTCCTGCTTTTTCATAATCGTTTTCTACCTCCTGCTCCACGCGGTGCCTGAGCTGTCCGATGCCGCGAAGTTCCTCGAGGGCTACACCATCGCCATAATCATCGTGATAGGGACCTTCATGCTCTCCGAGGCGTCTGGCGCAGTGATACGCTGGTACTATGACGAGGGGCACAAGTCCACCCGCATAGTTAAGATGGACCTCTCGCTCCTTCCGCTTGTGCGCAAGGTCACCAAGCTCCTCATCTACGTGGTGGGCCTGACTTTGGCGCTTTCCACCACCGGGTTTGACGTGACGGGCATATTGGCAGTGACAAGCGTGGTAGGGCTTATCCTGGGGCTTGCCTCGCAGGAAACGCTTGCCAACATATTCGCAGGCATCGCGCTTCAGCTCGACCGTCCCTACCACTACGGCGATTTCCTCAAGCTGCCCTCGGGCGAAATAGCAAAGCTTGACAAGATAGGCATGAGGACCACGCGCCTCACCGACGTATGGCACAACACCATAATCATCTCCAACTCGGAGTTTGCAAAGCTGCGCGTGGCAAACCTGTCATTGCCTGACGATGTGAGCATTGTCACTGCGCAATCCGAGCTCCCGCTTTCAGCAGACCTGCCCTCCCTTCGCAAGCAAATCGTCGCAGCGCTTGTGCGCGAAAAGCCAAAAGGGCTCCTTTCAGACCTCGGCTACACGCTCACAATCGATGCGGTGAAGCCATCCACAGTCTCATTCACGTTCTCCTTCTGGGTGAAAGGCTATGACAACGCGGACGGCATACGCCAAATAGTGAACCGCGCCATCCTGGACTTCGCGCGAGGCAGGAAAAAGAAGTAATCACGCATTTTCAGGCGCAGCCTCTGCATTTTTCCCAAGCTTCGCCTGCGCCACGCGGAGCAGGCGCATGCCGAAAAAGCCCGCCAGCCCCAAAGTCATGATGAGCACTGTAAGATTTTCGCCGGATGCCGCATTATTGCTGGCAATCCTGATTTCTGTTACGAGCGTCTTTTCCACCACTGCATTAAGCTCGCGCGCTTCCCGCGAGAACTGCACATCGTTGTTCACTGCCCCTCCTATGCACACCACGCTAAGGGCAAACATCGCGGACTCGAAAGCAACCGTGCTTGGGCGCGCATCGACTGGCGCCGTTATGCGCTTCCCGTCCAGCGCGCGCAGATGCTCCTTCTTTCTCGTAAAAAAGCCGGATGGCACTTGCCTCACCCTCACCGCGCTCTGCCCAATCGCGCGATTCACGCGCTGCTGGCTGTTTTTTGAAACATGAGGCTTTATCGTCATCTCCTTCACGCCATCACCTATGGTGGAATATGGCAATATGGCATTTTAAAGAAATCGCAGGCTGGCGTCAGGCGCGCATTACCGCAAAATCAGACACGCCGCCCGGCACGCTTCCCATTGAGGCGACAAACCACTTGACAAGCCTTTCGTTGTTCGCGCCCCACATGCCCGACTTCGCCACGATGTCGCCGACCTGCTCGCGCGATATCTTCACTTTCTTCCCCGACACGAAGACATCCGCATTGTCCATGCATTTCACATAGCTCTCAATCGCCATGAAAAGCGGTATGAGGCAGAACATCCTCACCTGCAGCGCCTTTTTCGGAAGAAGCAAAATGTACTGCATCGCAGCGTCGATGTACGCCCTTGCGTCCTTTATCTGCTCCTGAAGCACGGAGAGCGCCTTCTCGCGGTTCTCGGCAGAGCAGATGTTCTGGTAGTCCAGCCCGTATTTCGCAAGCAATCTCTTGGGCCAGTAGTACCTGTGCGAGGCAACGTCGTCTGCAATGTCTCGCAGGATATTCACCTTCTGCAAGGCAAGCCCGAACTGGCGCGCATATCTTGACAGCTGGCGCTTGAGCTTGCTCGTGATTATCCTGTTGAACTCCAACAGGTCGTTGAAAAGGTGCCCGATGATGCCGGCAACATAGTAGCTGTACCTGTCCTGGTCTGCGAACGTCTCGATGGGCTTTTTCTGGAACTCGCACATGCCCCGCGCCATCACGCGCGCGCGCCTGCTTATCGCCTTCCTTGCGCCTGCAGGAAGAGAGCGGTACGCGCGCACCAGCGCGGGCAGCGCAGCAAGCAGCTCCTTCTCATAAGTATAGTTCAGCTTCACAAGCATCTTCTTCGCGCACGCCTCGGACGCGGAGTCATTTGCCTTTCTACTGGAAAGCAAGGACAAAAAATCAGCAAACATCTTCTTCTTCATTGCAAGGGAAACTGAAGAATCCTCGACGGTGTCAATCACGCGGAAAACAAGGTAGGAAAGCATCATCTGCCCATTCAGCGGGGCGGGCAGTATCCTGATGCAAAGCGCAAAGCTTCTTGACACATTGGGAAGTATTCCCCAGCACTTTTCCATATCATTCATGCTATGCGCCTTCCAATAAACGCCTGACCGCGTCGTTTTCCATTTGCCGCAATAGAATTTATAATCATGCGTTTCCCCCCTCCGTGCAGCACACTCACTTTATATTTTTTCACCGTGAAAAAGGCGCATGAGTGCGCCCGCCAACGGCAACGCACCAGCGGTTGCCGAGGAAAAAAAGCCCAAGAAATTCCTTTTCGTCTCCATAGAAGGCCTCATTGGCGACCTTGCCCTGCAGATCAAGAAAGAAGGCAACGAGGTGCGCTACCACATATACGACAAGGCCGAGCGGGACGTTTGCGACGGATTTTTGGAAAAGTGCGATGACTGGCATCCTCTTGTGGACTGGGCGGACGTGATAATCTTCGACGATGTCGGCTTTGGCACAGTAGCGGACGAACTGCGGAAAAAAGGCAAGGCGGTGGTGGGCGGCACTCCCTACACCGACAAGCTTGAGGACGACCGGCTCTTCGGGCAGGACGAGCTTGCCTCGGCAGGCGTGACGGTGCTTCCGCACTCTGACTTCTCGGACTTTGACGCAGCAATAGAATTTGTAAAGAAAAACCCCGGGCGCTATGTTCTCAAGCCGAATGGCAGCGCGCAGAACGAGAAGGAGCTCTCCTTCATAGGCAAAGATGAGGACGGCGAGGACATACTCAACATCCTCACGAACTACAAGCGCAGCTGGGCGAAGAAGCTCAACTCCTTCCAGCTGCAGAAATTCGCGCAGGGCGTGGAGGTTGCGGTGGGCGCATTCTTCAACGGCAAGGACTTCTGCGGTCCCATCAACGTGAACTTCGAGCACAAGAAGATGTTCCCGGGCGAGCTTGGCCCAAACACCGGCGAGATGGGCACGCTCATGTTCTGGGCGCCCCAGTCGAAAATATTCAACGAAACGCTCGGCAAGATGAAGGAAAAGCTCGCAGCCTGCGGCTACGTTGGCTACATAGACATCAACTGCATAGCAAACGCCAAGGGCATCTACCCGCTCGAATTCACCTCGCGCTTCGGCTACCCGACGATTTCCATCCAGATGGAGGGCGTTTCCTCCCACTGGGGCGATTTCTTCTACCACCTTGCGCGCGGCGAGCCTGCGGACCTCAAAACAAGGAAGGGCTTCCAGCTCGGCGTGGTGGTGGCAGTGCCCCCATTTCCCTTCCAGGACTTCCGCGCATTCCGCCGCTATTCCGAGGACGCGATAATCATCTTCAAGAAGCCGGTGTTCGAAGGCATACACTTGGGCGACGTAAAGCTCGTGGAGGGCGACTGGCGCCTGGCCGGGCAGTCCGGCTACGCAGTGATAGTGACAGGTTCCGCGCTCACTGTCGAGGACGCGCAGAAGCAGGTCTACAAGCGCGTGGAAAACATCCTGATCCCCAATATGTTCTACAGGACGGACATCGGCAACCGCTGGACGCACGACTCCGACATGCTGCACTCCTGGGGCTACCTCTACCAGTAAACAAAAAGGAAAAAGCAGAAAAAAATCAAGCAGAGCGCACGCTAAAGGAAGAAAAAAGAAAAGACCAGAAAGCAGAGGCTAAACAAACAATAAAAAGAAAAAGAAGAAAAAATAAAAAAAGAAAAAGCGGGCTCCCTAGTACAGGAATTCCCTGATGTTCAGCGCCAGCACAATCAGCACCATGCCGTAGATCATCATGAACAACGCGTTTATCATGATGAGCGCTATTGCCGCGCCGAGCAGGTTGAAGAGCATGACCGCGCCCAATGCTATGAGCACAAGCCCGGCCACGATGCTTAGCATCTTGCCCTTCTTTGCCTTCAATCCGTAGGCTATCTGTCCCACGCCTGTCACAAGCGCCACGAGCGCAAGAAGTGCCGCAAGCGCGCCGAATATCACGATGACGCCGCCGGTCACGAAGTCCGCGCCGAAAAGCATTATCAGGCCGACGACAAGCGCAAACGCGCCGCTTATTGCGATGTTGCTTGCAAAGCCCGCGTTCTTGCAGGTGAACATCGCCTCGCCTATCTTGAGCGCGCCGCCCACCGTGAACACCACTCCCATTAGGAGGACTGCGGTCTCAATCGTCATCTGCGGCGTGAAGAACAGCAAAACGCCTATCAGAAGCATGAGCAGCCCCGAAATCCCAAGGAGCCATCCCGCCTTCTCCACCAGATCCTCTTTCTTTTTAGCCATGGTTTATACCTCCTTTTCGCGCGCACCGCCTGTGAATGGAAAGAAGCTGCCCTTGGATTGCCTGCCTTTCGCGCGCATTGGACGCACTTTCTCGCGCACGGCTTATAATCCTTGGCACGGCGTAAGGCGCGCGCTGGGTATAGTAAATGTTTTTGCTCAGAAGCTACTCTGTTGGGTCATTGTCAAGCTGACTAACCCACTGGAGCGGTGTCATCACAGCACAATAATTGTGAATGCCGAATTTAAAAAGTCCACTGGAGCGCTGCGGCAAAATCAGTAAAGCACAATGACCGTCTCAGTGTAGCGGCGTATCGAGCCCTCGTTCAGCCTGCGCTTGAGCATGTCGTCCATCATCTGCTTGCACACATCAGGCGACTCCGCAAGCCATCCCAGGTGCAGATTCAGGCGTATGATCCTCTCAGGAATGGTGTGGCGCGTGCTTTTTGGGGGCATCCTTCTTCCAGCAAGCGCCTCTGTGATTATGTCGTCTTTTGTATAGAGCCTCCTGTAGAACGCGGTGTATCCGCGCGCAAGGTATTCCTCCACCTTGTCATCAGCAACATACTGCAAGTCGCGCTGCTCAAGCGTGGTCAGGAACTTCTTCTGCTGGGCAATCACGCCCGGCACTGTCTTCTCGTTTGAATTGTAAAGGTAGCACTCCTTCTTGCCATTCAGCTTCTTCACATAAAGGAAGGTGCCGTCCATCTTTTCGATGGCAGCAGTGCCTGCCTCAAAATCCACCTTCTCGGGCTTGAAGCCGGAAATGTCATCAGGCTTTACTGTCTTTGAAACCGGGAACCATCCGCCTATGCCGATGTCCTCGCTTTTGTAGTCGATGAGTTGGCAGGCGGCATTCGGGCATTTTATGGAGTCAAGCACGGCCTTTCGGTGGTTGCCGTCTATCACGATGAAATGCTCCTTGTCCACGATTATCGGGTCCACCAGCCTTCCCATGTTGAGCATGGACTCGCGCAGCCGCTGGAAGTTGAAAGGGATAATCTCCTCGTGCGCGCGCAGCTTGTCCGTAGAAATGACTTGCAGCCTTGCAACTATGTCCTCAGCTATCATAAGTCCGCACCTGCCACGGCTTTATTTCATGCACGACATTTATTAAATTGCCATATTCTGGCGCTTTTCATTATATTTGTAAATTTGATAATTTACAAATGCGGACAAATTTCTCTGGAAATTTGTCCAATCCTGGAGAATTATTTTCTGCCTCAGCCGCTGTTAACCTCTACATAGTGGCAGCCGCACTTGCTGCTGCCTTCAGCGGTTGTTCATATCATCATCGGCGGTTCTAGTTTGGAATAAAGCATTAAAATATGCTGGTATGTATCTTCCTCGGTGAGCCCCATGGGAGAGCCTGACACCTGCATAGTGCCCGACCTTGTATTCTATTTGCTGCAAAAAGGCGCGCACCGCGAGCCCAAGCGCATAACAACCGGCGAAATAGCCGAAGGAATAGGCGTCTCCCAGCAGACTGCAAGCAGGAAGCTCATTGCGCTTGAGCAGGAAGGCGCGGTGGTGCGCACAGGCGGGGCGATTTCACTCACCCCCCTGGCAGTCTCCCGCGTGCGGGCATTCGTCTCCGAGGTCCTCGAGTCCCTCCGGGGCGAGGCAACGCTCTTCTCAGGCTCAGTATCCTCTGGCATCGGCAAGGGCGCATACTTTGTCTCGCAAAAGGAATACGTGGACGGCTTCAAGAAACACCTTGACTTTTCCCCGTTCGCAGGCACGCTCAACGTGAAAATCGAGGGCGAGGACATAGAGAAGAGGATTACGCTCCGCGAGCAATCGCCCATCCGCGTGCCTGGCTTTGCGCGCGGGAAAACCTCATTCGGCAAAATCGACTGCTACCGCTGCGTGATAAACGGGCTGCCTGGCGCAGTTATATTCCCAGAAATGTCCGTGCACGGCTTGCAGGTGATAGAGGTAATCTCGCCATTCAACCTGAGAAAGAAGCTCTCATTGACAGACGGCTCCAAAGTGAGCGTGGAAATAGTGTAACCTCTGCCGCCTGCTCTTTTTGAACTACATGCAAATCAAGGCGGTTCCTTCAAGGCAGTATCCCCCGTTGCTGCCCATAACCACTTTCTCAAAATACAGGCATTCAAATTTCGGCACGCCGCCATTCAGCACCTTCTGCTTTGCATTTGCAACCTCTGCAAGTTTCGCATCGATGCTGTCTGCAACCGCTCTCAGGTGTCTGCGCACCAGGGAGTTTGCCATTCCATTTTTTTGCTCTATCGAATCAATGTCAAGGGCGCTCCGGTATTTCCCGCCCATCTCATCGAACATCTTTGCCATCTTCCCATACGCCCCTTTCAATGCCAGGAGGTGCCCTTCATATTTTTCAAGGGAGGCTGAAATCTCCCTCAAATCGCCGCCCTGCCACCCCCCGAAATGATCCCGGTACTGCCCATGGTCGTTATAATTGTAAAAATCTGCCCAGTCGAATCCAGCATTGAACTGGAGGCTCACCAGGCGTTTCTTGTCTTTCTCATACTGCGCAAGAACGGAATCCCTTGCCTTATTTTCCTTTATTTTCTTTGGATCTGGCCCGGTGAGCGGCCCTGGGAATTTCGCAGCGGCTTTTGCGCTGTCGGTTGCGTTCACTATGATGCCCAGCGGGCTATCCTGCCGGCTCTTCAAGGGCGCCGCTGCTTCCTTTTTCATGCAGAAGAAAACAGCTGCCCCCCCAATTGCCATTCCGGCAATTACCAGCCCTGCCGTTCTTGCCCCTCTCGCCATGCCGTGTTTCATGGTTGATATTCTTTTGTATTGTGTTTAAAAAGGTTTTGCCGTGGTGCTTCACTGCCAGCTTCCCAGCCTAGTTTGCGCGCCGGTTTCCTTCATGCTTTTCTCGGCAGCAGCGCACGTGCGCGCCACCCTTTCCTCTGAAAAATCATGCTTGCCGCAAAGGAACTTCACGATTTTTTCCTTGTCCATTTTTTCAGCAGACACTTTAACTCCCTTCTCAACAGGCGGAGCGAGGAAAAAGTGCTCCACTGCCTCGAACAATTCTATCTCGCCAATCGCGCCTGCCTTCTCCGCAGCCTCGCGCAATGACTTGCACTCGCGCACGATTTTCAGAGCCTTCTTCGGCCCTATCCCTTTCACTCCCTCGTCAAAATCAGTGCCTATCAATATGCCCATCCACACGAGCTGCTGCCTGCTCACGCCAAGCATGTCAAGCGCGGACTGGAGCTCAATGAACTCCGGCTCAATATCCACATACTCGTTCCTGCCAGGCAGCTTCCGCCTTCCCCCTACTGACAGGTTGCGCAGCAGTAGCGGCGCTCCGAAAAGCAGGCAATCCATGTCCTGTGAAGCAGCGGCATCTGCGCTTCCTTCGATGACAAGTTGAGATGCCTGCGCTTCCCCTTCTGACGGCGCCTCGACGACAGGTATTCCCATTGCCCTCAAAAGCTCCTTGCTCTCCTCCACCATGGCATGCGTGAGGCGCGAGGATGCCTGCGCGTACTTTTTCGCAGACGCCATGTCCCCTTTCTCAAGCGCGTTTCTCCAATTCGCCTCGGCCTCTGCCTTCCTTCCCGCCCTCTCGGATATCACATCTGACTTGAACTCAGGCGGCTTCCCGTCAAAAACATAGATTGGGCGTATGCCGTTTTCCAGCAGGCGCGCATTCCTGTAGAATATCCCGGTCAAGTGGGCGGTGATGTTGCCTTCGGAATCCTTGAGCGGGGTGCCGTCGGGCTGGCGGATGGAGGACAAAAACTGGTAAATCGCATTGTAGGCGTCCACTGCAAAGCGCTTGCCCGAAAGATCGGACAGCGCAACCGCCTTTTTCGGAACGTCTCCAAGGTCTACGCCCATAAAAACCGTAGCACTTTTAGCGCGCGCTAATTTAAACTGTTCGCAAAACGGCTAGCCGTGCATGGTGCGCGCCACCAGCCAAATCGCGGCAGCGCCTGCAAGAAGGAGCAGGAGCTGCAAGGCCGATGCGTATGCCCTTTTTTCCTTGTGGAGCTCAGGCATCAGGTCCGCAGATGCAATGTAGATGAACATTCCTGCGGTGAGCGCAAGCGCATATGCCTCCGCGCCCTCGACGGATGCCGCGAAGAAGTAGAACGCGACCGCGCCCACCACTGCTGCAAGCGCGGAGAGCAGGTTGAATGCCAGCGCCTTTGCAGGCGAGTAGCCGCTGTAAAGAAGCAATCCGAAGTCCCCGATTTCCTGCGGGATTTCATGGAGCGCGATGGCAATCGTGGTGGTGATGCCCAGCGGCACGTTCACCATGAAAGCAGCCGCAATTGCCACTCCGTCGAAAAAATTATGCACCCCGTCTCCGACCAGCGTGAGCGTGCCAAGCGGGTGATGGTGCTCCTTTGCGCTTCCCGCATGGTGGTGGTGCCAATGCACTATCTTCTCAACTGCGAATGCGAATATCAGCCCAACAAATGCCAGCTCAAGCACGCCCTCCGGGTGCGCCGCGCCTTCCACTGCCTCGGGCAGTATGTCGAAGAAGGCGGCGCCCAGAAGCGTCCCCGCGGAAAAGCTGACCAGGAAGAACAGCACGCCTTCTATCCTTTTCTTTGCGAACAGGAACAGCACTATGCCCACCAGGGAGAGCAGGCTGACGAACACAGTTGCCGCGATTATCTCAAAAAGCACCATTCAAGCACCTGCCGCAATTTGCGGCAAACTGTTATTAACCTTTTCTACAAATGTTATTAACATCTGGCGCATAAAGCGCGCAAAATTATTAACAGGCGGAACATGGCAATCATCAGCGCATCAATAGACGAAGAGACGCTTTGCGGGCTCGACTCGCTTGTCAAGTCGCTTTCCTTATCTGGCAGGAGCGAGGCGATGCGCGCAGGCATCCGCTCGCTTGCAGCGGAGAACAAAAGCGCAGAAGGGCTGGCAGGCGAAATGAAGGCAGTGCTCCTTCTCGTGCACGAGGAAAAAGTGGAAAAAAGCGCCTCCTGCCTTGCGCACGAGTTCGAGGACATTGTTTCCACGCACATCCATTCCAACCTCAAGCGCGAGAAATGCCTTGAGATATTCGTGCTTGACGGCGATGCCGTGCGCATCCGTGCGCTTTTCAAATCCGCCAAAGCCAGCAAGAAGATGGAATACGCAAGGCTTATCGTGCCCTAATCACCGATTTTCTGCCAGGTCTGGTCACTTCTTCTTCTGTTGTATTTCCAGTATATCGCCAAGCGTCATTCCCTTTCCCTGCCTGTCTTTCACGTCCACTGCAGTGCCTGAGGAAACTTCCTGCAATAGCTTGATGCCAAGCTCTTTCTCAAGCTTGTGCGCAAGCTTCTCATCAGGCAAGGTTTTTTCATGCTCCACTCTCTCCAAAAACGAGTGCTTCTCATTAATCTTTTCCGCAAGCACCTCAAGGGGCAGGCCCATCTTCTTCCTCGCGTTTGCAATGACCGAGCCGTAGCCGTCCACCACTTCCATCTCCACCCTGCCTGCGCGCGCAGATTGGACTGACGGGTCCCGCACAGGCTGAGGCGCGCGGATGAGCTTCCCTGCGCCCGAGCAATCCTGGCACACAGTGAGCTTCGCGCCTTCGACAAGAACTATATACCCTGCGCCTTCCGCGCCGCAAATCTCGCATTCCATGGGACGCACCCCGTTTTTCTTCGTGTCATAATCCTTATATACTGTTCCTGTGGTGTTAAGCGTATGAAGAACAAAACAACGAGTCTAGACCTCGCTTTCGCAGTTTTCATCATCATAGTCTCCATATTCTTCTTCCTAGCTGTGATAGGCTCGTCCATCTCAGCATTCTTCAAGTTCGTGCTTTCAGTCGCAGTGCTCGTGGCATGCGGCTTCGGGCTGTCGCGCGCATTCAAGTACGAATGCTGGTACGGCATTTTCCTGCTGCGCAGCCAATACGGGCTTTCACTGCTTGACGATTTGGCGAAAAAATACCCCGCATTCTGGAAATCCCTCTACGAGCTTGGCATGGTGATAGGCTTTGGCTCGTTCGCCTATTTCCTCCTCCCCAAGAAAAACTACACCTGGAAGCGCATCGCCTTTGTCTTTGGCTTTGGCAGCTTCCTCATGGTGATGTTCTCCTACGTGATTGCCCCGCTTGCAACCGGCGCGCTTTTCTCCATGCTTTCAGGCGGGTCTGAGTTTGCAAGCGCAGGCCAGGGGCTGCAGACCTCCGTCTCCCAGTTCGCGTTCGTGAAGTACATTTTCCTCGGCTTGCTGGTGCTTGGAGGATTGTCGCTGATGACCACGGCAGGGCTTCTCATCTATGCATTCGTGGTGGTTGCCTCGCTCTTAGGCGCTGCTTACGCAGGCACTGCGCTCTCCACTGTCTCTCCCGGCGGCACGCCCATAATTCCCGGCATAAACCTCCCGCTTGTGGAAGGCATTGCAGCGCTTGCAGTCGTCCTCATAGTGCATGAAGGCATGCACGGCATAGTGGCGCGCATGCACAAGTTCCCGCTCAAGTCCGCAGGCCTGGTGTTCTTCGGCTTCCTGCCGTTCGGCGCATTCGTGGACATAAACGAGAAGAAAATGTTCAAGGGCAAGAAGGACGCGCAAAGCGCGGTGTTCGTGGCAGGCACCACAGCCAACTTCTTCACCTCTCTCCTGCTCGTCATGCTGCTTTTTGCATTCTCGGCAGGCACCGAACCTTTCCGCGTGAACGGCTATTATGTTGACTCAGGCAGCCTTCCGCACGGCGCCATCATCCAGTCAATAGACAGCGTGCCCATTTACGTTATGATGGGCGCCAACCTCTCCGCCAACACCACTTACTCCGTCCAGACGAGCAAGGGCGATTATTCCCTTGCCACAGACGCCAATGGCAAGCTCGGGGTGAACGCAGTGTTTGCAGACAGCAAAGGCGAGATTGGCGTGTTCCGCTATTCCGAATGGTTCGGATGGATGGCTTTTGTGCTGCGCTTCCTTGCGCTTGCATTTGCGCTCAACTTCGTGGTGGGCGCGATAAACCTGGTGCCCCTGCCCCTTTTCGACGGCTACTATCTCATGAAAAACGGCGTCGGGCACGAGCTTGCAGTCAAGCTGATCGCAGGAACGGTGGCAGTCGCCTTTGTCCTGAACATGCTTCCATGGCTTTTCAGGTAGGCGCGCCCGCATGAGCGGTTGTTTCTGTAGCGCAGCCTACCCCCTGCATGCGCCTCAGCACGAGTGATTGTTCAGATTCACATTCGCATCCAACAGCTTGGCTGTCCACGCATCAATCTCCTTGCGCGAAAGAGGAGCCACCTTCATTTTCGAGGCATCATCCACTATCTTCTCAGACGCCATCTCGTGCTGCCTCCATTCGGGAAGCGCGCTCATTTTCACCACGCGCCCAGTTTCATTTCCCTTTGCACTTTTCCAAGCATGCACAGGCAGCGCTTCTTTCCTAACAGCAGCAATTCCCATCATATGAACACCTCAAGTGATTTTTCGTTTCATTCCCAATTCCCAAAAGCATGGGAAAGACTAGGTTTCAAGCGTTCAAGGGGTGCGCCGCACTTGTCAAGCCACGGCTGCCCAATTCACTGATAAAAGAAGAAGCTGAAGCTCACAGAAGAAGAAACTGCCATTGAATTGCAATCTTCGCTCATGTCAAGCCTCTGATTTCATCTAATGGAAAATATTTATAAAAGAGCGTAACAGAAATGCGCGCGCTTAAACCTTCACTTTTATTCCGTCAGACTTGATTTCGTAGTTGTGCCAGTAAGGCGAGGCGCCCATCATCCCGCGCACGTGCAGCTTGTCTTCGTTGAACTCAATCACGCCGTCCATCAAATGCTCTATCATCTTCACATGCTTCTCGTCATGCATTCCCTTTTCCACGACATACATGGCATTCGCGCCCATCCGGCGGAACTTGCCTGTGATGAACTGCATGAAGCGGAACACGCTTTCAGGCTGGTTGGTCTCAAGAAGCGATGACAGCGTGTGGAAGCCCAGGCGGTGGTTGTCCGCAATCTCCACTATCTGCTCCTGTATGCCTGAGAGCTGCATGGAAATTGCCGACAAGTCGGACGAGCCGTCCACATAGGTGACAATGCCTTCATCTTCCAGGTTTGGGTTGTACTGCTTTGAGTAGCAGTCCACTATCTGCAGAAGCCCGTTTTCCTCGAATTCCGAAATATCCCAGCCTGACTGCGCCATCATGCCTTTCCAGTCCTCAAAGCCAAAGTCAGTGAGCACGAAAATCCCGGGTATGTTCATGCGCAGGCCCTCATAGACAAACTGCATCATCAAGGGCTTTTTGCCGCAGAGCGGGTCGCCGTAAAGAAGCACGTTTCCCGCAGGAGGCATGCCTCCTCCGAGCACCTTGTCCAGGCTTTTTATGCCGGTCGGGTAGATGTCCTGCACAGCCATGGAAACAACTCGATTTTTCAGTCGTGGAATACTAGCTGTGCATCTTTATAAAAGTTCTTAGCGAATGCGCATCATGGCAACAGCACCAGCGCGCACCTCGCCCGCAGCTTCCAAGCAGGCAAAGCCGCGCACCCCTGCCGACCGCACGCCATCCGGCATTCCCGGGCTTGACGAGCTCATAAACGGCGGGCTTGAGAAGGAAAGCTCCACTCTTGTAATGGGCGATGCAGGCTGCGGAAAAACCACCTTCCTCTCGCAGTTCCTCTACAATGGCGCATTGCACTACAACGAGCCGTCGGTGCTTCTCTCATTCGAGGAGCCTGGCGCTTCGATAATAAAGCACATGAACAAGTACGGCCTTGACTTTGCTGCGCTTGAAAAGCAGGGGCTGTTCTCCTCCATCAACTACCGGCCTCATGAAGTGAAGAAGCTGGTGGACGAGGGCGGAGGGCTTATCTGGGACACCATTTCCTCAATCGGCGCCAAGCGCCTTGCAATAGACTCGCTCACATCGTACGCCATGCTTTTCGAGTCGCTCTACCAGGCGCGCGAGGCCGAGCTTCTCCTGTTTGAGCTCCTGCGCAAATGGAAATGCACCACGCTGCTTTCCGCAGAGGGAATAAACACCGAGAAAATGAGGATAACAACCGGCATGGAATACCTGTCCGACGGCGTCATCCTCCTTCACCACCCGCGCTACCAGTCAGGCAGGTACCGCGCGATAGAGATACTGAAAATGCGCGGCTGCAAGCACTCGGAAAAGCTCTGCCCGTACGAGTTCGTGGAGGGCGAGGGCATACGCGTGCACCCTGGCGAAACAATCTTCTACGATGTAAATGAAAAGGAATGAGCGGCGCGCGCCAAGACGAATGCAAGCATGCTAGTTTTTCCATATTCCTATTGTTCCAAAAAGCTTCTCTGCGTCTTCTGCAAGCTGTTCATAGGTAACCAGCGGCTTGTCTGCCAAGTGTTCGCTAATAATTCTGCCTGCACCCCATATGATTATTGCTGTGTTGATAATTGCCATTGCAGTTGCTAATGCAATATCTGGCTGCATTGCGCCCAAAATCTGGAGGGCTTTGGGCACAGCAAAAGCAAGCACCAGCGTGGACCCTGCTGCAATTAAAAAAGCCCTTCTCATTGAATTCCCTCTCTTTTCCACGCTTTTGGCAACCTTGTCATCTCCATATTTCCACATGAGGCTTGAAACCAGCTCGTGCTCCCGGCTTCTCAATTCTTCCATCTGCTCCTCGAAACCAGGCTTCTTTCTTTCCTTCTTTGAGTAGAAAAACACCGTGCCTCGGTATTGGAACTTCTTGTAATCCTGCATATCCTTGCGGAATTCCCTTCGCTGTTCCTTAGTCACGGTTGCAAGCACTTATTCACCGCGGCTTTCGTGCAGAAAAGAGTTTTTAACACTTGGTGCCACAGTTATTTTTTCTTGCTGCGCGAGTCATCCACTATTGCCAGCCACGAGTCCCCAATCTTCATCAAATAGTTCCCGAACGTTTTCGAAAGCGTAATCGTCATTGGGCGGAACTTCCGCTTGTTCTCAAGCGCGATTATGGTCTGCCTCTCCACCTTTATCATGCCCACGCGCCGCAGGCGCGGAAGCACGCGGTTGTAGAAAGTCGCCTTTGACACTCCGTTCTGCGACACGAAGTTCCCGATCTCATCGCCCGTCAGCGCGCTTCTCTCCAAAAGCAGCTTCATGAAGCCAATTGCAATCTCATGGTACTTTGCCTGGAAGCGCGCGGGGAAGACAAAATTCACCACTTCCTCCAAGTTCCAGGAGTTTCTGGTGATGTTTTCATTTCCGTCCTGGAACGCGCGAAGCTCAGGCGAGTTGAATGGAGGCAGGAACAATGAGTCTTTTGACGGGATGCCGCGCGACGCGATTTTATGCGTTTCCTCTTCTTTTTCCTCAGGCTCCTCCTGCTCAAGCTGCTCCTCCTCAGGCACAACCTGCTCCTCAGGAACCTCTTCCTCCACTTTCGCCTTCTCTTCCTCTGCCATATCCCAAAAATCGCAGGGAGAAATTAAAAGCATGCCCAAACTGCCCGCATTTCCGCCATCGCCAAGCCTGCCTGGCGAGCATTCGCCGGCGCGAATTTCCGCCATCGCCAAGCGTGTGCTTGGCGAGCATTCACCTTCAGGCGAATCCAAAACGTCGTGGGCGCCTGTCCATATCTATATAAGCCTTTCCCCGCTTAACCAAACGTTCCAGTTCTTCTGTCTCTATAACTTATACTTTTAGGAGTGGAAGAAACAGCAAAGTTTTCCAGTGCGGGCGATCGGTGCCAAGTACGGACGAGATATGTGGGCGATATAATTTTCGGGGTGTTTCCTATGGCAAACAACGAAGTCAATGAACCAGAGCTCAAGAAGCTCCAGACAGGCACCACCACGGTGGGCGTGGTCTGCTCGGACGGCGTGATACTTGCCTCGGACAAGCGCGCGACCATGGGGTACTTCATCGCGAACAAGGACATCCAGAAGGTGTACCAGATTGACGACCACCTCGGCATGACAATCGCTGGAGGCGTGGGGGACGCGCAGGCGCTCATCCGCCTCATGCAGGCAGAGGCAAACCTCTACCGCTTCAAGCACGGCAAGAACATGACAGTAAAGGCAGCTGCAAACCTGCTTTCAAACGTGCTCCACAACTACAAGTTCTACCCGTTCTACGTCCAGCTCATAATCGCGGGCACGGAAGACAAGCCCGAGGTCTACAGTCTGGACGCACTAGGCGGCCTGTCAGAGGAGAGATACGTCTCCACAGGCTCGGGCTCTCCCGTTGCATACGGGCTCCTTGAGGAGCTTTACAAGGACGGCGGAAGCATAAAGGACAATGCGCGCGCGGCTGCAAAGGCAATCGCGGCCGCAATGAAGCGCGACGCAGCGACTGGCGAGCGCGTGGACCTGGTGACGATAACAAAAGCAGGCTTCAGGAGATACGAACGCGCAGAAGTGGACAAGCTTCTGCAATAATCTAAATAGGGCGGCCACAAGCCGATTCAACTAATACCAGAGGGACTTACTTGGACTTAAAGGAAATTGAAAAGAAGATAGAGGAGCTCGTGCCAAGCGAATGCAAGCTTGTCAAGGTGGAGGCAGAAGGGTTAGACATCGTCATCTACGTGAAAGACATTGTCTCCTTCTACGAAAACGACCAGCTCATACGAAAGATCGCAGGCACGATAAGAAAGCGCATACTTGTGAAAAGCGACCCCTCAGCGCTGCTTCCGGCAGCCGAGGCGCTTGAGATAATAAAGGAGTCCATTCCCGAGGACGCAGGAGTGGCTGACATCCGCTTCAACCCTGATTTCTCAGAAGTGAACATCGAAGCCTTGAAGCCGGGATTGGTGATCGGCAAGGGCGGCATGACGCTAAAAACAATCATCCAGAAGACGCGCTGGGCGCCTGTGGTGCAGCGCACCCCGACCATGCCGTCCTCGACAATAAAGGGCGTCCGCTCCACCATGCTAAAGGAAGCTGGAAACAGGAAGAAATTCCTGCAGTCGCTTGGCAAGAAAATCTGCTCGCCATTCCCCAACAAGAGCGACTGGGTGAAAGTGACTGCGCTTGGCGGCTTTTACGAGGTCGGCAGGAGCTCGGCTCTCATCCAGACGCCCAACAGCAACGTGCTTGTGGACTGCGGGATAAACCCCGAAACATTCGAGCCTTCCAAGGCATACCCATACTTGAACGAGATGAAGCTCGAGCTGTCCCAGCTTGACGCCGTCGTCCTCACGCACGCGCACATGGACCACTGCGGCTTCATCCCTTACCTTTACGCTTACGGATACGACGGGCCTGTGTACTGCACGCCCCCAACGCGCGACCTTGCCATGCTTCTCCAGATGGACTTTGTCTCCATCGCAAGCAAGAACTCCCAGTACGCGCCCCCCTACGGAATAAAGGACATACAGAAGGAGCTTGCGCACATGGTGACTGTGGGCTACAACGAAGTGATTGACATCACGCCAGAAGTGAAGCTCACATTCTACAACGCCGGGCACATATTGGGAAGCTCCATGGTGCACCTGCACGTGGGAGAGGGCTTGCACAACTTGGTTTTCTCAGGCGACATAAAATACGGCTTCACGCGGTTGTTCGACCAGGCAAACAGCAACTTCCCGCGCGTGGAAACCCTTTTCATAGACTCGACATACGGCGGCAGGAACGACATCCAGCCAAACAGGTTCGAGTCGGACAAGAAGCTTGTGGACCTTGCTCTCTCAGTTTGCGCGCGCGGAGGGAAGGTGCTCATCCCCACATTCGCGGTCGGGCGCTCGCAGGAAATCATGCTGGTGCTTGAGGAATATGCATCGCGGAACAAGGACTTCAACTACCCTGTTTACTTGGACGGAATGATTCTCGAGGCGTCCGCCATCCACACTGCCTACCCTGAATACCTCCGCCACAACATCCAGAGGCGCATTCTCTCAAACGACTCGCCTTTCGAGTCGAGGATATTCGAGCCGGTGAAGAAGGACAGGGAGGAAATCGCGGAAGGCGGGCCTGCAATCATCATCGCGCCCTCAGGAATGCTTTCCGGCGGGCCTTCCGTGGAATACCTGAAGCTTCTTGCGGACGACCCCAAGAACGCAATGTTCTTCGTGGGCTACCAGTCCGCGCTTTCGCTTGGAAGAAAGATACAGCGCGGCATGAAGGAAGTGCCCACTATAGGCGAGGACGGCCGCGCCACCTCTCTCAAGATAAACATGCAGATAGAGACTGTGGAAGGCTACTCGGGCCACTCAGACAGGCAGCAGCTTTTAGCGCTTCTCAAGAACATGCACCCCAAGCCAGAGCGCGTATTCACGCTCCACGGGGACGAAAGCAAGTGCGAGGACCTGTCGAGGACAATTACAAAAATGTTCCACATCGACTCGCGCGCGCCGATGAACCTTGATACCATCCGGCTCAAGTAAAGTGAAAAGCAAGGCGGCTAGCTGGCACTTATTCAATCAGCGGAAGCAAGGCATCAAGCCGGCGGCATCATGGAGCCCTGCCCGAACGGGGGCGGCGGCTCCTTTTTCCTGAAAATGGAGTGCAGGTACTCGATTATGGGGCGCACCGTGCTTCCCAGCAGCATTCCCCAGGTGTGCGCAAAATATTTCGCCAGCCCCCCTGTGGACTCCGGGCTTTTCTTGCCAAGCACCGCAACTGCCGCGCCGAACACAATGACCAGCAGCACAATGGCTATGGCTACCACGCCCAGCCCCTCGGTTGGCGATGAGGGCGCCACAGGCTGCGGAAGCTGCGTGCCATTCCCTACTGGGGTGGCATTTGCCTGCACTGGCGGAGGGGGGGGCGGTGGCGTGTAAACAAGCGAAATTGTCTTCTCCACTATCTCATATGCATTGGAAGCAACTGCCTTGACCGTTGCATCCGCGCCTGCGCACACCCTTACGGTGTAAAGGCCGTTGTCGTCAAGCGTTACAGGGAGCTCGCCCATCTCCGTGCCGTTCTGGATGGGGATTATCTTTATCGATATCGGGCGGCTGGTGCGCGGGTCGGACACCTTTGCGGACAGCTGGTAGCAGTCAATTCCATCCGGCCTGGACTCGAAGTAATCTATCTTCAGAAGCGGGGAAAGCACAGCCGTTTCCTCCTTGGCAATGCCGTCTGCGGTGATGTTGAACAAGAAGATATAGTCATAGTCGTTCTTGCGGATGGCGGCGCGAAGCTCCCCTGTCTCTGAAACGCTGACGGTGGCAATCCCCAATGCATTTGTATACGAAGGCGTCTCTATCCCGTCTGCATAGAAAAGGATTTTCTCGCCCGAAACAGGCGAGTTGTCAATCGAGATGAATTTGACGGACACGGCTGTCTTGTTCGCTTTTGTTCCCCCTCCTCCAGCCTGCGAGGCCAGCCTCACAAGTATCTCCTTCCCCCCGTCGGCGCCCGTGGTGGCGCTTGCCGATGAGAAATAGTCCCCCTCGCTTTTGTAGGATGCAAAGCCGGTTATCTCGCTGCCCGCTGCAATGTAGACCACTGCCCTGCCTGCAGAATCCGCGGTCCTTTTGGTCGGGCTGCCCGTGATGTAAATCGAGGCGCCGGGCGCCTCCTTGCCGTCAGGCTGCAGCACTATGATTGTGACTTTCTCAAGCGCAACCTGCGCAGTGAACTGCACATCGATTGCAGCCCCGCCGCCTGCCTCCACTTCCTTCTGCTCTCCCGCCCACTGGCTGGCGCTCACATTCAGCACGATTTTCCTGCTCTCAAGCCCCTCGGGCACGGTGTTTGTGAGGTTGGCAAGGTAAATGCCGGAATCGCCCGTGTAGCCCTCAGTCAGCCCGTCGTCGCTGGTTATCCCGTTCGCCTTCTGGTAGATTATCTTGACGCTCGCGCCTGATATCGGCAGCCCGTTCTGGTCGGTCACGTTCACAACTAGCGTCTGGTTCCACGCGCAAAACCCGATTGGCAGCAAAAGCGCAAGGCTAAGCAGGAAAACAGCTGCAAGCTTTCGCGCGCCCATGCAATCATTCCTTTTCCCCGGCAAGTGCGAACACCGGCGGGAAATCCTTGACCAGCTTGATAAGCGCGCCGCAGTCGGGGCAATTCATCACCTGTCCCACCTCGATGCCTTCCTCAAGCTGGATGTGGAATGTGCATTCCGGGCATTCTGAAACGGCCATATCAATCGCGCAGAATACCCCTCAAACATTTATATTAGGTGCCGCCTGGCGCTGCCCGCTGCGCTATGCGCCAGAGTAGTCTCAATTATAAGCTAATGCTTCAAAATAATTCTGAAAGATGGTGATCTAATGAAAGGAAAAGTGAAAATGTTCAATGCCGAGCGCGGTTTTGGTTTCATAACCGGCGACGACGGCAAGGATGTGTACGTGCACACCACGGCGATTGAAGGCGGAGCTCCGCTTGCAATCGGACAGGCGGTCGAATACGAGGTAGAGCAGAGCGACCGCGGGCTCCGCGCAAAAGGCGTCAAGAAGATCTAAGTTGCGCGAGCTAAGTTTGTTGGATGCTTTTTTTTCTAACATCCACTCCATTAGCTTTGCCTGAATTCTTTTTCTGTTTTTTCAAAGCGCCTTAGCCTGCGCTTCCGCGCACCATCTCCCCCACTGCTGGAAACCCGCTCCTTTTGCAAAATGCCGCGAATTTCTCCCCGAAGGAAGATACAAACGCCGTGATGGCGCCATTCGCCTCTAAATTAGTGTAGTAAGTGTTAAAGTCGCCTGATATGCCTGCCGCGCGCGGCACTTTCCCTGCCTCGAAATACATCTTTCCTCCCCCGATGATGTCAAAATTCATGTCCAGCGCGCCTGCAAGGATGCTGTAAAGCTCGCGGTGCTCCATGGCAAAGAAAGACGGCAGCGAAAAAGTGAAGTTCCTGCCGTCCACAGTTGCATAAATGTACCTCTGCTTATGCGGCTTCTTGCTTGATTGCAAAAACGGCAGGGCAAGCAGCAGCACTCCATTCTCCGTCGCGTGCGCAGCCGCGAGGCACGCGCCCTCCTTCCTTCCGCCCGCGTCCGAGCAGAATTCCGCGCGCGCAAACACTGCCTTTCCAGGCGCAAGCCTCAGCAGCGACCTTGCCATCTCTGCACCTGTGGCATCCTGAAGCACCAGCACCCTTGGCGTTCTTCTGCAAGTGGTCATAAAGCAATATATGTGAAAACCAATAAAAAGAGAGCGCCTAATCAAGGGAAAAAATGTGCAGGGGGAGCGCAACTAACCTGGGTTCGGTTTATTTTCCGCTAACGTCATAAATGCCCATACATTTTGTCTGCTCTTGGGGTCATGGCGTAAATTAGGTCATCTTGAACTGGGGTCTTCGAGGTGAAGGGGTGGATTTTCTTCCTTTAGTTAAGCAACCAGGACTGAAGTTACAATTCGCATCGTTCATCTTATCAGACCGAATAATACCATAAACATTTATTATTGCAACAATTCATAATCCATCCATGGAAAAAACCAAGTTTATCCTGGCCGCAGCTTTCATTTCATTGATATTGTTGTTCGGTTGCCTGCAAGCGCCCGCAGATGCTGAAAAATGCGAATCCCACCATTACAGCGATTGCCCATCAGCCTGCAAGAAAGTCTGCGTGCCAAGCAGTTGCAGCGGGGAGTACTGCACAGCAGATTGTGACGGAGCAGGCAGCTGCCAGAAAAGATAAAAGAGCGGCCATCACCAAAACGAAGCGCATACAACCCCTCGCAGTAATCTATCTCTCAAGGAGTATAAATATTGCTCTGGCGGCTGGCACACAAGAAAAAGAGGACGATGGGTTCAAATCCCTAGCGCATGTTCCATTTCTACGACGTAAAAAGAAGAAATGTGCAGGGGGAGGGATTTGAACCCACGAACGGGCTAGCCGACAGGATTCTGAATCCTGCGCCTTTGACCAAGCTTGGCTACCCCTGCAACGTGTTCTGTGTTGGAGGCTATTTGTTTAAAAATTCGCCGTGCCGCGCAAGCCAATGTCGCCATTAGGAAAAAAAGATGTATTTAAAATAATATCCCAGCAGATACCTCTCATGGCGTGCGGGCAGGGGACAAAAGGGCAGATGCTTCTCGATTACAAGGCGAGGTGCACCCTTCCAAAATACAACGTTTCCGTCGTCCCCACAAAGATATTCCTTCCTCCTTTCGGCGCGCATGAAAAGGAGATACGCCATTTTGCAGATGTTCCGCGCCTGCGCGCGCTTTCAGGGCAGAAAAGCCCGTTTGCCCCTTATCTATTCGTACGCGACAATGGATGCGCGCAAGGCACTGGCGAGAACGAGAGCATGGTGGTGCCTGCGGAACTGTCCACCTCGAAAATCATCACTGCAATGGAACAGGTGCGGGACGCATCGAAAGGCGCAGAAGGCGTGGTGCTCAACCCTTTTGCCGGTCAGCTGCTGTGGGATGAGGGAGCCAGGAAAGAATTCGCGCCCATCTTCGGCTGGATTGCCTACACGCAGCAGGCGACTGCAAGGGGCAATGCGGTGCTGGAGTGGACGCTTGGGCACCCCAAAGGCGCGGTCAAAGGCGGCGATGTGCAATACTGCGCATTCAACACTGCAAGCATGAGGGGTGAGCTTGGGGCGCTTGACCACTATTCCATGCCATCTCCATATGTGTTGGTGGACGAAGGCATTGGCGCAGAACGGGAGGTCTGTCTCAAGCTGACGGTTCCCAGGCTATTTTATGGCCATTCCCACCCTGCAAGGTTTCCGGACAAGGCATTCCGCAGCCTTTTCCCAGCGCTTCTGCGCCTCGGCGGCGAGCCGCTTTATTTCGAGGGCGCCACGCTTTTCATCAACGGCTTGTGGCAGCACATACTCCTGCAGGTTGCAACAATGAAGGACAAAGTCGCAGGGCTTGCCACCAAGGACATGGCATGGTTGTCAAAGAAGGCAGGCAACATTGTCAATTATCCCAGCGTGAAAGGCGAAGTCTCAGGTGACATCGGGATGCTCATGCGGCTTTATGCCGAGGCGCTCGAAGATCCGAGGGTGATGGGCGCTGGCTTTGACGTTTCAGGCAAGGGCAGCAGGGAATTTTCCACGCTGTATTACTCCCCGTCAAACCTAAGAAACCTGACTGGCATAATGGATGCGAATGCAATGCTTGCCTATAGCGACCAGCACCATCACGCCCCGCTAATAACGGCTCGTATAACCGACGGGAAGTTTTTCTTCGGAGGGATTTGGTCTTTCATCGACATGCACAGCAACACCTTCCGGGGCCACACGCACGGCTATTTTGCCCGCAAAAACATTCTGGGCTTTTGCCATGCTGATGAAAAAAATGCAAAATCAACCGCCACGCAGACAATGAACATGCGGTTCGACCAAATGCTCCCAAAAGAATTCCGGGGCCAAGGCGACCTGAAAATAACCGGGCGCTTCAGGATGGAAGCGGATGAAACACTGCCGTTTGCCAAAGTTGCCGTGGAAGAAATAACCGGCGTTGAGCGCATAAAAGAAAAGCAGGAAGATTAGCCTACTTGTCGTACCTGAAAGCCTCGACAGGCGAGAGCTTTGCCGCGCGCTGGGCGGGGAAGTAGCCTGACAGCAGCCCCACCACGAAAGCAAATGACACGCCGAACAGCGCAATTCCCACGTCTACCTGCACGGGCAACCCGAACAGCCCGCCGATGTAGACAAGCACGAGCCCGAGCGCGGTGCCCATCAAGCCTCCTGCCAGTCCAAGCGCGCCCGCCTCGAACATGAATATCTTGAGAATGTCATTGGATGTCGCCCCCACTGCCTTTAGCACGCCTATCTCCTGCGTGCGCTCTATAACGGAGGTGAACATGCTGGTCGAGATTGCAAGCCCCCCGACGATGAGCGAGATGCCTGCAATCGCCCCGAGGAAAAGCGTCACGAGCCCCAGCACCGTTCCAACCGAGCTGGCGATGAACTCCGGGTCGATGACCGAATAGTCCCTTTCATCCGGCTTCACCTTGTGCGAGGCGTCCAATTCCACCTTGATGCTCTCCACCACGCCCTTCATGTCCACGCCCTCTGGCACTGCAACCGCAATCGCATCCATCTCGTCCTTGCCTATGCTGTTCCCGAATATCTCCTGCGCGTCAGAGTATGTGACGAATATCCCGTTGTCAAGGTCCGAGCCAAAGCTTCCGCCCGTTTTCTTGAGCACGCCTATCACGCGGTATTTCACGCCGTTTATTGCTATGTAGCTGTTCACTGCCACGCGCTTGTCCGTGCCGAACATGCTCTCCGCAGCAGTGCCGCCAATGCCCAGCGCATGGTGGTCGGAGTCGAGCAGGAACCTCCCTTCCGCAACCTCGATGGAGGACACTTTCTGGAAGACCGCGGGCTCAATGCCGTCAATTGTGGTGGTGAGCTTGACATCCTTGTACTCCACGCTGGCGCGCCTCTCAATCACGCGCGAGATGTCGGTAATCTCGGGGATTTTCCTGAGCCTGTCCACGTCCTTGTTGGTGAGCTTGGAGGAGTACCCCATGGTGGACGAAAAGCTTCCCGACTGCAGCGCAGCCTCCGAAATCGGCGCGATGTAAATCGTGTTGCCGTTGAGCGCGGAAAGCTGCTTGTTCACTTCCGCATTGAACGCCTGCCCTAGCGTGAGAAGCGCCACCACGGACGCAATGCCTATCACCACTCCCAGGATGGTGAGCCAGAAGCGCGTCTGGCGATGAGAGAGGCTGTTGACGGAATATGATATGACGTCTGTAGTTCTCATGATATCACGCGCCGCTGCCATGCCGTTTCATTGCCAACTGAGCGATACTCCGCTGCTTGCAGCGGCGCGAAGTTGGCAATATTTCGACCGAATGGCGATGATGCCCCGCTGCTTGCAGCGGGGTGCCTTCGGTCGAATTCATCTGTTTTCATATGCTCACTTTCTCACTCGTACCTCAGCGCCTCGACGGGCGAAAGCTCTGCTGCCTGCCTTGCGGGGAAATACCCCGAAACCATGCCTATCACGAATGCGAACGATATGCAGAAGGCGGCGATGAACGGGTTTATGGAGGCGGGCAGCCCGAAGAAGCTGCCTATGTAGACTATGGACAGGCCAATCGCCGTGCCCACTGCCCCGCCAATCGCGCCGACCGCGCCTGACTCGAAAAGGAAAATGTTGTTGATGTCCCCCTTGGACGCGCCAATCGCCTTGAGCACGCCTATCTCGTGCGTGCGCTCCAGCACGGAGGTGAACATCGATGATGCAATTGCGAGGCCCCCGACAAGAAGCGATATGCCCGCAATCGCGCCCAGGAAAAGGGTGATGAGGGAAAGCACCGACTCCACCGCAGCCTGTATGCTCTTGGGGTCCACAACCGAATAGTCCCTCTTGTCAGGCTTCACCTTGTGCGAGGCATCAATCTCGGTCTTTATGGCTTCCACCACTTCCGCGCTGTCGCTTCCATCGCGCGTGCGCACCACTATCGCCCCCACTTCGTCCTTCCCGATGGTGTCCTCGAAAAGCGGGCGCGCGTCCTCGAACGGTATGTATATCATGCCGTCCTGCCTTGCAGCGGGCCCGAAGCCGCCGCCGGATTTCTTGAGAATGCCAATTACCCTGTACTTTGTCCCGTTTATCAAAAGGTAGCTGTTCACAGACACGCGGTTCTTGGTGCCAAATGTATCCGACGCGACCGTGGCGCCCACCACTGCCACGTGCCTGTCGCCCTCAACGAAAAATCTGCCCTCGGCAACTTCCACTGCGGTAGTTTTCTCAAAAACGCCCGGCTCTATGCCTGCGACCGAGCATGGGAGCTCCTTGTCCCGGAAGGAGACGTCCACCCTGCCTTGTATCAGCCGTGCAATATCAGTGATGTCTGGAATCCTTTTCAGCCTGTCCACATCCTTTTGGTAAAGCTTTCCTGAGGTGGTCACCGAGCCTGTCTGGAGCGCGGACGCGCTCGGGCTTATGAATATGGTGTTGGAGCCAAGCGCTGACAACTGCGCGTTCACCTGGTTTTGGAACCCTTCGCCAATCGAGATGAGCGCCACCACCGAGGCGATGCCTATCACGATGCCAAGTATAGTGAGCCACGAGCGTATCTCGCGGTGCCTAATCGAGGTGAATGAGTACTGCACGATGTCAAGTAGCTTCATGGCAATCACTCACGTACTCCGTTGGCTGCCTGCGACTTATAGTAGGGTCTCTGCTCTACTTCTGAGAAAGCGGCTTGCGCTTTCTCATCCTGAAATACCAGTACCCGATTGCAAGCACTGCCACGCCGCCGACCGCAAGCGGAACAGCGTACCCGTTGCCGTTCGCAGGCGCAGTGTCCGATGGCGAGCGTATGGAGATGGTTATCTCCTGCTTTTTCTCCACCCACACGCCCGACTGGTCCTTGTACTTCACGACCACCGTGAGCGGGTACTGCCCTGGCACAAGCGCCTTCACCCTCACCTTGTACTGCACGGACGAGAAGTCATCAGACTCCAGCCCTCCTATGTACTGCGAGCGCTGCGCGTTGAATATCTCGAATGCAGGCGAGTCCTGCAGCGTCACTTCCACATTCTGTATCTTGTACGAGCCCACGTTGGACACCGTAATCGAAAGCGTGTGGTCCCCGCCTATCACTATGGGGCTGGGCTTGGCGTCAATGTAAATCGCTGCATCTGCATCGGATGTTATCACAACCGGCACGTAGGTGGTCTCCTCCTTGTCCACGTCGTCCTCGCTCCACTTGAGGCGCACCTGCATGCTCCTCACGCCCGGCTCTGCGCTCACAAACACCTTCATGGAGATTTCCTTCTCCTCGCCTGTCGCCATGTTGCCGAGCTTCACCTGCTTGTTCTCCTTTGCCTGTATCTTGGCATCCTCAAGGTAGAACTCCAGGTTCGCAAGCGCCCTGCCCGTGTTCTTCACGGTGAGCACCAGCATGTTGTCCCTGCCAGTTATCATCTTCTCCGCCTGCGTGAAAACCACATCTGCCTTCTCCTTCTTCACTGCAACCGAAATGTACTTTGTCTCGGTTGTTTCGTTTCCGCCCTCCTGCTGGTAAGTAAGGACAAACGGTATGCTGCTCACGCCCTCATCCACATTCCGGGAGTCCAGGGGCACCATGACGTTCTTGCTCCCGGCCAGCTCGCCGATGTATATCTGGCTGGTGCCGATGAAAGTGAAGTTGCTCCCGCTTGCTATTGACAGCCTCAGCCTGTCCGCCTTGCCCCCGTCGTTCCTCACGCTGAGATTTATCTCGTCGGTTCCGAGCACGGTCTGGTGGTCGGATGTAAGGGTTATCACCGGCGGGTTCACCACGCTCACAATCGCATTCACGGTCTTCAAGTCCGTCTTGTCCTTCTGCGAAATGTAGAACGGCGCGATTATCACACCGCCCTTTGCGGTTGGCAATACCTTGAACGCCACGCTCACCTGCGACGTGCCCCCGCTGTCTATGGTGCCCACGTTGAACGGGCTGGTGCCGGTGAACTGCAGCCCCTCGGTGGTGCCGCCGAAGAACACCTGCACGTTCTCAAGCTGGCTTGCCGTGGTGGTTGAGCTTGGCGCCACGTTCGATATTGAAAATGAAATCGCGCCCTCCTCTCCCGGCTTGAGCGTGGACGGCGTCACGGTGTAAGCGCCCACGGATATCGCCGCGGACAGCGCGCCTGACAGCATCACCATCGCGAGCGCAAGGATTGCAAATATTTTCGTCTTCGTCATATGTACCACCTCAGCATTATTCCTTCAATATCTTCCCGTCCACGACCTTGATTGTCCGCTTGGTTATCTTCGCGACGTGCAGGTCGTGCGTAACTATGATTATCGTCTTTCCCTCGTCGTTGAGCTTCTTGAACATGCCCAGGACCTCTGCGCCCGTCTTGCTGTCCAGGTTGCCCGTGGGCTCGTCCGCAAGGATTATCTCCGGGTCGTTGATGAGCGAGCGCGCAACCGCCACTCTCTGCCTCTGCCCGCCCGAGAGCTGGTTCGGGAAGTGCTCCAGCCTTTCGCCCATGCCGAGCTTCTGGAGTATTTCTGCCGCCTTCTGCCTTGTTTTCACCGGGTCGCTCTCGTATATCACTGCCGGAAGCATGACATTCTGGATGACCGTCAGGCTCGGGATGAGGTTGAACATCTGGAATATGAAGCCTATCTTCTTGCCCCTTACCGCAGCAAGCCCCTTCTCTGAAAGCCGGGTGGTATCGATGCCGTCAAGGAATATGCTGCCTGCGCTTGGCGGGTCCAGCAACCCCAGCATGTTCAGAAGCGTGGACTTGCCGCTGCCGGACGGCCCCAGGACAGATGCCAAATCGCCCTCGTGTATGTCCAGGTTTATGCCGTTGAGCGCGTAGACCTTCTCCTCGCCCATCCTGTAGACCTTGGAAACATTCTCCAACCGCATTATGGGCTCGCCTTTCTTCCTCATGACAACATCTCCCTGGTAAATTCTCCCACAATCCCCCTGAAAAGCCTCTTGCCTTCGTTTAGCACCTTCCTGCCTTTCAAGGTTATGACATATGCCTTCCTCACGCGCTTGCCATCGCGTTTTTCCTTCTGCGATATCACGCCGTCCTTGAGCATATCGTTGAGCACAGGGTAGAGCCTGCTCGCCCCTATCCTGATGCCTTCTTTATTCAGAATCTTTATTATCTGATAGCCATGCACTTCGTGCTTCCTGATGAGCCAGAGCAGGAAAATGCAGTTGCCCCCGCTGAACCCGGAGTGGGCGTATCTTTCCTTCTTTTCCATATCTTCGTGCCGCCATTCCTTTTTCTGATATATCTTTTTTTGGATATGTCCATTACCATATATATCTTTATAACGCTTTCCACCCGGGCCTCGCAAGCGCCATCCTCTGCGTTCATCGCCCATGCGCCCCGCAAAGCGCTAGCCATCCCATCTCCAGCCTCTGCGCCTATTCCCGCGGCGCTTGCGCGCGGCAAGCGTTAAATTGTTTGCCTCGCAACTTTCCCCCATGGAAGCAAAGCCCATGGCGACCGAGCACATTGCCCGCCTCATCCAGAACATGCTCTCCCCGCGCAGGGGTGAGCGCATGCTCTTCCTCACGGACTACGGCAGCAAGCCCTCGGTAAGCCGCCACTCCCGCGACGGGCTCCTTTCCCGCTGGCACACTGCGGCGTCCATCCTGGCCGAGCACACTGGCTTTCGCGTGCTCCCGATAGTGAAATATGCAGACACCCTCTCCCCCAACGCCGAGCTTCCCTCCACCGCAGTCACGCACGACGGCGGAAGGGTGAGCGACCTGCATGAATTCATCGCAAGCGCAGACATCGTGGTTGCAATGACCGAGCATTCCGCCTCCGCGCCCCTGAAAAACATCGCCAAGAAGGCCGCGCACCTGCGCGTGGTTTCCATGCCCGGCGTGACTGCCGAGATGGAGCCTGCCATGGCAACCGACTACTCGCGCATTGCAGAGCGGGGCAGCCGCCTGCTTTTGGTGGTGCAGTCCGCCACAGGCTTTGAAGTGACATTTGACGGCTCAGGCGTGCCCCGGAACACCAGACTGTTCCTTGACGCGCGCGCCTCCAACTGGGAGCTTGACGCAGGCATCTGCAGGCTGGCAGGCGACTTCATCAACTTCCCATCCGGCGAGCTTTTCACCCCCCTTTACGAAGGCGTCACGCCCGAGGGCCGCTCCATGCACGGCGATTCCCTGACAAAAGGCGTCTGGCCGGTCTACTCCTACAAGGACAGGAAAGTCGCCTTCCTCCACGTTGACAAAAATATGATAACGCGCGTGCAGGGCGACTCTGCGGAGGCGACGCGCATAATAGAGGACATCGCATATGACGAAAAGAACGCCAACATCGCGGAGCTCGGGCTCGGCATAAACGATGCCGCGCGCTGCGCCCCTGGCGTTCCAGTTCTTGAAGCTGAAAAGGCAGGCCCCCACATAGCATACGGCAGGTCGGACCATTTCGGGCGCGCAGGCTCGCACGCAGGCAAGGTGGCAGCCTCCACTCACCGCGACATCGTCTACACGCGCAGCACGCCCATCACTGCCACCATCCACGCAATTTACCCTAACGGAAGGAAGCTTCTCATCGCGGAAAAAGGCAAAGTGGTCGTAGTTTGATGGAGGAATAACATGGCGCCAAAAGAATTTGCAGACACGCTGCTCCGCGGTATGGGGCAAATCATGCTGCAGGACAATGCGCTCACAGGCGCGCTTTTCCTCATTGGCATTTTGGTGAACTCCTGGCAGATGTTCCTCGCTGCGCTTTTAGGCGTGCTTTCCGGCACCCTTGCCGCGCACCTTCTCAAGTATAGCAAAGAGGACATCGCGCACGGGCTTTACGGCTTCAATGCCGCGCTTGTGGGCGTGGGCCTGCTTTTCTTTTTCCAGCCAAGCGCTCTCCTCATCATTCTCATCATCGCAGGCTCCGCGCTTTCCACAATAATAATGAACTTCATGCACAAGAGGAAAATGTCTCCCTACACGTTTCCCTTCATCCTTTCCACCTGGATAGTGCTCGCGCTTGTTGGCGCAACAGGCATCCTCTCCTCACAGCCATCCTCGCCCCTTCCACTTTCGCTTGACATCCTCTCATCGCTTTCCATGGGCGCCTCGCAGGTGATGTTCCAGGCAAACATCCTCACAGGCATCGTCTTCTTCGCCGCCATTTTAGTAAACTCCCGCACCAACGCGCTTTTTGCCCTCCTAGGTTCCCTTGTCGGCATGCTCCTCGCCATCGCGCTTTCCTTCCCGCTGGGCTTAATCAGCATCGGCATCTTTGGCTACAACGGCGTGCTTTGCGGGGCGGCATTCGCAGGCGCCAAGAAGCATGCGCTCGCATTTGCAATCGCGTCAACCGCGCTCTCTGTCCTCATAGTTTACGCGTTCCCGCTCATCAGCATCCCAGCGCTCACCGCGCCGTTCGTATTTGCGACGTGGATAGTGCTGTCGCTAGGAAAGAAATTGTAAAGAGGCATTCCATGGAAAAAGGCAAAAACTGTATTTTCTGCAAAATCATTGCAGGCAAGGCGCCTGCCAGCATGGTCTACCAAGACAAACTCGTTGCAGCCTTCCTCACAATAGAGCCAATCAACCCAGGGCACCTGCTCATCGTTCCAAAAAAGCATGCGCCAGGGCTGAAAGACTTGGATGAAAAAAGCGCGGAGCGCATGATGAAAGTTGCAAAGAAGATGGCATCGGCATTGCGGGCATCCAAGCTGCGCTGCGAGGGCGTCAATCTTCTGCTGGCAGACGGCAAAGTTGCCTATCAGAGCGTTTTCCACGTCCACCTGCACGTCGTTCCGCGCTTTAAAGGGGACAACTTCTCCGCAATGATGAACGGCTTCGCAACCCCTCCGCGCGCGCCAAGTGCCGAGCTGGACGCTGTTGCAAAAGAAATCAAGAAGCACGCCTAATTTTCAGCCAAATCCCCTTGAAATAGGGAAGCGTGAGCGTGGAAAGCATGAACGCGAATGCAGGCACAATGGCGTTGAGCCACGCATCAGACACGCCAATCGCAGCCAAGTACGCGCCCACTGCCAAATAAGTGAAAAGCACGAGCAAGCCTCTGCGCGCAAAACTAGTCTCCCAAGCCTTGTCTGCCTCCACGCGCGCGTTCCGCTTCTCTATCTCCGAAATTCTCCTTTCAAGTGTTTTGGTCGTTGCCATTGTTACACCTTTTCAAGCGCGGAAAAATAAACATCTCTGCTCAAGCCAAGCTCGCGGATCATTGCCCGCAAAAGTCCAACGCCAATTTCCTTGGTGTGCACTGGCACCACAATTATCCTGCCTTCCTCATTCTGCATGACAAGATGCGAGCCGCGCTGGCGCACTTCCTTATAGCCGAGCTTCTTAAGAAGGGCAATCGCCTTTTTCACCTGGATTGGGTGAAGTTTCATCCCCTCACCCGGGAAGCGGGACTGCAATCTGCCTTATTCCCATGAATCTCGATACGGCATTTGACTTTCCGTTGGCAGATGCCACCTCTAGGTAAAGTTCAATCGCTTCCTTTATCATTTTAGTTGCTTCGGAAAGCGTCCTTGCCTGCGTGTGGCAACCCGGAAGCTCAGGGACAAGCGCCACAACATAGCCGCTCTCGTCCCGCTCGAATATAACGTCGAATTTTTTGACCTTCTGCACTGATTTTTTTGCCATGCCCATATCTCCCTCGCTTTATTTATAATTCTACATCCTCTCAAGCGCAGGCACGCCAATTGCAGAAAGCGCGTTTGCCATCGCCACCTTTGCAGCATGATTCGTCGCCAGCCTTCCCTCTTTCACCAACTCATCCTCGCACGAAAGAATGGGGCAGGCATTGTAGAACTTGTTGTAAAGCGCAGCCAGGTCCAGGCAGTAATCAGCCACAATGTGCGGGCGAAGCTGCCTTGCAGATTCAGATACCACAAAATCCAGAAGCATGGCTTTTTTCAAAAGCTCTTTTTCAGCAGGCTCGAATTTCTTACTAACTTTCCAGGAGCCTTCGGCTCCTGCCCCTCCAGGGGCTTTGCCCCTGAAGGTCCCCTTCCCGCCCTTCTCGGATATCTTGTGCGCGCGCGCATGCGCATAAATTGCATAAGGCGCGGAGTCTCCCTCAAGCGAAAGCGCGTCATCCCACCTGAACGTTATCCTCTTCTCAGGAGTTGTCCGAATCATGGTGAAGCGTATCGCTGCTGCTGCAATGGCAGCAGCAATTTTCGCGCGCTCCTCTCCCACCACGTCAGGCTTGATTTTTGCTTCCGCCCTCTTCACGCCTTCCTCGTACAAATCATCTGTAGTATAGCCCACCCACGTGCCCTGCCTTCCCGAGAACTTGCTGTCCTCCAGCCCCACGTGCTCATAGGAAAGATGCACTGAGCGTTCAGCCTCTTTGCCGTAGCCCATGGAAAGCAGTATCTCCTTGATGACTTTCTGCGGGTAAGCCTGCTCCATGCCAATCACGTTTATCACGCGCGTTGCCTTGCCGAACTTCCCCGCCTTCCCTTTCCTTTCAGTCATCATGCACTTCTCTCCGTTCGGCTGCTCCATGAACTCCGAGTAGTGGAAGTTGCTCTTGAGCAAGTCAAACTTCCAAAGCTGGAATATCACGTCCTTGCCAGTGTAGGTGGCAGTGCCGTCGCTTCTAACAAGTATCTTGTCAGGCGACTCCATGGCGGCAAACTCAGGCGAGGTCATCTTTGCCACCAGGCAGCCCGCGTTCTTTCCTTCCGTCTCCTTCACAATCGCAGGGTTTTCCTTGAGGCGCGCCATGCCTTCCTCGAAAATGGTGTGCAAAATGTCAGACTCGAATATCATCACATCGTGGTAAATGGAAAACTTGAATGCAGTCTCATACTGCGCAGCCACGCACTTTTCCACAAGCGCACGGCATGCCTTGGCGTTTTCACCCTCTCCCTCCTCCATCTCCTTCACAAGCGCGCGCACTTCCTGCTGCACTTTCTCATCTTCCTCAAACCTTTTCGCAGCCTCCACATATTCCCCGCCAAGCCACAAGTCCAGCTTGCCCGACGGCTTCTTTCCCAGGTTCAGGTATCCCCAAAAGCTCTGCGCAACCTGCAAGCCCAAATCATCAATGTAATCCGCCCTCTCGACATTTTCCCCTGAAAAAACAAGCACGCGCGCCACCGAGTCCCCCAGCAATGCATTCCTCAAATGCCCAATATGCCACGGCTTGTTGGGGTTCACTGAGGGGAACTCAATTATCGTCTTTCCCTTGCGTTTTTTTCCTTCCCCGAAAGATGCGCCTTCCTTCTCGATTTCCTTCACAAGTGCAGCATAAAACCCGTCAGACAGGAAAAAGTTGATGTAAGGGCCCACTGTCTTTGCCTCGGACACCCACTCAGGCAGCTTGAGCTTCGCGCACACCTCAGAAGCAAGCGCCATTGGGCTCTTTTTCTCGCGCTTGGCAAGCGAAAAGCAAATCGAGGTGGCAACATCGCCAAACTGCCCTTTTGGCAGCTCCACTGACGCCTCTGCCTCCTCAATCGGCACGCCAGCTGCCTCGGCAACCGCCTCGGCGATCTTTTTCTTCAGTTTCAGGAACATGGTCTACTCTTCGCGCATCAATAATATAATGCTTCAGCCTTGCCGAGGGCGCAAGCAATAAAAGGAGGTGCAAGCATAATGCAAGCATGGCAATACTATTCCAATTTGTCGGATTCAAGCCCCCCAACAGCGATCCAAATCTCCAAAAAGTGGACGAGGCAGTCAGCACAATAAACAAGTATGTTATGCAATCTCCGCCTGGCTTTTTCATTGGAGGGTCACAGCCGTTTTCCCAAGCATGCGAAGATCTTAAGCTTCAGCTAAGCATCCTGAAAAATGATCCAGATTCGAGCAAATTTGAGCGGGCGCTCCACATGCTGAACAAGATTCCCGCCATCGGCGTGCCTCCTGACAAGCCCGGCGAAAAGCCGGACCTGGTCAATGCACTGCGCCGGCTTGATTTTGTTGATAGGGTATCTCAGCAAACTGGCAGGAAAGACCCAGGGCTAGCTGCCGTTCTCGAGCCACTTGTGAACAAGTTAAGCAATTCCGCCCAAAAGGCGAAGGCCACACTTTAGCACTAATTAAAGAAAAAAGAAACGGGCCCGATCTTCTTCGACCTCTGGGTCGAAGTCTCGCCCGCTGCGCGGTCGATGGGATTGTCTGCTAACAAGATATGAATTTAAACGGGCCCGATGGGATTGTCAGCACGTAGTGCTGGCAACACGCCAGCACGGCGAGCGTTTGAACCCATGACCTTCAGATTAGAAGTCTGCCGCGCTATCCAGGCTGCGCCACGGGCCCGTGGCGACATATTCGGTGTAACGACAATTAAAAAACATAGGGGAGAAGTTCCGGCATGGAATCGTTCGAGGCAAGGCGGCTGCGCGCGCGCAAAATCATAACTCTTCTCAAGCGCGCCTACCCAAACGCCAAGTGCTCCCTTAGCCACAAATCCCCTCTCCAGCTTCTTGTTGCCACCATCCTCTCCGCGCAGTGCACAGACGCGCGCGTGAATTTGGTGACGCCGGCACTTTTTGCGAGGTATAAAACGGCAAATGATTTTGCAGGCGCCGGCATCCACGAGCTTGAGGCGCTTGTCCGCTCCACAGGCTTTTACCATAACAAGGCGAAGAATATCAAAGCTAGCTGCCGCATCATCGTGGAAAAGCACAAGGGGCAAGTGCCTCGCACCATGGAGGAAATGCTCGAATTGCCCGGCGTGGCGCGCAAGACAGCAAACATCGTGCTTGGCAACTCCTACGACGTAGTGGAGGGCGTGCCGGTGGACACGCACGCCATTAGAATAAGCCATCTTCTGGGCTGGTCGCGCGAAAAGCAACAGGAAAAGATAGAGCGCGACCTCATGGCGCTCTTGCCGCGCGCGGACTGGCTGAAAATATCAGACTTATTCGTGCATCACGGGCGTGCAGTCTGTATTGCAAGACGACCTAAATGTAATATTTGCCCGCTGAACAAGCTCTGCCCTAAAATAGGCTTGAAGAAAAATGGGGCCGCTGTGGCTGTCGCCCGCAGGGCTGCGGGATTTTGCCCGCAAGGGCAAAACAGCGGCACCGCTAAACAAAATTAGTGGGGCCGCTGAGATTTGAACTCAGATCACTGCGTCCCGAACGCAGTAGCGTACCAGGTTAGCCCACAGCCCCCTACTATTTGTCCAAGGGCTACCGAAGAGGATATAAACATTTCCTTCGTATAACCCACTTATGCCTGGAACATCCCCCCTCGAAGCGGCAATTGAGCGCCTCAAAAAGAGCGACGTTTCGCCGGACAACATACGGTTTATCCTAGAACATGATAAAAAGCTAGCAGGCGAGCGCATCAGCGAGGAAAGGCGCAAGAAGTTCATTGACAGGCTCAGGTGGTGGGCCGAAACAATAAAGGTGGGATTCGACAAGGCCGGCCGCGAGCAGCTGGCCGCCGCGTACGAAAAACTGAAGGCAAGGAAAGAGCTCAAGCCGCTCACCATAAACATCTACATCACAATGCTGCGCCAGTTCTACAAGCATCTTGAGGGCGAGGACGACTTCTTCCCTGAAAAGGTAAGAAAGCTCAAGCCGCTCGCATACCAGCCCGACCTCGTTTCCGAGGACGGGGAAACATCAATCCGCATCTACAAGGTAGCTGACATCCAGAAGATGATAGATGCCGCCAGGACGGCGCGCGAAAGGTGCCTCGTTGCCCTTTCCCTTGACTGCGGAGGCAGGCTGGGCGAGGTGCTGGCTCTCAACATGGGTCACCTCAAGAAGGAGCCGCCATTTTTCAAGGTCTACCTCCATGGTGACAAGACTTGGAAGCGCGCGCGGGTCGGCAAGCGCTGGGTCGCCGTCTATTACGCGGTGCCGTTCATCAACGACTACTTGCGCAACCACCCCTTCAAGCTCGGGGATGCGGACAAGCCCTTCTGGGTCGCCGAAAAGAAATTCGACAGCAAAGGAAGCGGCAGGACCAGCGACCAGATAAGCCCAGCGGGCTTCAAGAAGCTTTTCGACCGGCTGAAGAAGAAGGCTGGCATAACAGGCAGGCGCTTCCACGACCTCCGGCACACCAAGTGCACGCACCTCCTGCGGCTCGGGATGAGCGAGATGAAGGTCAAGAAATTCATGGGCTGGTCCATGAACTCAAAGCAGCTGGGGAGATACGCCCACCTAGTGCAGGAAGACGTTGACGAGGAGCTCTCGCGGCTGTATGGGCTGCCCTACGAGAGGAAGAAGCATGACGACATCCCAATCCCGCTGAAATGCCCGATTTGCGGCGAGGTGAACGAGGCTGATGCAGGCATATGCAGCAAGTGCCAGAACCCGCTCACGGCAAAGGCGATAACGAACGCCACAACCCGCGAGCGCTACTGGCAGTCCAAGTACAACTCAAGCGTCGGGAAGGTGCAGAAGCAGCTTGAGGCGATGCACACCGAGCAGGAAAAGATGAGGGCGGAGATGAAGCGGATGGCCGCCTCCGCAGCGCGCGAGGCTGTCAGCACGGCCAGGAAGGAAACCGAAAGGCGGGCGCAGAAGAAAAGGTAAGAAATTACGCCACGACTTGGCAGCATTAGTTTATGGCGATGCAGGTCTGCGGGTGCCTAGAGCGGCTTTGGTTCGATGACTTTCCCGCCCAATGCCACCACCATGCGGCGCCCGTCCTCGAAGACAGCATAGACGTCTGCCCGTATAGGCGATATGTGCGCGTACACGACATCCTGGTGCGTGCTTGCATCCACAACTCCGCTCCACGACCCTTCTTTTCCGAAATGGACGTTTTTCCCGTATGCTATGTGTATGCCTGCCTTTTCCTCTTCCAGCACGTTTCCCAGCCTGGCGTTCGGATTCAGGCCGAATCCGAGTTCGGCAACGTTCGCTGCATTCGGGTCCTCTTTGATTAGGTTCCTGAGCTTCTTTGCGAAGGCAGAATCCCCTGGCACTTCCACTATCCGGTTTTTCTCCACGCGCAGGAAAACAGTCTGCCCGTCTTCTGCAGAATAGACGGGCCACGCGCCCTTGGTTTGCGATTCCCCAATAGCTGCAAGTGCGTCGGGGTGCACGCCTTCATAGGGCGTGCAGTAAAACTCGGCGCCCGGCAGGTTCGTGAAACCATCGCCAGGGTTCCTGCTGAACCCGGGGCTCATGTGCCAGTTCGCGTGCCGCGCATCGACATATATGGATGCCGGCTCGGCAACGCCCCGGCCCTTGAAAATTACCTCGAACCCAACTGCAGTTTTCACCATGCCCATGGCTTTTGAACCGAGTTCGTTCATGGCATCGTGGTCAACAGACATTGCACTTTCGTTGCTTGAAACCACTGTTGGCATGCTAAGCCCGCGGACCGAACCTGTTTGTGTTGCTATTCCTTTAAGGTCTGCAGTCTGCGAGTAGGTTGTCATTGCTACGACAATATCTGCAGACTTTATTATGTCCACCAAATTGGAGACCGGTTCTCCCCCGAATAATCCGTCCGAAGGAAAATGGGCATTGTGCTTGCCAGGCTCGGCATATTTGAGGAGCGGGAGCACCTGAAAACCTGCCTTTTTTGACAGGTTGGAAGCGGCTTTTAGCCATCTAAGCAGAAGGTCGCGCCTGTCCTGCCTTTCAGCGTCGAGAGAGCCGTTCGGCTCATCGGTCACAAATAGCATTTTTTCGCCTTTCTTTGGCCGGAGGGCGCTGTTGATCAGTATTTGGAGTTTTGCCTGAGACATGTTTCCGGATAATCTTTGCCCGGAGAAGTCTTTCGCTGGGCCGTTGCTTTCTTTCGGGTTAAGATAAATGTTTTTCCTGAAAATCATGCACCAACCTCGCCCTTTTTCTGCTTAGAAGTGCTTAAAAAGGCTTGGTTGTGGAAAGAGCTGCTTCAGTCAAAAAACCGGATTTTCTTCCCGACGACCCCAGAGCAAGGAAAAAGCCAGGTGGGAGCACGGGCATCCTATTCCTGCTGGGGCGCCTCTTCCTCCGCTTCCAGCCTCACAGCGCCCTCCTTTACCCGTATTACCAGCGCGCCGTCCGCCTCCTCGGCTTCCAGCTCCGCCCAGCCCTCCCTTATTGCCTTCATAAGGCATTCAAGGCGCAAATCAAGTGCCATGCCCATATCTATAGGGCAGGGTACAGATTATAGCTCGTGCACAATTGCACAGCATCGTGAGCAATGCTCGTTCCAGCCTTCCGCGCCAGAGGGCAAGCCAGATGGATTGATGCAGAGCAAAAAACCCACCGCGCCCATACCCGGAGCCAAGCCCATTTCCGCGGAAATGCCTAGGAAATTTCCTAGGAAATACGTCGATAGCCTTTCATTTCCTGGGAAATGCACTGTCTGCGGTCATGCACAATAATTCCGCCCGCGCAGAAAACCTCATGGCTGGAAGGACGTATGAAGCCCTCATGGCGAGGCTGCTTGACTGCATCCCAACAAAGCACACCAGCGTCCGCCAGCTCAGCTGGAAAGCCGGCATCAGCCGCATGACGGTCACAAAGTACGTCAGGCTGATAGCATATGTTCAGAATTCGCCCCGCATCAGGCTGGAAACGGTTGGCATGCGGGTGCTTGTGAGGCGGGAAAATGGAAACAGGACAAACACAGCTGACAGGTGAGGACAAAGAGGAAGAGAGGGAGAGACGGCGGCCGGACTACATAGCCCGGATGCCCATACAGAAAGGCCAGTGGATGACGGTCGGCTACGCCTACTTCAACCCGAGGACGGAAACCTTCTCCGTCTACTTCGACGTGATACCGGACAGGTGCAAGGTGGTGCTGTTCAAGGATTGAGAACAGCCCGTCCGCGGGGACTGCGTTCGTCTACCCGAGTACAACACACAAAGCATTTCTGTGATGTACCTTTATGTCAGGAATTCTATCCTTGCTTTTTTTGTTCTTTTGGACCGAAATATGCGACGATGTCCTGGTCTATCGTGCTTCCCTTATAATAGATATCGAAGTCCATTTGACTATCCTTGATATACTTTGCATTATTAGGTTGCATTTTTGCCCAGCTTTCAAATTGCTCCCATCTCTTGAATACGGCGTTAAATTTCTGCCATGAAGCTTCTAATATCCTTTCTGGAGAGAAATCTTCAAGATTAACGGCTTCAAATCTACATGCTCCCACAATTGCCATTTTTGCATATCTCAACCCTTGAACATTTGGAGCATCTTTATTTTTTAGAGGTTTTACATGTTTAAAAAGTAAATAAGCAAAGAATTTTTCTTTAAAATCAAAATCTTTTGGAAAGAGACTTCTAAATTTTTGTTCTCTAAACAGACTATCTCCAGCCCCCCTGCGCGCGTCAGATGGCTTTGCAGTATATGCCGTATTGGCTCTGAGAAAATCTTCTCTATCGATTATTCTGCTTTTATTCACGTAGTTCTCATTAAGACCCGGAAAGAATTCGCCCCTCTTACGCTCATAAAGATATCCGTAGTATGAAAATATTTCTTTTTGTAGTTTTAACTGTATTTCATCATTAGAACGCCGGTCTGCTTCATCAACCCTATTTTGTTGATTAGTTGCATCTGATATTTCTTCAATAAATTTTTGACTAGTTTTGGTTGTATCACCTAAAATAACGACCTTAAGTAGTACTTCTTTGTCTTTAAAGTAAGAATCAGATTTTTGGTGATCATCATCGTGTATCTTACTAAGGGTATATGCTGTCTGCCCACCATTTATTATCTGTGGATTTGTGATTATAGCTTGACCAATGTCTATACTACCCGTAGTTTCAGTTATTTCGCATTTATCACAGATTAGGGTTATACCGTTGTTGAATATCGCAAAATCATTAGCTTGTCTATTTGTTATTCCGTCCCTAATTTTTCGATTGACTTTATTTCTTGCCAAAGACAGATAGTTTCTTGGATTGAATCTCAAAATTGCATTCTTATATTTAGACTGTATTTTTGCAATCTCAATCGTTGGAACAAAAAATATTCTTACGTTAAATTTGCCATAGCTTGTAGTTATGTTTTGTCTTAGTACACTTTGTTGTTTTTCTGATAAGTTGATTTCTATTTTTATTTCACCTGGATAATAATAAGTGCCCGAGCAGATTGGAAAGACCAGTTCGTTATAGGTTCTTTCAAAATTAAAAACTTCAAAATCAGGAGTCCCAACGAGACGCGTAATTTGTTCTTTATTATAACGGGTCAGGTTTCCCAATATAACCACTGGATGAGTATAATGAGCCGGATCTCTTATTTGCTGCAAACGTTGCTGGAATTTCTTTATTTCGTCATTAAAAGGCTGATTATTACTGTCTGTCTGCTCTCCTTTCAAAACCTTTGAAATTTCCATTTTTACTAAATCATCAGCAGATATCTGTCTTGCTTCAAAATTCGAATCCTTTGTTCTGAATTTTGCTTGTATTACGAATACTTTTTTTCCTTCTTCATCTACGTAGTAGGCGTCTACACCTCCATCTCCACCACCATCAGTTATCAATTTGTGTCTTTCCTTGAAATTGCTAATGCCAAATCTTACTTTCAGAAAAAGATGGATGAACGCCTTTGATCTGGCGCTATTCATTTTTTCGATATCTGAGGAATCTGGGTGATAAATAGCATATTCTGCGGGTGCTTCATTTCTTATACTGTCCAGTATGTTAACTAAAGTTTCATACTTACAGCCAATGAGGTTGTTGTATTTCACCATCAGTATACAGTTTAACATACCCAATATAAAACATATCTTTTTGGTGCATACTAACATCCTTCTCCCAAAGCTCGATATTTTCCCGCCCTAGACGTGTAATATTGCCTCCTTTTCATGGAATTGCTCACAATCCTGTGCAATTGCGCACGAGGTATAATCTGTACCCTGCCCTATAGATATGGGCATGGAAAGGAAGCACCTCGTTGTAATCGCCAACCCCCGGAGCATGCCCGAAGTGCAAACCGGTTCAGTGCAGCTCGTCGCCACCAGCCCGCCCTGCTTCGATATGGCTGGCTGCGGTGGGCATGCAAGCCCGCCCAAGAGCTTCCACAAATACCTTCAGGACATGCAGCGCACCTTCTCCGAGTGCCACCGCGCGCTTGAAAACGGCTGCTGCATCTGCGCCATTGTGTGCGACACAATCGACTGCCGCTACTCAAATCCCTCCTCCGCACACTTTGCCCTGCTCCTGAAGCGCGCCGGCTTCGAATACAGGGAAGACATAATCTGGCGCAAGCCCGCCAGCCTGGCCGAAAAACGCCCATATTCTGGCAGCACGCTCGGGCATGCCATAATCATGCGCAAGGGGGGCTTTGACCGCAGGGAAATCGGCAATGACGGGAAGCGCCAGGCGGCAAGGGACATGCAGGAAGCGGCGCGCGGCTGGAATCCCGGCATTCAAAATGGGGACAACGCGCTCCCCCAAATTCCCCCCGGGCTTTTCGAGCCGCTCATCAGGTTTCACACCTGCGAAGGGGAAACGGTGCTTGACCCATTTCTCGGGAATGGCATGGCTGCCAGGGAAATTGCCACCTTGGGGCGGAGGCTGATAGGGTATGCCACAGACAGCCCCAGATTGCAGCCCATCGTGCACGGGTCAGGCATTGCCCCACATGACTTGAAAATAATGAAAAGGAGGTGTTTTGGATGAAAAAGGCAATTCTTCTGGCGGCAGGCGTGCTATGCCTCGCAGGGCTGGTTTCCGCAGAACTGGTGATTCCGCCGGACCAGCCCATCTGCCGGCTCTACGGCATGATGCAGGTGCTTGGCACAATATGCGGCACGGTGGCATTGTCATACGCCGGCGTGATGCTTCTCATTACCCACGACCTGACCGAGCGCAACAATGCAAAGCTCCTGATTGGCGGCGTTGTGATGGGCCTGTTGATAATCTGGCTCGCCCCGCACGTGGTGAAGTACCTCGTGGACGCGGCAGACATTTGCGGGTGGTGAGCTTGGCGTTCGACTTTGTTGCGCTTGCAGGCTACATGAAAGCCGTTGCCGCGCTCTTCGCCACCCTCGCAATCACGTTCGCTGGTTTTTCCCTTGCCACCAGCATGAGCCCGTCTGAGCGCGAGGAATGGAAGGAGGTGATAGCTGGCGCGCTAATCGGGCTCGTCCTCCTCTACCTCGCGCCCATAATAGCCGCGCAGCTTGCCGGCGGGAGCTATTGCAGTTGAAGGTGATTTGCTTGAGATTCTCCCGCCTCGCCTTTCTCGCGCTCCTGCTTCTCGCAGGCACCTCCCACGCGGCTTCGACCAACTCCACGAATTACGGTGACCTCCTAAGCTCGCTTACAGGCGCGATTGCAGCCCTCCCCGGCAAAATAGTGGAAAGCTTCTTCACCTACACAGTATCGGGCCTTATGTCATCCTCGCAGCAGCTCGTGGACGCCTCTTTCAAGTTCATGTTCTCAAATCCAGACCCGGCGTGGTTCTGCACGCCCTACAACGGAATAATGGCGATAGTGGAAAGCCTCTATTCGCTTTCCCTGATGGGGCTTGCGCTCTACTTCATACTGCGCTCCAATGACGCGGAAGGGCGCGCGAACGCGAAAAAATGGATGGAAAACATGCTGGTGATGATAGTTCTCCTGGCATTCTCCTTCCAAATCTTCAAGGTGATGCTTGACTTCAGCGCCTACCTTGCAGCAAGCGCGGCGAGCGAGTCCATGAAAAGCATGTTTTCAAGCCCCCTCAGCTTCTCCCCGTCCTTCTTCGCGCTCGTAATCCTCATACCGGCAATTGCGGGCATGCTCCTGACCTTCCTGACGCTCCTGCTCCGCTATCTCCTAATTCCCTTCCTGCTTTTCCTCTTTCCAATAGCCATTTTCCTCTATTTTACGCCCTTCACGCAGCGCTGGGGAAAGGCATTCCTGAGCGTTATAGCCTCTGTGTTGTTCATGACAGTATTCGACGCTCTCATACTGCTGGGGCTCAGCTCGCTGTTCAATTCACACGACCCCAACCTCGTGGATTCGCTTGCGCGCGCGTTCGCCGTGCTTTTCGGCTTCGCGGCAATCGGCCTGGTCAACCTGCTCGTGTTCGTGCTGGCTATTCTCTCAATCATACTGCAAAACAACACGGTGAGGAGCATAGTAGGGTTTGCGGTGGCGGGCAAGGTGCTGACGAGGTGAAATCACCTTTATATAGCCCTGGCGACAGAATTTGATGTCGGTGTGGGAATGCAGAAAAGCCACGTGATTACTGGTGCAAAGGTAGCAGTCTGCGCGCTAGCTGCCAGCACAGTCTTCTTCTGGTACGGGTGCAAGAGCGCGGATTTGTACACAAGAGACACATTCAAGAAGGCGGTGTCGCTAAAGAGCAAGTACGCGGATTCCAAGGATAGCGACACCTCGACTGCACTCATACGTGCCACAGAAGCCGGCGACCTGAAGTTGGCAAGACGGTTGATTGGAAGAGGGACTGGCGTGAACGCAAGGGACGGGTGGGATGGGACGGCACTTATGGATGCTGCCGACAAGGGACAGTTTAAACTGGCAAAACTTCTGATTGAGAATGGTGCGGATGTGAACGCCAAGGACAAATGGGAAACGACCGCGCTCATGTATGCAGCCGACCATAATTATGCGCGCATGATCAAATTGCTCATAAAAAACGGGGCGGACGTGAACGCCAGGGATGATCAGGACGTATCCGTATTCATGCGGATCGCGGAGCAGGGGAATGTACGGACTGCCAAGCTGCTTATTGAACATGGCGCGGATGTGGGCGGCATGGATGCGTGGGACTTTAATGCTCTGGCGCAGGCGGCAGATGACGGAAACACAGGAATAGTCAGGCTGCTGATTAGGAAAGGGGCTGATTTGGCTAAAAATGATGTCGGCGGGGTTGCGCTCATAGCGGCTTCGGGCAGCGGGCATGGAAGGGCGGCAAAACTGCTTATAAGAAAAGGTGCAAACGTAAACGCCGAGAACATACGCGCATCGACCGGGATGGAAGTGGCAAGCGAAATCCCAATTTTGGAGGCAGCAGAAGGAGGGCGTATCGGCGAAGTCAGGCTGCTCATCAGGCTGGGTGCTGACGTGAATGCGCAGAACAATGGCGGGAAGACTGCGCTCATGAAGGCTGCGCGATACAACCGCCTGAAAACCGTAGAACTGCTCATAAGAAAAAACGCAGAAGTGAACTTAAAGGACAATCCTGGCGAGACCGCATTGGATGTGGCGCTGGACTGGGAATACAATGAAATTGCCAGGCTGCTGATTGAGAATGGCGCTGATGTAAATTCAAGAAACAACAGCGGCTGGACTGGAATAATGACTGCTGCGTGGAACGGAAACACCGAAATGATCGAACTCATGCTCCAGAAAGGTGCGGATGCGAAGACCAGCGATGAGTGGGGCAAGACTGCGCTAATGTGTGCCGCCTATAATGGAAATCCCAAAATGATCAAACTGCTTGTTGAGAATGGTGCGGATGTGAACGCAAAGACTTACAGATCTGAAACTGCAATTATGTGGGCGACTGAACATGGAAATGCGGAAAAGGTCGGGATACTCATCGAGAACGGTGCAGATGTGCACGCCAGTGATACTATTGGCATGACTGCCCTTATGTGGGCTGCAAAGTATGGAAACCTCGAGGCGGTGAAACTGCTTGTTGAAAACGGCGCGGACGTGAACGCATGCGACAAGAAGGGTGCAAGCGCACTTATGTATGCCAAAAAACTGGTGAAACTATCTGTGCCAATATATCCTTCCAAGTCAGCAAAATACGATGAAGTAGTCCAGTTCCTTGAGATGAACGGGGCGAAATAGCCGCGTGGAGTGGGGGCTGCTGTCGAGGCGCCGACTGCGAATTACCTTTATATAGTCTCAAAGGCAGAATAGAGGCATGCACTTCAAGGCGCCCCATTTCAGGCAAAGCATAGGGCACAAGGTCAGGGCAGGAGTAGCCATCACGCTCTTTACAGGTGCATTTTTACTTACTTCGGGCATATTTACAAGGGCATACTCGCAGGATAAGAAACCAAAAGGGGGTGACACCGTGCTGTTGATGCAAACATCCGGCTTCAAGACACAGGAAGCGAAGAAGGACACGACGAAGACGCTGGATACTGTCCCAAAGCTAGTGCTCCCCGACGTTAAGACGCTCAAATACAATTTCCCTTTCAATGTTACCGACTCGATGTTCACCAGCAAGGACCCGAAAGTCAGGGAACGCCTATGGGACTATGCAGAAATCTGGAGCGGCATGGAAGACAAGCTCAACCCGTTCGGCTTGCCTGCGAACGTCCTAAAGTCCTATAGCAAGGAAGATCTCCAAGAATTGGAGCGGCGCTGGGAGCCGGTGAGAGCTAGCTGGATAGTCGCCTTCCTGAGCGACAAGGGAGTTACACCGTCAAACGCACTGAAAGTGCACACGCCCGAAGAAGTGAAAGACATGCTACGGGAGTGGAAAGCCCTGAAGGAAACCAATAAAGCCATGCACGAACTCCTGCTAAAGCCAGTCGTCCAGCCTCGCAACAAATAGCATCATGGCTTCTTCGTCAACTCATTTTCAGCCTCTTTGATATAGCCCCCAATCGTTTCTCTCAATCCAAAAATGTCTCCCGTCTTGCCAGAGTTGATATTTGAAAGCGATTCGTCATACTTTCTGAACGTGTCAATTGCCTCGGCGTATTTCCTCTCGTCGAAGAGGACTCTTTTCAATGCATCATAGCCATCTATCTTGAACGGTGCGCTGGTTATTGCGTCCACCGCCGCTTTTTCAGCTTCGTGGTATTTTCTCATTCTGCTCAGGTGATACGCTCCGAGAGAAATAGCCACCGCACCCAGCCCATTCATGCCGAAACCTTCCGCGTAGAGGTCGTTTGATTTGACACGTGCCGCATCTCCATCTGCCTCCACCTTCTTGGCCGCAGCATTCATTTTCTCTGCGGCGTCGCTCCCCAGCGGCTTCTGCCCGGCAATCTTCTCCATTGCGCTGGCTTTCACAATCAAATTGTCCTTTTTGGTTTCATAGATTGCAGCCAGCCTGAAAAGGGCGTCGCCGTAATAGCCCCCGCTTTCCCGCCCCAGCCTGACGGCATTTTCCAGCTCGGATATTGCCAGGTTGAGCATGTCATTTGCGGCGTTATATTTCTGGATTGCCTTTTCGTGCAACGATGCATCATCGCTCTTGTTATTTGTGAATATCTCGTCCGCATCGCCCTTCAGCAAACCCGCCTCCTTTAGGAAGATGAGCCTCTCAGCATCCTTCCTCTCGTGGAAGTACGATTCCACGCCCGAATACTTTTTCTCCGCGCCGCCGCCATACACCAGCAGCTGGAAACAGTCCGGCCTTATCTTGTCTGCGTTTTCTCTGTGCTCATTCAGGTGCTCAAGCATCATTTTCTTCAGGTCAGCGTCCTTCGGCACCATTTCTAAATCCAGGCACTTCGGATTGAAGGTGAAATCCACAAACACCGCCTTCTTCTCAGGTGTTTCATCCTTCAGGATGATCTGGAGGACATTTGCGTGGGCCTTCACAGCCTTCTCCTTCGGGTCGTAGTATTCCATGAGAGCAAGCTGCGTCCCCTCGACCTTGAGCAGCCCGGCGTCGTCAAGCCTCTTCACGCACGCAGTGAAAAGCGCGGAAAAATCGTCGCAGTCGCCGCTCTTCCTGGCAAGGGTTTCGGATGCCGTCTGCGGCGCGTAATCTGCAGGGTTGCCGCTCGTCTTGTATGTAAATTCGGATTTTGAGCCATCCGGCAATTCTGGGGCGATTGCAAGCCATACTGCAGTCAGCTTTTCCACCGTGGAAAGTTCCTCGAATTTCTTTTCGCCGTGCTTGGCTTCCACTACACGATCAATCTTCGCCCTCATTTCGAGCCATTCCGTTTCGTTCAGCGCCAACGGTTCGACTTTCTTCTTCTCCTGCGCGGCTTTCGGCTCCCTTTCCTCGTATATTCCGCACACGATTATGAGCTTCCCAGGCGAAGCCTCCTCAAGCCGCAGCCCCACGTTCGACCCTTCGCCTATCAGAAGCTCGTTCGCCCTGCAGACAGCCTGCCGGTAAATCTCATACGTTTCCTTCTCGTGCCCTGGCTTTGCGGTCGCGCTGAAAGAACTGAGTACCTGGAGATTTTCAAGCTTCCCCTTGTCGGTTTCGGCAACGCTCTTCGACTTTTCAAGAAGGAGATTGACCTCCACCTTTGCCTGAAGCACCATCTGCTGCAGGCTGAACAATTCTTTGGCAGGAGCCTGCTTCTGCGCAGGGTCAAGCTGCACCATGCCTGGTTCCGGCATGCGCGAATTTCACGGCGGGAATATATAAAGAAGCGCGGTCGCACCCGCAAAATCAGATTGCCCACAATCATGTGCAATTGCGCACGAGCCATAATCTGTACCCCATCGCCATATCCATGCCGGTAAATGCATGAGCTATGACATCCCCGACAAAGTGAAATACAGGGAAAGGATAGTCTTCGGGCTGGACGTGAAGCAACTGTGCTACTTCTGTGTTTTTGTCATGCTCGCGTTCTTCTCATACAGCCTTCCGCTTGAGGGGGAAGCGAAATTCGTCCTCCCATCCATTCTCGCAATTCTCGGCGCAGGCTTTGTTTTCCTGAACTTCGAGGAGCACGCGCTTGACATCTGGCATTATTACACGGGGGTGCGGAAAGCCGCCCCGTCCGATGCCAAGGCGCAGCAGCTTGTCGGCATAAAGAGCATTGAAAACGGCCAAATCGTTCTCATGGACGGCTCATTGCGCGCAGTCTTGCAGGTGGAACCCATAAACTTCAGCCTGCTGGACGAGGGGCAAAAAACCGCGTTCGTCTCCAACTACAGGGAGTTCCTGAACCATCTCACAGACCCCATACAGATTCTCGTGAGGACGGAAAAATCGGAGGCAGAGGAGGTTTTCATGGAAGCGCAGGGGAACCTTGAGGGGGCGGACACCGAAACAGCCGCAATGTTCCGCGATTTCTACACTTTCGAGAGGGAATTCCTTGAAGCGCAGAAGGTGCGGGGCAGAAGGCACTACCTCATAGCCGCGCAGCCGCCGCAAAGCATCCTGGGGAAGCTTGTGGAGGCGGGCGAAGGGCGCAGGCAGCTTGACCAGAAGACGAAGATAATACAGGAAAAGCTCTCAGCCTGCGCGCTTCGCAGCGAAAGGCTGGGCACGGGGGAGCTGCTGCGCCTCTTTTCCACCTATGCGGTGCCTGAGCACGAGGGGGAAGGGCAAAAGAAGGACGAAAGGAAGAAGCCTTTCTCCCCGGTGCCCATGCCCGTGATGGAAGCAGCCAAGGCAAAGATTGGCCATGCTGCAGAGCGCATTTCCGCCATCGGATTTCCAGCAATAGAAATGGAACCGCTCTCCGCTTCGGTAAAAAACGGGCTCGTCCTGCTTTTCAGCCCGTCATTGCAGCCGAGAAGGCGGAAAAGCATGAAGAAAAAGCCAGCCAAGACAAAAAAGCACGCGCGCGGCCCCCTATTCCCGCAAATGGGCATACTCAAGGGCAAAATAGCCGCCTTGCTGGAAAATCTCGCCAATTCCTGGAAAGGCCCGCTTTCGTCCGTTCCGCGGGTCGCATGGATAAGAATCAGAAAAAATGCAGCCCCGGACACTTTCCCCGAGGAAATCACGCCCGATTTTGACATAAGCCAAAGCTACGCGAAGGTGAATGGCACCTTCCACAGGATAATAAAGGCAATCGGCTACCCTCGCAACGTGGAGGACGGCTGGCTGGAGCAGTTCATGGCGACAAGCGAGCCTTACGACGTTTCCCTGCACATCCACCCGGCAAGCATAGGGCGCACGCTGGCGGGCATACACAACCAAATCATCCGCCAAACCTCCGACCTTCTCTCAAGCCAGAACGAAGGCACCCCGAACCCGTCTTTGGAGATAAAGAAAAAGGACACCATGAAGGTATACGGGCTCCTCTACAAGGGAAAGGAAAAGATGTTCAACGTCTCGCTTTACGTGGACTGCCAGGCCGATTCGCTGGAGGAGCTGGAGATGACGTCCGAGCGCTGCAAGGCGAACATGAACGCGCTCCTCATCGTGCCGAAGCAGGCGCACTTCCGCATGGCAGACGGCATAAAGTCAGTGCTTCCCGTGGCTGTTGATGCGCTGCAGGCGCAGCGCGAGTTCCTCACCCGCTCGCTGTGCGCCACCTTCCCGTTCCTCTATCCCGTGGGCTCAAAGAGGGAGGGCATATTCTTCGCGCATGAAAGGAACACCCTCAACCCGCTCTTCATAGACTTCGACTCCATGAGCAACAAGCACTTCTTCGTGCTCGGCATCTCGGGCTCTGGGAAAAGCTACGCGGCAAAGTTCCTCCTCATGCAGCACATGCTCGCGCGCGAGCCGAAAATCTACATACTCGACCCGAACGCCGAATACTCGAACCTCGTGCGCAAGCTCGGCGGCGAGGAGATAGCGATTTCCAAGGACTCGGACAGGATAATCAACCTGTTTGACCTTGCGGGCGAGGACTTCGGGAGCAAGATGCTTACCCTCATTTCCGTGTTCGACATCATAACCGGCGGGCTTACCGAAAGCCAGAAGGGGGTGCTCAACGAGGCGCTCGTGCGCGTGTACAGGAAGATGGGCATAGAGGCGGCGAACCCGGCAAGCTGGGGCAGGAAGGCACCCACGTTTTCCGACCTGAGGGGCATACTTGAGGACATGAGGAACAGGATGAAGAGGCGCCTGCAGTCGCCCGAGGAAAAGAGCGTGGACGTGCTGCTGAACAGGGTGAGGATGTACTCGCGCGGGGGCTTCTTCGGCTTCCTCGACAGGGGGACAAACGTGGACCTGAGGGGCGGGATGCTGGACTTTGACCTGAGCGGGCTTCCCGTGCAGGTGAAGCAGCTTGTGATGTTCTCCGTGCTTGAGCTGATTTCGCGCGAGATAAGGAAGGACAAGTTGCCCAAGCTGGTGCTGATTGACGAGGCCTGGTCTTTGCTCCGCAGCAAGGAAGCCGAGAATTACATAATGGAATTCATCAAGACCTCGCGCAAGTTCAACGCCTCGATAGGCTTCATAACGCAGGAGATAGAGGATTTGCTGCGCAGCGAAGGCGGCAGGAGCATACTGAACACCACATCGACAAAGATGCTCCTGCGCCAGAACTCCAGCAACCTTGAGCTTATTTCAAAGACGCTGGCGCTCAATGCAAAGGAGCGGGACTACCTGCTGCGCGCGGAAAAGGGGCAGGGGCTGATGATAAGCGAGCAGGGGCGCTACGAGTTCATTGTGAAGGCCCCGCCAATGATACACAAGCTGATAACGACAGACCCCAACGAGGAGGCGGCCGTTGTGCCGCTGAAGAAGGAGAGGAAAGAGGAGGCGGCGGTGGATTGCGCGCGCGGGTTTTACCTTGAGAGCGAACTGAGCGACCACGAGAAGGACACGCTATCCACCCTCGGATACGTTTACCACCAAAGCCACGTTTTCGACAGGAACGGCTGCTACAACTGCATGGTGAGGACGCAGGCGAACGAGTCGCCCGAGCATGCGCTTCTCTGCTGGGCGATAGCCGAGGAGATAAAAAAGCACGGCGCCGAGCCGGAAGTGCTGGCGACCGTCGGCGCTGACGTGTCCGTGAAGGTTGGCAAAAAGCTCGTCTTCTTCGAGGTGGAGACCGGCAGCGTCCTTGAGTCGCACGGCAGGGAGTACATGGAGAAGAAGATGGATGAAAGGAGGAAGGCGTGCGACAGGCTCATAGTGGTGGTGACTGACAGGAAGAAAAGGGGGACGTATGAAAAGATTGCGCGCGCGACGACGATAACGAGGACCGAGGTGCCGGAGACGGTGAAGGGGTTGTTCGGGTAGTACGCTAGTTCTCCAGCCGAGCGTCTTATGATTATAGCATGTCCCTAATGGAATTGAAAGCAGCGGGTAAGAAGGTTATTGGAAATGCAAATATCGCCAACGTTATCGCCATTAGATTTACAAGATTTTCTTCGGATTTTTGTTTACTAATTACCTCAAACTCACCATACAATCGTGTTTCTTCCATAATATTTCCATCTCTTGAATAGTTAAATTGGAATCCAAGCCCATAGTTTCCAGACTTAAAGACAGGTATTAAGCCATTCAAACCACCAGTTCCGTTTTCTTTTAATGTTCTATCCATAAAGTTTAGCTGATTCGAATAGTCGTATGGGAAAATATGTGACACGTCTTTATCATCAATCGTATATTGGATAGAGACATTGCTAAGATTGTAGATGTTTTTATTCGAATATACATTGCAACCCAGTATGTCTTGCTCTTCTAGTCCTTTAATCTGCGGCATGCACCAAGCATATATGTGAACGGCTTCATCACTACCATTAATTGCATCAAGCACAACTATGCTGCCTTTGGGATTATGTCCAGCATAATATATAGCACCAAATGCCCAGAAAATAATAATCGAAAAGATAAGTAGCACAAATGCAAATTTTTTATAGAAGGGTTTGAAATCTAGTAAAAAATGCGCAGGTATTTTTATCGAAATAGCAGTTGCAAATAATAGGGTTGCTATTACACAAATAATTAACATCGAGATTTGGAATAAGACGCCACCTAAGTCCTGTTTTACACTTAAAAGATTGAAATAGCCTAGATAAAACTGAAGTGCGATTAGAAAACAGAAAATGATTGGGAGTATGATGATAAGAACAATCGGAATAATTACGCTACCCCCTACCCCTTCGTGTGAACTGGCAGAATCAGCGCTGTTATCTATTTCTTCATTCGTCATCAATCTCCCCATATTATATGCGCTGGAATAGCTCTATAAATCTGTGGGCTGGATTGCGCGCGCAGTCGAAAAACTCATTTTTTGACCTTCTTTTTTGCCCACAGTGCACACTATAATACTGGGGAGCATTAGGGGTGCCGGGAAACGCCATTAAACGCCGTAAAGGCGCTGGGGAATGCCGCGCCAAAGCCGCGGCTTTTTGTTTATATACTTGGCGCGGCCTTGTGCAGAAAGACGTGCCGCGGACAAAGCCGCGCCCAAGACAGCAAAGACATCTTTTACACGCACCCTGAAACGTTCAGCCCTATCCTTCTTGTGTTCAGCAGGCTTTCCCCCACCACCGGCTCTATGAGCAGGAGCTTCTTCGCCTCAAGCCTGCTCAGATAGTTCCTGATTTGCCTCTTGCTCTTATTCGCCTTCTTGAAGAATGCGCGGTACAAATCGGTTGAGCTTTTCGGGCCGCTCTTGACGATATCGAGAATCAGCCTCTCCTCGTTGCTCAAACCCGCTGATGGAAATGCAACCTCCTTCTCCTGCTGCGTATCCAGCTTGCTCCATCCACACGCAGCGTTGACATCCCTAAGCGTTATGCGCGTCCTGCCCTCCTTCTCAGCCCTTTTCGCGGCCATCCATAGGACTTCAAGCCCTTCCCGGACATTGCTGTTCCTTGCCTTTGCTGCGCAGGCTTCTATTACTTGCTTGTCCCAGCTGCCGGGCACCAGCGCAACTCTTGCCCGTTCGGATAAGATATCAGCCATCTGCGCCATGCTGTACTGCCTGAACTCCATGCCAGTAAGCCGGATATCCCTTCCGGCAAGAAGCTGCGCATTATTCGATATGCATATCGCCCCAAATATCGGCTTTTCCGTCATTCCAATGTCTTCCAGCAGCCTTTCCTCCCCTTGGCGGAACAGGCTGTCAATCCCGTCCAGCACAAGAAGCACCCGAATGCCCTCCTTTTCCATTATTTCGACTATGCGCCCGTAAACCTCGTCCCTCGCAAGCCCCCGTCTCGGCATCATCTCGTCAATTGCCCTTGAAATGAGGGAATAAATCGCCATGCGCGTTGAGTGCTGCCAGCAGTTCACGTAAATGGGCTTCACGCGCGAGCTTCGCCCCTCAAGCTCCCTCAGAACGTGCAGAATGCAGGCTGTTTTGCCCGTTCCAGGGTTGCCGTATATGAAGAGGTTCTCGGGCTGCCTGCCCTCAAAAAGGGGCTTTATCGCCTCGTTAATCTCCTTCAGCTCGCCCTCCCTGTGCAGCGCGCAATCCGGGCTGTACGCCGGCATAAGCGCCTCTTCCCTGGTTATCACTAAGCCCATTCGCATCATCCCAATACAAACTTTCAGCCTGGAAGCGTGATGTTCAGTCCGTAGTCCGTGCTTCTGCCTATTTCAGCTGGCAGCGGGGCATTGGAGCAATTCGCCTTGAGGGAAGCGTAATCATCGCAGCACTTGGAGCAGGTAGTGAAAAGGCCGGCGCTGTTCGCAAATGTCGCATAAGCCAAATACGCGAAGAACAGCACCGCCAGGCAGACAAGGAAAAGCAAAAGCGACGGGATGAAGAAGTTTTTGGCTATGCTGAGGTATATTGCCATTCCGTTTGCCACAACGAAGGAATAGACGCCTGTGGCAACAAGAAGCGTTATAACGGCATAATCCGCGTTCTGGAAGGAAACTAGGCAGACAAGGGCAAAGAAACATACTATCTCAAGCCCCTTGAAGGCGAAGAGGTGCGCGCGCTTTGCCTTCAGCAGCGCCTTCATGACTGGGTTAGCCTCCAGCTCCAGTCCCTTCTTTTCCGTGCTCTTGAGGGTGAAGAAAAGGTCGGCTGCCCATAGAAGAAGGAAGAAGGCGGAAAGGATGATTACAAAGGGCAGGATGAACACGCCATCACCTCTTCTTGTTGGTTTTCTTTGCCTTCTTGTAGGCTTCCTTGGCTTTCTCGAACTTGCCGCCTTTTGCGTAATACTCGGCTGCCTGCCGGTAGTCTCCCTTGGAGTCGCAGATGCGCGCGGCTTCCTCGAACTTACCTTCCTTGATTAGCTGCCCGAGCTTTCCCCTTGGCGGCGGGCTTTTCTTTTCCTGCCTGCGCTTCCAGAACATGAAGCCAATCCCGCAGGCCCCCAGCAGCGCCGCAATCCACACAAAATATTTGGTCCAGGCGTCCGTTTTCGCCGAGTTTGCCGTATCCAGGCTCGACTGTGCCGTGTCTTTCACCGCCCGAAGCTCGTCAAATGCCTGTGCGGATTTGTCCAGGAAACTCCCCAAGTTTGTCTCGCCTTTTGCAGCCAGCACGGCGCTTTGGGCTTGGGGGAGCATGGCCTGCGCATCGGTAAGCTGCCCCTGCGCGTCTGCCACTTTGCTGCTATCTGCCCCGAATGTGCTGCCTGCGCTTGCTGTCGCGTTCTTCGCTCTTTCTATCGCATCAGCCGCATCCTTGGCAGCCGCATCCAGTGCCGCGGATATCGTGCCCTTCATCCGCTCAGCCACCCTGCTGAGCTGGTTGCTCGCGTCCGCAGCGTCGTTCCTTGCGCTTATTGCGCTATCCACCGACTGCTCGCAGTACCCAGCCGAAAGCTGCGTTTTTGCCTGCGAGTTCCTGTTCTTCGCCCTGTCAAGCTTCTGCCTCTGCGCCTCCACGTCCTGCGCTGCCGCATCAGCGTTCATTTCACCTGGCAGGTTCTGCACGACCAGGGCAAGCTTTGTGTAGATGCCGTCGGCCTCGGTTATCTCAGCCTGCGCGGAGGGAAGCTGCCTGTAAGCCTCCTTGCATGTCTCGATGTTGCTGTTCAGCGATTCATAGGCTGTTCTTGCCTTCTCCCCTGCCTGGCTGGCATACTCGCTTGCCTTGTCTGCGTCTGACTTTGCTCCCTCGTCGCTTGCGGAAATGTATGTCTGCGCGCTTTGCAGGTAATCCTTCGCGTTCTGCAGCAAGCCCCTGGAGGTTGCAACTGCAGCGATTTCGTTCCTCGTATCCATCCCGATGTCAGAGGCATTGCCGATAACGCCGCTTGCCATGTCAATCCAGGTCTGCGCGCTGGCTATGCTCTTGTTTGCCTGGTTGATTGCCAGGCGGACAGGGTCTGGCCGGTATTGCACTTCTATTGCCGCCTGCCTTTCGCCGCTCATGTAGCTCCCGACAGAGCAGGACACATAGACAAGGAATTGCAATGTGCCGTTTCCGCTGGGCGGTGCCTGCACGGTTGCCGTGAAGCTCTGCGTGCCTGAAGGGGGGATTATCCCGAGCTGCTGGAGCGGCGTTTGGGAGGTCTGGTAGCCGCAGTCCAGCTTCCGGTTGTCGCGGGATGCCAGCCGGACGAGGACGGTGGTTGAGGCTCCGTCTGCAAGCTGGAGGGAAGGCTGGTCTGCCGTTATTTCATAATTCAGGGGGGCGGTGAGCATGGCATTGAGCAGAATTACGGAGGAATCGGCTATGGCTCCTGCCTGTGATGCGTAGCTTTGCGCGCTTGATGCGTCCCTTACGCAGCTGTCATATTGCGCGCCTGCGAAATCCGCGCTTGCCGAGTGTTCTGCCGCTTTCGCCTTGGTGAGCAGGCTTTGCGCGCTGGTGGCTGCTGAGGAATGGGTTGGGGAAGAGATTCCGTACTTGCCCGCGTCGTTGAGCACGCTGTTCAGGAAGTCCAGCCTGGATTGCGCATCCTTGATTGGCGGGGACATGGTGGTTATGGCGTTGAGGCAGTCGTCGAATGTTGCGGTGGGATAAACGGCTGGAAGAAGGAGCATCAGCCCAAAGACGAGTGCCACCGTGTTCGCGCGCCAAACCATCTCATACACCTCCTAACAGCATCCTTGCCAAATCCCCGTAGCCCTCCTTGAGTATCCTTTTCGGCTGGATGAAGAATGATTCAAGGCCCGAGATTGACTTCCCGTACTTGCGCCTGAACTCGGCAAGAAAATCGTTGTATTCCTCGAAGTCAAGAAATGCCATCTTGGCGATATATTTGCTGTTCGGGCTGGAGCCCTCGGCGAAATAGGTCGTGTGCGGCGTCGAGGTGAAATCGTTCTCCATCTTTTTTGTGAGCTTCTTGTCCGCAAAGGCATTCCACTGGAAGACAAGCACAAAGTAGAAACAGACGCCAAGCTTTTCAAGGTCAAACGCCTGGGTGTTGCCGGTGAGGATGCCCGCGCGTTCGAGCTTCGCCCTCATGTATGAAATCATGGGCTTGCTGATTCCTGTTTCCTTTGCTATGTCAGAGTCGCTCTTGCCGTCGCCCTTCGAGAGCATGATTAGGAATTGCTTCTCCTTCGCCGTTAGCTTTATTGAACTCTGTTCCATAGTCTATGTTTAGGATGGAATATATTTTAAAGGAGTAGGATGCCGAGGAGGTTTGCTACGAAGCGATTTCCTTCCACGTCATAAAGCCAAGCGGGACAAGGCGCGCGCGGGCATAAAGAACCCGGATCCGCACAAGAAAAACCACAACTGTGCGACCTACAGATATAGCACATCTATTTTATTTTCTCATTCCCTAATTCTTTTCTTAGTTCGTCTTCAAGCAATTTTGTCCCAAGACCCTCATAGCCAGTTTGGTAGATTGTATCGTGAAGCAGCTTAATGCCAACATTTGCGTATTCTTCAGCTATGCTCCAGATTTTCCTCTGTTTTTCTTCTTCAGTTAGCAGAATTACGTCCCCCATTTCTTTTACAGCAACTGATATCAATAGCCATTTTTCCTGGTGGCTTAAAGACTCAAACCTGATGTCCGCCCTGCGCTTGAGAACTTCCTCTTTTTTCCCCTTTTTGTATCCTAAGGCAAAGGCGCACAAGAAAACATCTTTAAGCGGGCGCCCATAGAAGGGAGAAAATTTATCTTCTACCAATTGCTTATAGAGCGACCGCCTGGATTCTGGAAAGCCAAGTTCCCTGGGCTCAAAAATTTTATTTTCCATATGGATTCACGTACGTTTTCGATTCTTTTTCCTCATATTTGAGCACATACTCTTTTCCAACGCTTTTGGAAAGTTTTTGCTTAACTGGCGGAGTATATTCTTCATCAGTAACTAGGAGAATAACCTGCGCTTTTTTCAGATATTTTGGCAGCAATTCAGCGATTTTTTCCTTCGGTTCCTTGGAGATTCTGCCCAAAGGCGTGTCAATAATAATTGGGGCCTCGAACCCGGAAACTTCCCTCAATGCAGCCATAAAAGACAAGGCAAGGACCTGCCTCTCGCCAGCTGAGAGCGTTCCCAAGCATTCCGATCCAAGCGAATTTACTACTGAAACATTATAATTTTCGTCAATTGATATCTTTGTGTAGGTCTCCTTCTTCCAGATCAAAGAAAGGAAATAAGCCCTGGTTTTCTCTTCAATAGTCATTCTGATTTTGTCTACAAGGTTCTTTCTTGCATCTTTAAGGACTTCCAAGGCGCTTTCCCCAACGCTTATCTGGATTGCTACTGCCGCATTTCTATCTGATTTTTTAAGTTCGCCTTCAAGCTCTTTCCTCGCCAGCTCCAAGCTATCGGTTGCGCTGGAGATTTTTGCCTGCAAAACGCTTATTTTTCCGCTCAAATCTTCCCGCTGCGAGCCATACTGCTCTCTTAGGAATTCATTATTCCTTATCTCCTCGATATTCAGCCCCTTTAGACCCGCACTAAGTTCCGCCAGCTGTTCCTTGTATTTTTTCTGCCGGGCTTCGAGGGCGCCTAGCTGCTGCCCAGCCTTGTCAAGATTTTGGCCAACTGGACCCATTCGCTCCAAGGTGCTATTCAGCTCATAATTCCCCTCATTTATATATTCCGATATTTCAGATAAATCTATCTTCTGGATAAGCTGGCTTATTTTTTTTCTTTTATCGTCATCTTTGGAGATATCAGACCCGCAAATGCATTCCCCATTCTCAAGGAGCTCGTTGACAAATGTTCTCCTTATTCTTGGCGGGAGCTCGCCCTTTGTCCTTTTGTCGCCAATTTTCTTTAGTGTGTAATTAATTGCTTCTTTGCAAAGAAGAGCAGGAAATGCCGCAATGACAATATCCCTTATGCGGTCACTTTCACGCTCGATATCGTCATCGGTGCTGCTGAGCGTTTGAGAGATTCTTTCACGCTCGGCTTGGGATTTCTTTACTGCGTTTATGTCAGTTCCCCTTAGTTTTTCATCGAGTTCCCGTACTTTCCGCCTCACTTCGTCTAGCTCTCCTTCCTTTCCAGTTTTTTCTGCCTTCATTTCGTCTATGGAAGAGGAAAAAATCCGCATTTTTTCATTTAGAATGTCAACCTTCGGCGTTTGCCCCTTGACGCTTGTCCTTATGCCATCTAGCGTTTTGTCTAAATGCTCTATTGTTGCGTCAAGAAGCGTCAATTGGGAAACATCTGATATTGCCTGCTTGACCTTCTCGGCGTTTTCTTCCCTGAAGAACTCGTCAAGCTTTTCTCCATCGAAAATGAAGAAGTTCCTGACGCCTTCCGGAAGCATCCGGTTAATCATGAATGCAGGGGAAGAAATTGGCTCCATATCCTTTCCAATCATCTTAAAGCAGAAGAATTCGGGAGTTTCTTCATACAGATTTCCGCTGTGGTCTTTGTGGAAAACAACTGAGCGCTCAAATTGCATTGGCTTGTCGTCTGTGTCTTTCCCTTTTATCGCTACCCTCACTTTCGTTTTTTGCCCATTTCCTAGGCTGCTTTTTACATAATCATTCAATATGCCACGCTTTTTGTCCTTGTCGCTTCTGAAGTGCTCTTCTTTTCCATACAAGCACCATGTGATTGCGTTTAGCAGCTGCGTTTTCCCAGCCCCATTCACGCCTTCAATCACAGTGAAGTTCTTTTCAGGATCCGTGCTGAAATCTATTGGTTGGATGCCGCGGTATGGGCGGTAATTTTCAAGCTCAAGTGTTGTTATGATCATTCTTTCGCCTTTCTAGCAGCAATTGTAATTTGGCGTTCGTAAGATTCGCGGTATCTTTTTGACAAGGAAGAAGGATCCCATATGTCCATTTCAGTCTCCAAAAGGTTCTTCGCTAGGTCTTTTATGTGCTGAGGCTTTGATGATCCCTCTATTTCCTTCATCATTAGCTCGTTAAGAGTGCGTCTAGATGTCATTTAATCCCCTAGAACAATTCCGTACTTGTTTGCATAAGGCACTATCTTTTCTATGGCTTCCCCTGGTTTTAAAGATATCTGTGCAAATTCCAAGAATCGCCTTATTTCGCCTTTCATTATTTTATTTTCCAACTGCATGTTTTGCTGATCGATATGCCCAACCATATCCGGGACTACTATTATGTCATAGATTATGGCTTTGTCTTTGCCCTGGAATTTGCGCAATACTCGCCCTCTGCGCTGAATGAACTCCTTTGGATTCCCAGAGTTGGCCATTAGGACTGCGTATTTTGTTGCAGGCACATCCACGCCCTCGTCTAGGCATTTCATTGCCACAAGGACGCGAATTGCCCCGCTCGAGAATTTCTTAAGAAGCTCATCACGTTCATCTAGGCTCTCTTCGGCAGTAAATTTGTGCTGGACCATCCCTTCGGCATTGAGCATATCTTGGACTGTTCCAATCTGATTAGGGGAGCAGTAAACCAGGCAGTGGCTTTCGTTCTTGATCTCTCTTATTATCTTTTCCAAGACGCCATATTTATTCTGGGCATCTACAATAATCTTTTGCCGAATTATGGAGAATAAGTGCCCAAGGCTAGCTTTCTCTGCTGAGTTTTTTGCGCCTGAGAAGGCAGCGGCAATCTTTTTTGTCTGTTTTTTATACTCCTCTGTCTCGTCATCCGTAAGATCCACAAAAAACGGCTTGTATTCGTATGGCGTCAAAAATCCTTTATTTATGGCATCCTTCAGGGTAAACTCAAACACAGTTTTTCCAAAGTAATCATAGAGCAGCGCTGTTCCCTCGTCATCCATCCAGCGCCTTGGGGTCGCGCTTAGGCCAAGGCGATAAAGATATTTTTCGAGCAGGCCATTTTGCCGAACATCTGAGCCCAATCCATGCATTTCATCTGCGATAAGCAAGGTGTCTGCCCTGCATTTAGAAATAGCGTCCATAAACTTTGGGCTTGAGAAAGTGTCGTGTGTGGTAATTACAATCACGCTCTTTAAGCGTGCGCTGTTTAGGTCCAGAACTTTTCCGTTTATTCTTGGCTGCCATTCTTTGGAGTTTCCAAGGGCGATTTCGCAGGTAAGCCCAAAATCATGAATTTCTCGTTCCCATTGCGTTACTAGATGCACGTAGGGGCATGTAATGACAACCGCCAAGGGCGAGCCTTTCTTCAATAATTTCTCCAAGCACCCCAACGCAGTTAGCGTTTTGCCTGAGCCAGTTGCCATTTCGAATATCCCGCGCATTCCATTGTTGAGCCACGACTGGACAGCTTGCTGCTGGTAATCGTACAGCTTCTTTTTCCTGCTAGAAAGGTGCAGCTTCTCAAAATCGTCTGGCGCCATCTTGACTAGGTTTTCCTTGGCTGCCTGCGGAATGTCAATTAGCTTGAATCTATACGCCAAGCCTTGCCAATAGTTCTCGAATTTTTTTATGTCTGAATTGAGATGGTCGTGCTCCCCTTCCTTCCAGCTTGTGAAAACCTTGAACTCCTCAATGTTGTCAAGCCACCCAGAGGCAGTTTCATTGACCGAGCCACTGAAGGAAACAGTATCCCCCTTTGCATCTGTAAGTATCCCAACTTTTTGGTGAAATAAACCCGCATTGTTTGCCTCCTCATATGTGAGAGGCACGCCATTTCTGCTTACAGGAATTGCAACCTTGATGTCTAGCTGCCCTTTTGCCACCATCCACGCCAGCGCCTGCACATGGCGCTTAACAAAATCCTCAGAAATGGTGCTGACTGAATCGTTGAACATTCTTGAAACTACTTCTTCAGGCTTTTCTTTTCCATCAATAATTGCGTTTATATCAGCAGCGTTCATATGCGCTCCGACTATCAGCCGCATCCGCCCGCCGTTTCTGACAAACTGGGCTATTCCCCTTGCGGAAACATAGAAGGAGCTTGATGAGAAAAAGCCGGCTATTCTGTCATAGCTAGTGGCTTCGTTCAAAACCTTAATGTAAAAATCATTTACAATGTCATCCTGATCTGAATCGTAGGAAGATTTCAAGGAGATGTCTCGAAGTCCCATTTACACGCCCAGCCCCCTATTCAAAAGTTTCTGCAAAGATTCTTGCTAGTTTTGGCGGAACCGCATTCCCGATTTGCGCGTATTGCGCCGCAAGCGGGCCCATGAACTCAAAATGGTCTGGAAATGACTGTATTCTGGCGCATTCGCGCACAGAAAGGCGGCGCTGATATGAATTTTTTGGAAATATATACTTGTCCTTGCCAACGTTCACAGGCATTCTGCCTCTTGGGTGGAGGGGCGCGTGCCTGCCGCTGGCCTGGATTGTGAAGCTTACCTCATCCCAGCCCCTTTTGCGGTTTCGTGACATGTAATGCGATGAAAAATCGCCTATCCAGTATTCTGATCTTTTTGGCGCGGGCAAGCCACCGATTGCCTTGCGCAGGGTAACATAGCCCTTCAGCCCAGGTCCGTGGGTTTTTTCAGGGAAATCGTATTTTTTAGCCAGGTCTTTCCTAACTCCAACTATGAACACGCGCTCCCTGTCCTGCGGAATGCCGTAGTCTTTTGCATTAATTAGCCGCCAATCCACCACATACCCCTTTCTCTTGAAATCTGCAACCATGTCCTTGAAGATATCCTTGCCATAGCCAGAAAGCAAGCCTTTGACATTTTCCGCAAGGAAATATCTTGGATGCGTTTGCCCTAGCGCCCTCGCATATTCCTTATAGAGAAAATTGCGCGGGTCGTCTTTCCTCCTCGGTCCATACAGGCTGAAACCTTGGCATGGATAGCATCCAACAAGGAGATCTGCCTTTGGGAAATCTGGCACCTTGCGAATATCAGAGCAAGCTGGCGTCAGCTTCATGTTTTCTTTATAGGATGCGCACGCCCAGGCGTCAATGTCGTTTGCCCAGACTATGTCGTGCCCTCCCTGCTCAATGCCGAGGTCTGTTCCCCCGCAGCCGCTAAATAGCGAAACCACATCCATAGCCAACCCTGTCTTTAAATTCTGATTAGATGTTTATAATATATGCGGCCAGGGTATGCTGCTAGTGGTTCCACGGATAAGATTTCGAAGCAAAAACGCTCCGCGATAATGTCTACGATAAGGTCAAAGCACACTTTGCCAGAAAAGGCATTCAGGAAAGCCTTGGGGCAAGCAAAAATCAAGTACAAGCTGCACTATGGTCGGGAAAAAATTGATGTTGCCCTTCCAACAAAGAAGCTGGCCATTTTCATAGATGGATGCTTTTGGCATGACTGTCCTGCGCATGGTCACAAGCCAAAGACAAACAAGGGATATTGGCTGCCCAAGCTGAGGAAAAATAAGCTGAGGGACAAGGCAAAGGCTGCAAGGCTCAGAGCAATTGGCTGGAAAGTCGTCAGATTCTGGGAGCATGACATCCAAAAACGGCTAGGTTGGTGCATTAATAAAGTGGCAAAAATGGCATTATAGAACAGACAGCTGGCCTAATCCACGCTTCCAAAAAACATTTTGCACATGTGTTTTCCATTTTCAGTCAAGCTGATTTTTTTGTTTTTTGGGCGATCCTCCTCCGAAATCACGCCCCATGTGTTCCTTAACGGTCTGAATATGTTGTTTTCCGCAGAATGAATCGCGCCAGCTGCGCCACGCCTAAATTCAGGTATCCTTTGCGGTCTTTTTCCTGCTGCCAACTCTCTTTTGACGTATTCCAATTTGTCCAACTTGACAAACCCAGCGCCATTGATATATGTATAGCCTTCTATCCAGTTATTCTTGCATAGGCTGGCGACGAGCTCTTGTTTCCTCATTGGCACAAACTCCTGCCTTCTTGTCGGATGTCTGTTTTCAAAGAGAATTTTCAATGCATCGTGACATCCATTCTCAGGCTTTTGTAAATCTAAGGTTGGAACTTCCTGAATGCGAGTGAGCCCAGAAGTTTCGCTAAAGAATTTTTTACTCCGACCTCGCCCACTCCCTTTCGGGTGAGCGTAAAAAGGAATGATCTTTCTCTCTTTGTTAAATAGCATCACTGCCAACATACCTGCGATTGCATCAAGCTTGCTTCCAGTTGACAAATTCAGATATACTTGGTTCCCCCTTTCCTTTTCGAAGATTTTCCTAAGGCAGTTGATCCGCACAAATACGTCGTCCTCAACGATCAACAGCCTAATGCATCTCCTAGGAACGTTCTCTCTTATTTTCTTGTAATTGTACTCTGCGGTCTCATGATCTCGTTTGCGTCTCTTGATAATGTACAGCCGAGCCCCTCTGTATTTGTGAAAAGGTTTGTATATTCTGTCGCTGTCGAATCCCAAAAATGACACACAAACCACTTCTGATACCATAGGTTCACCGACATAAACTTGTTGTAGATGCTGTAACAACAAATCATATAATGGAGTAGGTTTGCATTGTAGACCAATGCAGGCAAAAGCCCGACTTGATCGAGCATGCCTAGAGGAGATAACATGGAATATTGTGGAGAAAGTGCTGGTGAAAAGGCGATTGCGTGGGGATAGATTTCGCGTTCATTGCAAAATCAACGCCAACGATTATGGCATTGGGCGGGGTTCTGTTTCTTTTCCTCGACCAGGTAGCCAAAACGAATTTCGGTCTGACTGCGTGGGCGCTGATAATTATTGGCGTTGGGCTCAACCTTGCTTGGGCAGGGTTCTTTAGGCGTTAAAATAGGGGTGAAAAAATGGAAAAAGCGAACGAAAGTCCTGAACATGCGGATCTGCTACAGATGATGCTCAATCACTACAAGGATCAAGAGTATCGAATACTGGAAGCTGCAGCGGATGGCTATCCGGAGCCAAATGCAATCGGGAGGCATGAACCCGACGCGCTGGTGCGCCAGCCGGACGGGCTTCTCAGGATCTGCGAGGTAGAAACTGGGCTAGATGGCTTTGCGGATGAAACCACCACGGAGCAATTCAAGGATTTTTCAAATAGGGTAATGCGCGATGGTCCACAAAAAGGACAACAAGTCCCGTTCGATATAGCCGTTCCAAAGAATCAGGTGGCATCTATCACCAAAGTCTTGGCGGAACTCGGAATCAAGAATAAAGAGAATGGGATTGGCGCGCATGTGGAAATATGGTGTCCGAAAAATTGAGTGTGGAAATCGCTGTGCTTATCTCGGTAGCCCCGCGACACTTTGTTGTGGACTAGCCCACGGCCCCGTTCTGAAAACCGAATGTTTCAGAGATACGGTGTTAATATAATGATGGCTGAACGGGGGCGTGGAACGGCCCCGTCTTTAACGCCTGGCGAGCTATTGCTTGAATAAGACGATTTTAAAACCCTGTTGTAAGCGCGGTGGAATCACCATTCACCTTCTCTGTAAAGCAAGGCAACTTCAGGCGCGCTTCTTTTTGCATATGCTGCAAGCGCAAGCGCGCCTGGGTGCAGGAGAAACCTCTCCGAATCGCACCGTCTATCGCGATTTTTCACGCTTCCACGATAGTGTTCCCTTACAAAATTCCAAACTGCCTCCGGGCTGTCCTGTATCTTCACGAGGCGCGTATGCTCTCCCTTGTCTGAATTCTTGTTATTTTCATACTTTGCGCAAATCTCATCAAAGCTTAGCTTGGCACGCACATGGAAAACATACATCGTTCCCTTGTCCGTGACGCCGTCTTCCACCCTTGAGCCGACCTCAGCATGGGCAATGTCCACTTGCCTGATGCCAAACTCCTTGGTAAGCTCCTCGCGCAGGAAAAAATCGTAAATCGTCTCATTTCCATTGATTATCCCTGGGCTGAGCCCAAGCGCGCCTGCATTGATGTGGTAGGTATTTGAATAGGAAACACCGCCGCGCAAGCCAATTGTAATCCAGCCGTCATTGGATATCACAATGCTTCCGACAGAAACATTCTTGACATCTATCTCCACGCCTGCGCGCATCAGCTGCGTTTCATAGCTGTGCCTTGGCGCAATTGCCACTGTTGCGCTACTATTTCCTAAGGTGTGCTTAATCTCGCTTGCCGCAATCTCGTTCCACCAAGGCACGAGTATTTTGCCAACCGCGTCATTCTCCTGCCCAAGAAGCCACAATGCTCCGGAAAACCTTGGATCATTGCGATATCTTTCTCTCCATTCGCCCAGCGCATTCCCAAGCCTATAGCCATTAAATTCCTTTCCGGTTTCTCTCGTGTATTCCGCAGAGATGTCTATTTTCATATCATTTACGAGCCTTTCCACTTTCATAAAATCAATGGGCTTGCCGTCTTTCCTCAATCTTGAGTCAAGGCTGAGCGCACACTTCAGGTTCTCGGGCTTGAAGCCTAAAGGATAGCGTATTATCGCCGTTGGCGCAAAAATTTTCGACTTGTTCACGTGGATTATTATCCCTGAAAGCCTTATAAATCTATGTTTTTACATAATAAACAACAAGAACCTTATTTGGACTTTAAAATTCATACTTTAATTTAAGGCTATATATAATCTAACCTGGTATGCTCACGTCTGGGAAAGCCCGCGGCCCCTCGATAGAACGTAGCAGGTTATGATTCAACTGGCATAATCCGCGCATCTGGTATTCAGGAAAGGCGATAAAAAGGTATCCTTTTTGCCCCGAGGCAAAAAGTGGGGCGCCTTTAGGCGCGGGGCAGTGCCACTCGTTTTTGGCTGTGCTATCTTTAATAAGGGGTAGTTAGTTATGTATATATCGCGATGCTAAGCGGGAAGAAAGCAGGCAATTACTCAGATTTTAAGAACAGCTACCTTGCAACCACCACAAAAGCTACTTCTAAACTGATCCTGAGCCTCAGGCACCCTATTTATAGGACCCTTTTGCTGGCCGAAACCCTGAATAAAGGAACAGCCAACGCCGGGCACCTGGGATCGCCGCATGATAGGAATAAAACGCTCAGCGCGAGCAAGGCGCTGCCCACAACCGCTGCCGAAGCCGCGATCTTAGTGACGGAAGACGCGCTCGCCAAGACGAAGGATGCGCTCGCCAACGCGGATGACGCGCTTGCCAGGATAGAACATGCATTCGTCCCGACAGAAGCCGCGCTCGCTGTGACTGAAGACGCGCTCGCCCAGACAAAGGACGTGCTCGCCAACAAGGAACACTCGGCCGGCAAGATTGAACGTGCGTTCGCCCCAACCGAGGATGCGCTCTCCGAGACAAAAGACGCGCTCGCCACGACAAAATCCGTGACTGAACAGGCGAGCCTGGCGCATGTCGAGGAAATCAAAGCAATCCAGGCGATAACCGACACCGCGGAGGACGCGCTCGCCATTGCAAAAGACGCGCTCGCCAAGGCAAAAGCTGCGGCAGCATTGGCGGCAGAACAGGCGAGCCTGGCGCGCATCGCAACTGCTGAAGCAAACAACACGAAAACATGTTTCTTGCAGAACCTAAGCCATGAGCTTCGGACGCCGCTAAACGGGCTGCTTGGGTTTTCAGAGATATTGATGGACGAACTCGAAGGCACCACTCCCGAATCCAGAAAAATGGCAAAGTTTGTGAATACGTCTGCCCATAGGCTTGCGCAGACGTTAATGGCTTGGACTGACCATGCATCGGCGAAAGCCGGGGGCCTCAATCCATGCATAACCGAAATAGATGCAGGTGAAACGGTCAGGAATGCGGTCCAGAAAAACATGAAATACGCAGAATCCAAGCACCTTGCGCTTGACGTCAAAACATCGATTCGAACAACCACTCTCGCAAACGAGGAATATTTGTATAAGGCCGTTTTCAATATAGTTGAGAATGCAATCAAATTCACAAAAACCGGCAGTGTGTCAGTAACGCTTGGCGCAGCAGACATTGATGGCGTCGCATACACTTCAATAAAAATCTCAGACACTGGAATTGGAATCAAAAAGGAGCTGCTCGCCAAAATGTTTGAAGCATTTGAACAGGCCAGCACTGGCCATAACAGGGAGTTCGAAGGCAACGGGCTTGGCCTGACCAATGCAAAAGACTTTGTTGAACTGATGAACGGCAAAATCACATTAAAATCAGAAGCTGGGCGCGGAACAGTGGTTGAAATCCTCCTGCCTGCCGCAAGCAAAATAGATGGCGCTTCCGTGCCGCAAGCATCAAAAGCCATCAAATCAGTATTAATTGTTGAAGATACGCCCGACAGCATGCTTCTCATGCAGCACATGTTGGAATCGTCAGATGCCCTGGAATCAACGGGCGCTGAAAACGGCTTAGATGCGCTGGAGCTTGCAAAAAAAGAAAAATTTGACATCGTAATTCTGGACATCACGCTTACTGGCGGGATGAGCGGCTTGGATGTCCTGAAACAGCTGCGGAAAATGCCTGATTATAAAAACACGCCCATAATTGCCTGCACGGCATACGGGATGACTGGCGACCGGGAAAGATTCCTTAAAGACGGGTTTGACGAATACGTTTCAAAGCCCTTTTCAAAAGAAATCCTCCTTGAAGCACTGGATCGTGCAGTTAAAATTAGCGAAAAGAGGGGCGAGAAAGCGCCCGGCATGGATTAGTCTGCCTTTTTCTGTTCTTCCATCCAGGGCAATGAATAATGTTAAAATAGCCCACGTTTCAGCATAGGTGGTAGATAACATGAAATTCCTCCTCATGCTCGCGCCCATGGAGGGCGCGACTGACAACGCATTCCGCGCGCAATGCCGTCAAAACGGCGCAGACCTCACTTTCACCGAGATTGCGCGCGTGGGCAACCTGTCGCGCAAGAAAAAAGGCGAGCTTGACAAGATCGCTCTCACAGATGCCACGCCCACGCAGATACAGCTTGCAGGCTCAAAGCTTCCTGAATATGAAAAATTCCTCTCCTCTTTCAAGCCAACCGAAGGTTTCCGGGGCTTCAACCTGAACTTGGGCTGCTCCGCACCTGACTTTCTCCGCCAGGGGATTGGCGCGGCAATGATAAAGCGCGTCACGCGGGTGAATGAAATTGTCTCGCTCATCAGCAAGCACGGCTACGAATGCTCCATAAAGATGCGCCTGGGATTGGACAACTACGAAAAGCAGAAAGGCGCGTACCTGAACCTGATAAAAAGCGTGGACGCCTCATTCTTCGTGGTGCATGCGCGCACTGCCAAGCAGACATTGGAAAACAAGGCAGATTTCTCAGTCTATGCAAAGTGCGCGGCAACTGGAAAGAAAATAGTTGCAAACGGCGACATAAAGACAAAGGAGCAAATATCAGAACTCCAAAAAATTGGCCTGCACGGCGCAATGATAGGGCGCGCGGCAATGGGCAATCCTGGCATATTCCGCGAATTGCGCGCAGACTAAGCGGCACTTATTTTAACCTCGCCTCCAAAGCCAGTGCGGTGATGCTGCATGGCAACCGATTACATTGGCATTGTTGGTCTTCTCCTCATTCTTGCTGGCTGGGTATACGAATTCTGGCAGACGCTGAAAAGCGGCAAGGCAGGCGTGCCGCTCTCATTCGCGCTCCTCTACGGGGCAGGAAGCTTCCTCCTCACGCTCCACAGCATCGCGCTTGGCGACATAGTTTTCATCATCCTCAACGCAGCAGCCACGCTCATTGCAGTGGCGAACGCGATATTCGCGCTGACGAGGGGGAAGAAGCGGAAAAAATAACTGCGCCGCAAGAAGGAAAACCTGTTTTTTTCAAGTCCGAATCGACGGCATAATGATTTATAAACACATATTTATAGAAAGTATAACGATTTAACATGAATCTATTGGCTCGCCACTCAATCGCCAGGATAAACCGGGCAAAGGAAGCTTACTGCAAAAGCGGCCATGGGCAGACCCGGCTGGCTTTGGAGCGCAGGATAAGGGGGAAATGCAACCTTCTCCTCAACCTGGACATGCCAAAAGGCGCCCGCTCTGTGCTGGGAGAAGGCACCTCGCTTGACGGAACCCGTGGGAAAAATAAGGAAGAATTGGCAAGGCTGCGGCGCGAACTGTTCGCAGAACTCTCCCCGTTGATTGAGTCCTGCGAAAGGGGCCCGAATCTGAGGGGGAACTCCGTAACATTCTTCTTTATAATGGGCTATCTGGCCACAAAGGTTTATGCGTCAAAGAATTCAGTTTGGTACAATAACGTTGACAACCTGCTGGAAGCAGTCTGGTGGAGCCATTTCGCCAGCCACGCTGCCTACGAATTGAAGAGCATCTTCGGGGCATCGAAAGCCGTCAAGGATTATTTCTCGGCAAAATTTTCGCTAATCGGCCCGACCCTCATTTTTGGCGTTGGTTCGCTTTTGGAAGTGCTCCAGAAATACCGCATATATCCCGGCACATTTGATAAATTAGACTTTGTTTACATCGCCGCAGGTGCGCTGATAGGCTATTTAACTGGAAAAATAGCTGTCCATGATAGTTGGATATACAAAGGCAAGTTCAAGGACTAATCCCAAATCTTCCTAAGAAAATCAGCAGGCTTGCCAAATGGCAGCCGAGCATCCGAGGCTGCTATATAAGCTTTTTGAATGTAATTCGTCAGCCTTTAGTTTACATTAAATGTTATCATCGGAGCCGCACGCGGCTTGTGACACTGGCGCAGGTGGGGAAATGGAAAAGAACGTCGCAGAAGTGGTCGAGCTCATAAACAACGTTGCAGAGGACACTTCGGTGCCCAAGAACATCCGCCGCGCATTGGTGGAGGCGCGCGAGAGGCTCAAGACGAATGACGAGCTTTCCACAAAAGTGGGCTCGGCGGTATATTCCATCGAAGCGGTGTCCGAGGACATCAACATGCCTATGCATGCGCGCACCCAGATCTGGACCATCCTCTCCGCGCTGGAATCAATAAAAACACAATAGGCATATATTTACTGGCAGCAAAGCAGGGCTGCACAAGTAGCAGCAAAGCAAGCACATGCTGGCGTTGTGACGCAACGTTCGCATTTTCTGGAAAATTAGCCGCAATCGCCGAATGAGGCAAGAATTTGCGGGTGAAGACGTGAAGTCCGACATAGACTCAATCTACCAAAAAGGCGTTCGCCTGTCACCTGACGCATACGACTTTCTGGAAAAATTTGCGCTCGAGCCAACCATGCTGCAAAAAATACTTGAAAGCGGCAAATTCATGCTCACGCGCGAAGACATCGACACCATGCTTTCCGCGGATGAAAAAATCCCCACGGAAACAATCGTGAACCGTTCCCCTGTTTTCAAGCCCGAGGCAAAGGAATACGAGCCGAACTACAAAGTCATCGAGAAATCAGACGTGAGCGGGAAATCGCGCTGCACGGGCAAGCTTGAGGATTTTGTCGCCCACTTCCGCGACCGCTACACACGCATTTCAAAGATAGTGCGCGCGCGCATAAGCCAGAATGCAATTGTCCCGACAAGCAAGCTCAAGTCCACTTCTGGCGCCAAGATCCGCCTCATAGCAATGGTGAACAAGAAGCAGATGACGAAAAAGGGAAACGTCCTGCTTGACGTTGAGGACGAGGAAGGCTCGGCCAAGGTGGTGGTGATGAAGGACACTGCGGGCTTCAAGGTGCACCACAAAATATTGAACGACGACATCATCGCATTGGACGGAAAGAACGTGGACGAGCTTTTCATCTGCGACAACGTTGAGTGGCCTGACATCCCGGTCGCCCGTGAACAACGAAAGAGCGAGCGCGACTTGGGCATAGCCTATTTGTCCGACCTTCACTTTGGCAGCAAGAAATTCCTTGAAGGCGAATTTTCGCATTTCATAAACTGGCTCAATGGCTCGGAGGGCAGGGCAGACCTCGCAGGCAAGGTGAAATACCTCATCATCGCAGGCGACGTTGCAGACGGCATCGGCATCTACCCTGAGCAGGAAAAGGAGCTTGCAGTGAAGGACATCTACAAGCAATACGCAATGTTCGACGCTTTCATGGAAAAGGTGCCTGACTACATAACCGTGATAGTGGGGCCTGGCAACCACGATGCAGTGCGCAGGGCAGAGCCCCAGCCAATCATTCCATATGACATGCTCAAAAGCGAAGTGGTGAGGGTGGGCAGCCCCTCGCGCGTGGAAATAGAAGGGCTGAAGCATCTCATCTACCACGGCAACTCGCTGGACTCCATAATCGCAACAGGCGGGCTCACCTATGACAAGCCCCATGAGGCAATGCTGGAGCTTGTGCGCCGCCGCCATCTCTCCCCGATTTACGGGCAGAATCTCATTGTGCCCGAAGACCACGATTATTTAGTGATAGAGGACGAGCCGGACGTCGTGCACATGGGGCATGTGCACAAGAACGGGCACATGCTCTACCGCGGAACGCTCCTCCTGAACAGCGGCACCTTCCAGGACAGGACGGACTTCCAGGTGAGGATGGGGCACGTGCCCTCGCCTGGCCTCGTGCCGATATTGGAAACAAAGACGAGCAAGGTAAGCTACATGGGCTTCAAGGCAGGGGTAGACGGGGCATAACTAGCGGATAGTAACATGGCTGCGAAGGGCAAGGCAAGCGAAGTGGGAACATGACTGAACGAACCGAGGAAATGCAAAAGTACTTCACTCTGCTTAGCTCCGCTCTCGAGCACGCATACACTGTTGCAGAGGAGGCGCGAAGCAAAGGAATGGACCCTGCGCCGTTTGTGGAGATAAAGCGCGCAGCGGACGTTGCAGCGCGCGTGGAAGGGATCGTTGGCCCGCCGGGAATCACCGAGGTCATCCGCGCGCTTGAGAAAGAGGGGCACAGCAGGCAGGTGATCGCGCACCTGGTGGTGCAAAAAATCGCAGCAGGCGAAATGATCAAGGGCAGCAAGCAAAAGCTCATTGACCAATCCGTGCGCACAGGCGTGGGGATACTCACCGAAGGCGTGCTCGTGGCGCCCACTGAGGGCATAAGCAAATTCGAAATCCGCAACAACCCCGACGGCAGCGACTACCTTGCCATTTATTTCGCAGGCCCCATCCGCTCGGCTGGAGGCACAGTGGCTGCGCTTGCCGTGGTGCTGGGCGACGTTGCACGAAGGCAATTGGGCGTGGGCGACTTCCGCCCAACCGACGCGCTTTTGGACCGCTATGTGGAGGAAATCGAAGTCTACGGGACCCGCTCCGCGCACCTGCAGTACCGCCCGCCAGAAGCTGACATACGCCACATCGTGAAAAGCTGCCCCATATGCATTGACGGCGACCCCACTGAAGACGCAGAGGTGTCTGTGCACCGCGACACGCCAGGGGTTGCAAGCAACCGCGTGCGCTCGGGCATAGCGCTCGTTATTTGCGAAGGCATTGCACAAAAGGCTGCAAAAGTTTCCCGCTACACGAAAAAAATCGGGCTGGACTGGAGCTGGATGGACTCCATCATAAAAGTTGCGAAAAAAGAGGGCAAGTTCGAGCCCAAGCCGGATTTCCGCTTCCTCGACGAATCCGTTGCAGGCAGGGCCGTTTTCTCCTACCCATCCACAAAAGGCGGATGGCGATTGCGCTATGGAAGGTCGCGCGGCAGCGGGATAATGGGAAAGTCCGTGCACCCTGCAAGCATGTACATGCTCGACTCGTTCGTTGCTGTCGGCACGCAGATGAAAATCGAGCGACCCGGCAAAAGCACGGTCATCACTCCCTGCGACTCCATTCTGGGCCCCACTGTAAAACTCAAGGACGGTTCCGTGGTGGAAGTGTCTTCCGCAGACGAGGCTCAGCGCATCTTGCCAAACGTTGAGCGCATCCTCTTCCTCGGCGACATGCTTGTCTCCATCGGCGACTTCCTGAAAAGCAACCACCCTCTTTTCCCAGCTGCCTGGTGCGAGGAGCGCTTTGAGCTCATGGCGCAAAAAGCAGGACATTCGCCTCCTAAAAACGATTTGTCCGCAGGCGAAGCAGTCGCCTTTTCCCGAAAGACGTCACTGCCCCTCCACCCCCGCTACACATACTTCTGGCACGACATCGCGCATGAGCAGCTGCGCGAGCTTGCGCTTTGGCTGAAAACAGGCAAGCCCATCTACGGGCTCCTTAAGCTCGAGAGCTTCGAGCTGGAATCCTCCCCTGCAAAAGCAGTGCTTGAGGAGCTTTGCGTGCCCCACAGCATGCAGGAAGGCAAGGTGAAAATCTCAGGCGAGATTGCATACGCGCTTCTGAAAACACTGGGCATAATGGTGGACAAGAAAATCACCGCGGAAAAGTTCGACGCGCTTTTCGACGAGAAAAAGCCCATACTGGAAATCCTTTCTTCCCTTTCAGGCATGAAAATAATGCCAAAGGCGCCCACCTACATAGGCTCGCGCATGGGCAGGCCGGAAAAGGCGCGCGAGAGGAAAATGAAAAAGAGCGTGAACGTCCTTTTCCCGATTGGCACTCACATTGACAAGAACGCGTCCATCAGCCGTGCATACGCGAAACTTCGCGCGAAAAACGAGCGCGACGGACGCGGGGTGGAAGTGGAAATCGCGCGCATGCGCTGCACCTCGTGCGGAAACACCACGTTCTCGCCCATGTGCGCATGCGGGGGCAGGGCGGTTCTCATCACAGTCTGCCCGAAATGCGGACGGCCGAAAAATGCGGAGGAATGCTCAGAGTGCCACGTTGCGACCAAGCACTATGACAAGCGCGCGGTGGATATCATCAAGCTTTTCGAGCGCGCCTCCGAGCGCACTGGCATCGACCCGACAAAGTCCGCGGACATAAAAGGCGTGGAAGGGCTTTTCTCCAAGTCGAAAATGCCTGAGCCTCTGGAAAAGGGCTTTCTGCGCGCAATGCACAAGGTATATGTTTTCCGCGACGGCACCTGCAGGTTTGACGCAACCGACATCCCCCTCACGCACTTCCGCCCAGACGAAATGGGAATAAGCGTTGAGCAGGCGCAGTCATTCGGCTACACGCACGACAAGGATGGGCAGCCCCTGAAAGATGCCTCGCAAGTCATAGCGCTCAACGCGCAGGACATCATCCTCTCGCGAAGCGGCGCATACTATCTTTTCCAGATATCAAAATTCATTGACGACATGCTTGAGAAGCTTTACGGCATGCCCCGCTTCTACAGCCTGTCCCGCGAAGAGGATATTCTGGGGCATCTTGTAATCGGGCTCTCCCCGCACACCTCGGCAGGCGTGCTTGCGCGCGTGGTGGGCTTCACCGACGCGCACGTGGGATTCGCGCATCCCTATTTCCACACGGCAAAAAGAAGAAACTGCTTTGCAGGCGAAACAAAAATTCCCGTGCTTGAGAGTGGCGTGTGGAAGCTAACCCGCATCTCAGAGCTTGTGGAGAAAAACCTCTCTGCGCCACAAACCGACGACTTTGGAACGGTTTACTCCACTGCCCAAGGCATCTCCACTCTCTCCTTCAACCAAAAAACCAAAAAATTCGAAGTGGCAAAAATAATGCACGTCTCCCGCCACGCCCCAAGCAGCATTGTCTCGCTCAAGACAAAATCAGGGAGGCAAATATCTGTGACGCCCGACCATCCATTTCCCTCCAGAAACGGCAAGGCAACTGCGCTGCAACTGAAAGAAGCGCTCCTGCCGCTCAGTTTCAGTATTCCTGAAAAGGACGTTGCAGGCTTCAGGCTTGCAGACTACGCAGAAGACGTCATGGTAAAATTATCCCGCGACCTCTTCGCCGATGAAAATAAAGCGAAGATTGCCAAGAAATACGGCATGAGCTACAAAACGTTCACCAACTACTGCTATCGCCGTTCCTATCCTCTTTGGCTTGCAAAGGAAAACGCATCCGCAAAAGAAATTGAAAGCTGTCTCATATCTGCAAAGCGCGACACTGTGCAGCTTCCAGGCTGGATAAACTGCAGCGAGGACTTCATGTTCCTGCTTGGCGCCTATCTCTCAGAGGGACATGCAAGGATGGGGAAGGGGAAGAAAAGCTGCTATCAAATAGGCTTTGCGGCAAACGACGCGGAAGTGCGCGGGCTTTTTGCCAGGAAAATAAAAAGCGCCTTCAAGGCAAGCCCGTCCGTCAATGTGCACTCTGCCACCATCTGCTCGCGCCTCTTGCACTCGTTCTTCACAGGTCTTCGCGTTGGAAAGAACGCGCGCGAAAAAGCAATTCCCAACTTCGCCATATCGCTCCCGAAAAACAAGGTGCGCGCCATGCTATCTGGGATGTTTGTGGGCGATGGCAGCGTCTCCCTCCACTCTACATTGGAGGTGAACCTGAGCTCGGTGAGCAAGAATATGCTGGACCAGGTTTCATTCCTCCTTTCATCATACGGCATAAAGCATTCATTCAACGTGAAAGATGATGGCAATTCCAAGCATGCACCGCTTTACAAGATAAGGATTTTCTCAAGCAACGCAAAGCGCTTCATAGATGAAATCGGCTTTGCCTGCGGAAAGCAGCGGAAGGCAAAGCTGCTTGCAAGAGAGTGGAGCAAGCGCGAAGGCACTGAGCGGACTGAACGGCACGGCGACGCCTATTTCGAGGAAGTTTCCCTCCATCAAACCAAAAGGAAAGAAGCGGTTTACTCCCTCACAGTGGAGCCGCACCACACCTTGGTTGCAGACGGATTTGTCGCCCACCAATGTGACGGCGACGAGGACACCGTCATCCTCCTCATGGACGGCCTTCTCAACTTCTCCCGCTCCTTCCTGCCTGAATCGCGCGGCGGCACCATGGACGCGCCCCTTGTGCTTACCACCGAGCTTGACCCCAACGAAGTGGACGACGAGGCGCACTCCATGGAAATATGCAGCGTTTACCCCATTGAGCTTTACGAGCTTTCAGACAAGTACTCCATGCCCTCCGACCTGAAGCTTGACACTGTAAAAAAGCTCCTGGGCAAGCCCGAGCAATATTCGTCCCTCTCCTACTCCCACGAAACCACAGACGTTTCCGCAGGCCCTCACCAAAGCACCTATTTGAAATTCAAGGACATGGGCGAGAAAATCGAGGCGCAATTCACCTTGCAGGAAAAAATCCGCGCAGTGAATCCCGCAGACGCAGCAGAGCGCCTCCTCCTCCACCACTTCTTCCCGGACCTCTACGGCAACCTGCGCTCCTTCTCGCAGCAGGAATTCCGCTGCCTGCAGTGCAAGACAAAATACCGCCGCGTGCCACTCTCTGGCAAATGCAACGCCTGCGGAGGCAAGCTTCTCCTCACAATAAACAAGGGCGGGATAACAAAATACCTTGACCACGCGGACAAGCTCATCGCGCGCTACCACCTTCCCGACTACATGAAGCAGAGGATGGAGCTTTTCAGGAAGGACATAGCAAGCATTTTCACGGAAGAGCCCGAGCGCCAGAAAGGATTGGCGGACTTCATGTAGCTTTAATATAGTTTGTATAAGCATATCCAGTTGATAATATGCAGATAATCAAGATCCCGTCCGAGCGTGTAAGCGCGCTACTTGGAGAATCCGGCGAGACCAAGGACTACCTTGAGCGCAGGATGAAGGTGAGCATCAGCGCGGACTCCGACGGCGCGGTGGAGATAAACGGCGACCCGCTGGACGAGTTCATAGGCAAGGACATCGTAAAGGCGATAGGCAGGGGGTTCGAGCCCGCGGTCGCGCTCCGGCTTCTTTCGGACGACTATGGCTTCAAGCTAATTGACTTGCGCGACTATGCCACGCACGAGGGCGCGCGCCACCGCATAATGGGGCGCGTGATTGGCGAGCATGGGCGCACCAAGGAGATAATAAAGGAGGAAGTGGGCGCGGACGTCGCCTGCTACGGCCACACCGTGGGCGTGATTTGCGCAGTTGACACGCTGGATTACGCAATGGAGGCAATCTTCAGGATTATAGAGGGCTCCAACCATGCAAGCGTGTACGCATACCTTGAAAAATGCAGGCGCAAGATAAAGGAAGCGGAACTGAGGAAACTTTTCTGAAGGGATTCGCATGGCGGAAAAAAACGAGAGGGAAACCGGGCGCATGATTTCCTTTTCCGACGCCATATTCGCATTCGCCATCACGCTCCTTGCATTCAACCTCAAAGTGCCTGACGTGCCCCACAGCCTCGCAAACACCGAGCTTGTGCAGTGGATGGTCTCGCTGCTGCCCCAGCTTTCCGTCTACATCTTCTCATTCATCATAGTGGGCATCTATTGGATTTCCCACCACCAGATATTCGAGCACATAAAGAAGCGCGACACCATCCTTACCTGGCTGAACCTGTTCTTCCTGCTCCTAATCTCGCTGCTCCCCCTGCCAGCTGCGATACTCGTTGAATACGGCGACACGTTCGAGGCAGTGGCTATTTATGCCTCGTTCATGGCGCTTTGCAGCCTCATGCTGACTGCGATTTGGGTGTATGCCTCCAAGGACAGGAAGTGCCTGGACGAATCAATCGGCGAGGCTGAAATACAGGCGCGCACATACAACGGGCTTGCCAGCGCAGCAGTATTCGTCTTCTCAATACCTGTGGCGGTTTTCTCCCCTCTGCTTGCGGAAATCGTGTGGATTGCCTCGTTTTTCGTGCGCAGGGGCTACCACTTCGATCCGCGCAACGCCGTAGCCAAAAAGCGCAGGCGCTAATCATTGCCGCTTCCCCATTCTGAACGCTTTTTAACTTTTGTCAGCAATATCAGCCCGGCGATGAAGCTCGCCTGCGACCAGAAAGAAAGCGAACCGCCACATCCAGGGGGCGTCGCCTCCTGTCTCCCAAACTGCTTTGCAGTTTAGGATCAAGGCTGATAGCTTCTACTTGAACAAGGTGAGCTTTGATGGACACGGTAAGCGCAGTTCCTTTAATAGCAGGGATACTGGTATTCCTCGCGAGCATAATCTCGCTTAGGCTTGGCATCTCGGTCGCAATCGTGGAGATACTCCTCGGCGTAATAGCGGGCAACTATTTTGGCCTCCAGGCCGAGCCCTGGATGGCATATCTCGCGGGCTTTGGCGGAATAGTCCTTACTTTCCTTGCAGGCGCGGAGGTCGACCTGCCCCTGCTCCGCTCGAAATTCAAGGAAAGCATGCTCATCGGCGGCGCCTCCTTCCTCGTGCCTTTCCTTGGCGCGTTTGCCTACACATACTTCATCGCAGGCTGGGCAATGGATGCGGCGCTCATCGCAGGCTGCGCGCTCTCCACCACTTCGCTCGCAGTCGTCTATTCCGTGCTTGTGGAAACCGGCCTTTCCCGCACCAAGCTGGGCAAGCTCCTCATGGCATCCACATTTGTCACCGACATCGGGACCGCGCTTGCACTTTCCATACTTTTCATAAAGCCGACTTTGGGCACGCTGGAATTCATCGTCATTTCCTGCGCGGTGATATACCTCGCAGTGAAGCACTCTCGTCTGCTCTTCAGCAACCCTGCCTACAAGAACAAGGTGATTGAGCCCGAGATAAAATACATCCTCCTGCTTCTGCTGGTTTTCGTGTATTTTGCGGCGGCCGGGGCAAGCCATGCCGTTCTGCCCGCCTTTTTCCTCGGGCTTTTCATGTCGCCTTATTTCACCGAGCTTTCCGACACAAAGGAGGTTCGCAACAGGCTCCGCACCGTGGCCTACGCGCTCATCACGCCATTTTTCTTCATAGTGGGCGGCATGAGCGTTTCGCTGCCCATGGTCTTTGCCGCATTCGGGCTCTTCATCGCGCTTTTTGCGGTCAAGCAGATCGCAAAATTCATGGGCGTCTACTTCCTTGCGAAAAAATACCTGCCAAAGAACGAGATGTATTCCACCCTTCTCATGAGCACGGGCCTGACATTCGGCACCATCTCATCTGTGTTCGGCTACCAGGCTGGCTACATAGACCAGACGCAATTCTCAGTCCTGGTGGCGGTGGTGGTCGCAAGCGCGGTCATTCCCACGCTAATCGCGCAAAAATGGTTCAAGCCAGTGCACCTCGAGGACATGGTGGACAGCAACGGGGCCAAGTAGCGGGCAGGCAAACAGTAACCGATGCGCTGCCAAGCCTTTTTTTGGCTGCACGGCCTAGCTATTTTGCAATCAGCCCGGCTTTTGGAAGGCAGCCGCCACAATATCATTCTGTGTGAAAAAGAATATATTTATAAACATGTATAATCAGTAATAGCAACCATCTTTACTTCTTGTAAAGAATAAACATTTGTGGGTGGTCTTGTGAAGAATAAACAAACGGAAACCGTCGTTAAGAGCGTCAAAGCAGTCAAGGCTGTGGAAGTGCCGCAGCGCAGGAACCCTCAGGAAGTCATCGCCGCGCTGGACAAGGTGCTGAAGTCAGGCCCCCTGACCAAGAGCGGCTTCAACCTCACGCCCATCGAGAGGGTCTCCCTTTCCACCGAGGAAGTAAAGAAGATACAGTTGGACCTCACAGAGGTCCAGGCGACCGTCCAGGACACCAACAAGCAAATCCAGAGGGCGCTTGGGACTGGCGCGAGCGCGTGGCTGGAATATGTTGAGAGGCTGCCGCTTATAGGGAAGCCCATTTCCCGGGGCATTGACAAAAGGCGCAAGATCACCACCAAGAACCTTGTATCGCAGATGAAAGAAACAAACACTGCAAACCTTGAGAGGCTTGCGCAAAGCCAGGTTTCGCTGGTGTCAACCTCGCAAAAGGCGCGCGCGTTTGCAGACACCATCGACACGCTGCTTGAAACAATAAAGCTTGAGAACTGGACCGTGAGCGAGATAGAGAATGCGCTCACCCTCCTAAGCGGCAACAAGCTGGACAACCGCGCCACCGTGATAAACTCCTATGTGGAAAGCATCATCTCGCCTGAAAACGTGGAAGCCGAGAAGGCGCAGCTAATGCGGCAAATCGAGGCGATAAAAGCCCAGACGGTTTCCTCAATAAAGGCGATGAACAGCACTGTACTGATACTGCGCTCGGTCAACCGCGAGGTCGCAGTGGCATCAGCCGCCACGACCGCGCTTGCAGAGCCCGCCATCCAGCTCGAAGAGGCTGCGACCAAGGCGCTGTCAGCAGAGAAAGATACGCTCGTAATCGGCCAAGGCATACTGGAAATTTTCAAGAATGCAGCCAATGCCCTCAACTGCTCCGTTGATGCCATCCACGTGCTCCAGGAGAAGGGGCTTGCCAGCCCCGAGTCCGTGCAGAAGCTCGAGGCCACCGCAAACATGCTGGTCGATAAGGCGAACGAGCTTCCTTCAAGTGCCGGGCAGGCGTCGTCTTGATTCCGGGCGCATCCAGCCTAAGCATAAAAGGGGGCCAAAGATGACGAAAAATGCGCCTGGGAATGCGGGGGACTTCAACTACGCGGAGCGCGCGTTCCGCGACAGGGCGCTTGACAGGCTTATTTCTCTGCCCAAAGACCAGCAGCCTGCCGTGCTCAGCCTCGCTTTCAATTCCACTTACAGCCATGTTGTGCTCGAGGCATTCGACATCTTCCAATGCCTTCCTCCAAAGCACAAGACAAAACAGCTCTGGCAGGATGCAGTGGAAGGGATGACTCGCTTGGTTTTGGATCAGGCCACCTCCAGCATCGCCCTTGAGAAAATAGGCGGCCTCCAGCCAAAGAAGCGCGCGCTTTTCTGCATCCGCCTGCTCGGCTGCAAACCTATCTATGCCATGGCAATCGGCTTTGACCTGTTCTTTGCCCTGCCGCCCAAATTCCAGGAAAGCGAACAGCTCCTCTCAGCCCTTGAAAAATGCGCAAGCGCGCTGTTTGCATCTGCAAACCATGCCTCAGCCGGGGAAAAAACCAAGCGCATGGAAGAACAGATCTTGTCGTCGGAAAGCCCCAAAATCAGGCGCCGCCTTGCCCCCGCATTCTTCCCCGCAAACCCCAAATGCAACTCGAAGGGAGCCAATATAGAAATCACGCTAAATGGCATGCGCCTGCTTGCTTCCCTCCCGGCCAACCTGATGGATGCGGTGCTTGCCGATATTGCGTGCGCATCCATAATCAACCTGGGGCTCGTCAACATGGGCTACGCCTACCAGGACGCTTTTTTCTCAAGCCTGAAAAAACTCCCGCCGCCCCGCCGGATTCCTTTCATTCTTGCCGGGCTCGAGTCAGGCGATAATAATGCAATCATCACCAGCCTGGCCATCTGCTCAAAACTTCCGCAGGAATTCCAGACTGACCGGCTCTGGCTGGCAGCATCCATAAACACGGGCAAGATGATGCAGCAGTCATTTGGTTATAGCCTGCGGGAATTCAACGAGCGCATCTGCCTTTTTCCGGAAAAATTCCGCCCAGCCGTTCTTTTCCAAAGCATCGAGCCGCAGATGGAATCATTGACCTCAACCCCGGGCGAGTATTCATATCGGGACAAATATGCGGCTTGGCAGAAGGAGGCATTGTCCCTTATCACCGGCTTGCAAGGCGAATTCATATCAGACGGGCTGGCCGGCTCCTTTGCCAGGATTTACCGGGCGTTTGCCAAGAACGCCTCCGATTACGACATCTTCAATGCGATGTCAAAGTCCAGCAAAATCAGGGACCACCCTCTGCTCAGGGCTGAAAGGGCTGCGTTTGAAGAAATGGAGCGGAAAAAAAAGCTTGAGCTTGAAAAAGCCGAGCAAAAACGCATCGAGAACGAGGATAAGGCGCGCCTCAAGGAGCTGATGGAGCGCCACTGCGCGAACCTGTCGGACTTCAAGATAGATGCCTCCACAATGCCGGATTTCTGCAAGCTATACTCAATGCTCGACGAGAAAATGAAGGGCGAGGTGGATGGGAACATCGTAGTCTTTTTTGTGCTCCGCCCGATAAAGGAAGTCACTGCCTTTGTTTCATGCGCGATTGCAATCTCGGACAAGAGCGAGGCGTGGCCCTTGCTCATCAAGCTCCTTGAAACGACGGGGGCGTATGGCAAGGCAAGGCTGGATTGCGATGATTTGGCACTGTCTGCAAGGGCAATTGCCAACGAGCCTGAAGGCTCGCCGCGCTTCGAGCAGTTTTCGCGCGCGGTGGGAACGCTGGCTGCAAGCAAGAGGGTGGAAGGCTTTTTCAGCCTCGAGCAGCGGCTCTCCTCGAAAAGCGAGAAGGAGCTCTCGCCCGGCGAGCTTGCGCTCCTGAAGGCAATCCGCCTCAATCCCGGCGCGATGCAGCTTGAGGGAAAGCAGGTCCTGAACAGGAAAGCGCTGGCAGCCGTCACGCCCCCTGCGGCAGGCGCGCAGCAAAAGCAACCGCTTTCAAACTAGCATCCGTGCCTCAGGATGCCGATATCCTATTTTCTCACCGTCAGTGCAACCATAACCAATATTAAACCGAACCCCGTATTCCTTTCGACCAGTTCAAGCAAAAGCGTTATGCTTACAAAGTGGTTAGATGTCGCCTACGTCAACAGAAAAGATCTTTTCCGAGTTCCGCGAGCATTCGGTTGCGGAATTTTTCAAGAAGAACCAGCAGATGCTCGGCTTCTCAGGCAAGACCCGCTCGCTCACCACCATTGTGCACGAGTACGTGACAAACTCGCTTGACGCGTGCGAGGAGGGCGGCATGCTGCCTGAAATCGACATCGACATCGTGGAAGTGGACAAGGAGCGCTACAAGGTAATCGCCGAGGACAACGGCCCAGGCATCCCTGAAAAGCACATCGGAAAGGCATTGGGGCAGATGCTGGCAGGCACCAAGTTCCACCGCTATGCGCAGCAGCGCGGGCAGCAGGGAATAGGCGCGTCGGGCTGCACCATGTACTCCCAGATAACGACGGGAAAGCCGGTCAAGGTAATCTCCCGCTACGACACTCGCAGAATTACGTGCGAAGTGTCCATCGACCTCAAGTCCAACACCCCTCTTGTCTTAAACGCAGTGAAAGACGAGGGCGAATTCGGGCACGGCCTCACAGTGGAGGGCGAGTTCGCCGATGTGAAGTACGACAAAAGCTCGTTTGGCGTGTATGAATACGTGCGCAGGACCGCGCTTGCAAACCCCCATCTCCAGATAACGCTTCACGACCCCGAAGGGCAGACTCACCAGTTCCCCCGCTCATCCGACAAGATACCCGAGAAGCCCATGATAGTTCAGCCCCACCCAATGGGGATTTCCACAAACGACCTGATTGACTTTGCGCACAGGGAAAAGGAATGCCGCCGCGTCTCATCATTCCTGCAGGAGCGCTTTGCGCGCTTCTCGGCAGCAAAGGTGGACGAGATAAAGTCCCTTTGCCCTGACGTTGACTTTGACAAGAATCCAAAAGAGCTCCAATGGGTGGAAGCTGAGAAAATAATCAAGGCCATCCAGAACCCCCAGGTGAAATGGATCGCCCCTGCCACCGACTCTGTAAAGCCGATTGGCAAGGAGCAGATTGAAAAATCGCTCAAGAACATCATTGCGCCCGAATTCGTGGTGGTGTCCGAGCGCGCGCCAAAGATATACAAAGGCGGAATCCCCTTCATGGTGGAAGCAGCGCTTGCATATGGCGGAGGCGCGGGCAAGAAAGCCGCGGGCGACCTATCGTCATCCGAAGTCATCCGCTATGCCAACCGCGCCCCTCTCCTGTTCGACAACTCAGGCTGCGCAATAATGGAGGCTGTGAAGGCAATTGACTGGAAGCGCTACAAGCTGAAAAACTTTGAAGAAGAACCGCTCTCAGTTTTCGTGAACATCTCAAGCGTGTACGTCCCCTACACTTCCGCAGGCAAGCAGGCAATCTCCAACGACGAGGAAATCGTGCAGGAAATAAAGAACGCGATAATGGAGGCTGCGCGCGACTTGCAGGCATACCTCTCGGGCATCAGGCGCGACCACGACAGGAAGGAGAGGCGCAAGGCAATACTGCGCTACGTCTCCCAGCTCTCGCATGATCTTCCCGACCTGGCAGGCAAGGGAAAGGCAGGGGAAATTGAAAAGAAGCTCATAGTGCTCATAGAAACCAAGTACTCTTCCCAGATAGAATCCGAAGAAGGCGAGGAAGAGGCGAAGAACGGGAACGGAAACGGCAAGAACGGAAAGGAAGAAGAGGACGAGGGCGAGGAATAATCGTGTAATATTATTCGGTGTTCACATGGCAAAGGAAATCACAAGGGCAAAGACATCTGCATCTGCCTCAGACTCGGGCAAGGGCAATGCATTCATCGCAAACAAGCTGGAAAAGCTTGGGCAGGACATGCTTGCGCAGATCGACGCAGACACCTCTCCCACATTCACAACCTCGCTTCGCAGCAAGGGCAACATAGTGTATGACAACGGCGTGGGCTTCATCCGCCTGGGCGACAAGACGGAAGAGCGCACTTTCATAAACGTGGGCCAGGCGCGCAAGTTCATGCAGACTGTGGCAATCGCCTCCAAATGCAAAAAATTCCTTCTTGAGGATGCCCACACCTCCATCAGGGGCTTATACTACCAGCTCAAGTTCTCGCTCGGCGACACGCTGGACGAGGAGCTTTTCTCAGAGCAAAGCGAAAGCAACCCTCTCGTGGAAGATTTGGAAGTCGCCCTGAACGTGAAGCGCGAGGACCTGAACCTCAACACGGACAGGAAAGGCGTGGTGGCGGGCAACATGGTGCTGAAAGACAGGTTCGGCGGGGACGAAACCGAAATAGACTGCTCAAAGCAAGGAAGGTCTGGCTGGATGATCCCGTCAGACGTGGACAATGGCATGGAATTCAAGTCCATTGATGCCGATTATGTGCTCGTTGTGGAAAAGGACGCCATGTGGCAGAGGCTTAACGAGGACAAATTCTGGAGAAAGGAAAACTGCATACTCATCACCCCCAAAGGGCAAGCCTCGCGCGGCTGCCGCAGGCTTATCCGCAAGCTCGCCTCCCGCAAGCTTCCCGTCATCGTTTTCACCGACTGCGACGCATGGGGATGGTACATCTACTGGGCGATAAAGTCGGGCAGCATGAACCTCGCTTATTTGGGCAACGACATCGCCACGCCCGAGGCGCGCTTCGTGGGCGTGACCATGCGCGACATCAAGGACTATGACTTCCTGGAGCAGCTCACCATAAACGCAAAGGAAGTGGACATCAAGCGCGCGGAAGAGATGCTTTCCTACGACTGGATTTCCTGCCACAAGGACTGGGTGGAGGAGCTCAAAACCGTGCTCAAGACAAAGAAGAAGATCGAGCAGGACGCACTTCAGGGGCCGCGCCTTTCTTTCGTGGGCGACTACCTGCGCGAGAAAATCGAGAAGAAGAAGTTCCTGGCGTGAACTTCACATCTTGTAGCGCGCAGCGAAATTTTCCACTCTGACAAACTTTCCCTTGCGCAATTTTGCAAGCTTTTTCAAATAACCTTTCTTTGCCTTCATTCCAATCACAGAACAAAGTACTTCACTTTCGCCATCATCTGCTGCACAGCTGGTATTTTGGCCTTTTTCTCGATTGCAGCAATTTTCTTCCTGACGCGCTCGTACTCGGCAGAATCAATGATTTCGGCACCGCATTTCCCGCAGACGTACACAGTCGAATCTGATACAATGTATTTGTCAAGGTACGACCTGTCCACTCCGCTGACCTTTTTCATCGCGCTGTTGCACCTAAAGCATTTTCCTACGCCCATCCCTTTTCACCTTTCTGCAATATTCTGCCTGCCACAAGCTCGACTCATAGCAGGTTATTATCTCGACTTGATTATTTTTCTCCTCTGTCACGACTGTATAGAATTTGCCCGTCTTTTCTTTATAAATACACAATGTGGCTCCGCTTTCCTTGTCAAGCAGCCTGGCGCCTTTCTCCACCGCTTTCCTTACTGTCTTGTCTGTTATATGCCTCTCCAGAAGCTTCTCAGCCGCGTGCTGCGTGTACCTGATCGTCTTTCCCGCCATCTTTATCAGAAATTTGCGCATTTGGCGGTTAATAAACTTGCGCAGACCAGTTTTCCAGTGGCTAATCAAACTTCGGAAGCATGAACTCCGCGCCAATCTGCAGCATCCTGTCAATCACTTTCCTGAAAAGCTGCGAACTGTCGATGTGCGCGTCCTTCCTGTCATGCATGAGCGGAATATGGATTATTGGTTTGCCATCCGCTCCATTCGACCACTGCGCCTCCACATGCAGAAGCACGCCTTTCCCGTCCTTGATGTGCGCAGGCGCATCCAGCCCCTGCCTGCCAAGCGCATATTCCCACGAGTTGTAGGTGGCAATCACGTCCCTGTCCGCGCGCAAGCCGTCCAGCGCATACCATTCCGCAGCAAGCCCGCTGAATTTCGGCTGCGCATAGCCCAGCGCCCCCAGGAATTCCTGTATTGCCTGCTTTTTCTCCAGGTTGGTGTAAGCCATGATGCTGCCATTGCTTCCAGCAAGCGGAGTGCCATTGCCCTTGTTCATCATCATGCGCCCGAAAGGCGAATTGAAATACTCCTCGCTTCCCCTGTGCCCACCCTTGTCGAGGTAGGGGAAGCGGAAAAGGAAACCCGGAGGGGCAACGCCTGCCTTCCGGTATATCCCCTGCAGCCTCTCATGCGTAGCCGCTATTTCCTTGAGGCAAAGCTGCAGCGGCATGTCGGAGAATTTCCTGTGGGAAAACGAGTGGTTGCCAACCACAAACCCTTCTGAAACCGCGCCTGCAAGCTCGCGCTTCCTTTCCACCATGTCCTTTCCGCAGCAGAAGAAAACAGCCGGCACGCCCCGCTCGCGCAGGAACCGCGCCTTGCCGGAAAAATCCTTCGAGGGCGCGTCATCCACCATGAGGTAGGCGATTTTCCTCGGAGCTTGCGCTTGTGCTGCTGGTGCCATGCTGCATAAGGGGCTCGAACGTAATAAAAACCCTTATTATCAGATTTCGCCACATGCAAGAAAAATCAAAGCCCATCCCAGTCTCGAGCAGGACGCACAGGGCGTTTTCCCGCTTTAAGCAAAGCCTGATGCTGCAGCACATCCTGGCGCAGCCTGAAACCATCCAAAAGACAATCAGCGGGCAAAAGGGGCAGGTGCAGGAGCTTTCCGACGCGCTTGCCAAGGCAGGCAGGCTCTCCGTGCTCTCCTGCGGCTCCTCCTTCCACGTCGCCAATCTCCTCAAGCACGCAATGGACGGGCAGATGGCAATCGAGGTGGCGGAGCAGCCGCTCCTTTACAGCGGCACGCCGCCAATATTGCTTTTCATCTCGCAATCCGGCTGCTCCGGCGACCTTCTTCCTTCATTTGAAAATGCAAAAGCCAATCGTTCCTATCGCGTGGCGCTCACCAACTCCCCGCAAAGCCTGCTCGCACTGCAATCCGACCTCGCTGTTTTCACGCACGCGCCCGACGAGAGCGCGCTGGTGCCTGCAATCGGCTCCATGACCGGCGCAGTGGCAAGCGCCTATCACATTGCAGCGTCCGCCATGGCTGCACCGTATGCAAAATCGCGCGCACTGGCTGTGCTTGATGCGCTCCCGGAGCAGCTTGAGCTCTTCATCGGCAGCATCAGGGGCACGCCGTTTGAAAGCGTTGCCGACATCCTCAAGGCAGCGCATTACATCTATTTCGCAGGCCAGGGCGCGCTCCGATGGGTGGCTGCCGAGGCAGCACTCAAGGTGAGGGAAACCGCGGAAATACTGACCGACTCGGGAAGCATCTCCGGGGCAAGGCACGGCTTCCTCTCAGCATTCGGCTCGCGCATCCCCGCAATACGGGCGATTCCCAAGGCAATCGTTCTTTTCGCAGAAGCAGCAGATGCGCCTCTCGTGAAGCAGTACGAGGGCATGGCTGCGGTGTACAGTTTCCCGCTCATCACGGTCGCATGCGGCGCAGGCTGCAAGTTCCGCGCATCGTTTTTCATCCCGGCGCCAAGCGAGGCTGCAAAAGCAATCTCAGCAATCTCCTTCTCGCAGATGCTTGCGCACGACCTGGCGGTGCATTACGGGCTGGAGCCTGGAAGCTCGAGGATAAACACCAAGGTGGTGCAGTAGCCTCGCAGCCGCGCCAAAACCGCCGGGCTGGAAGCCCCGAGAGCGGCGAAGCTCCTTCCGCCTGTCATAACCATTATTAAAACCAGCTTCGCATCAGGCACATGCAAAAGACGGTGCGCGCGCTTGCCCTGTTTGCCATTCTCATATCCTCGCTTTTTGCGCAGGAAACGCCGCAGCTTGCCTCCGCGCTTTCAGCAGTGGTATGGGCGCAAGGCTCGGTGACTGCGACAGGGGGAGAAATCCACAGCCTTCAGATGAACATATCGGTGCCTTCATCCACCCCCTACCAGATTGTGGAGGCGGGCGAGCTGATGAAGTTCGACTCCAACGGCAACGGCTACCTTTCCCTCTCCACTTCCAATCCCCCGAACCCATTCACCTACTCGAAGAAAATAACGGTGCAGTCGGTTGCGCGCACCACTCCCTCGCTTCCTGACAGCTACAACGTGCCTTCCAACTACACTCAGTTCATCTCTGCAACCAGCCGCACGCAATCAAGCAACGCAGGCATGCGCAAGCTTGCGGAGAATATCACATCAAGCGCGCAAACGCCATTTGAAAAGGTGGCGCTGCTTGCCATTTACGTCAACAGGAACATGAAATACGACGAGAACATGGTGGGGCAGGAAAAGGACGCGCTCTGGGTGAAGGACAACCTGTACGGCGTGTGCACCGAGTACTCCACCCTTTTCACCGCGCTTGCGCGCTCGATCGGAATCCCGGTCCGCTACATTTCCGGCTACGTGTACAGCGACAAATTCTCAAGCTGGATGGGGCATTCATGGACAGAGGCATACGTGGGCAAATGGGTGCCTGTGGACCCCACCTGGTTCGAGGTCGGCTCGCTTGACGCCATGCACATCGAGGAATCAAGGCACTCGGAGTTCATCCACCGCGACGCGGTTTCCGCCTCGGTGTCGCGCGCTGGCGTGGAGCTGGAATGGGACACTGGCGAAAAAACCGGCGCAACTGCGGGCAACATCGAAACCGTAAAGGCAACATACGGCGAGCCATACTCGAATTTCACCCTCGATTCCTCAGCAAGCGAGCTTGCGCCCGGCGGCGCCACCATCGCATACCTCTCCATGAAAGGCTCGGACTACAGGGTCATCCCCCTCTCGCTTTTGGGCTGCTCAGGCGCGGAAAGCATACTGCTCGACGAGTCTGAGCGCTACCTCATATTGGAGCCGGGAAAAACATCCGCCCTCGCATGGCAGCTCAACGCATCCTCCTCTCTCCCGAACAACTACATCTACACCTGCCCCCTCACGCTCAACTCCCCTTACCTGGAGCGCCGCACGCTTTCCATCCGCGTGGACCCCACGCAGCAATCCCCATCTTCATTCGAGGCAAGCCTGCACGACAACAGCGTGCTTCCGGGGCAGGAAAATTCCGTGCTCCTCCGCCTCCCAAGGCAGCTTCGCGGAAAGGAATTCACGGCAGTTCTCCCTGACGGCGTTTTCAGCATTGTTGCAAGCGGCACCACTGCCGAGATTCCGTTCACATCGGATGAAACCGGCAGGGTGGCGGTTTACGTTGCAGGGGCAGGAGGGGGCGCCTATGTGCTCCACTACGACTCGGGCGCGCCCTCTGGCATTTCGCTTGACTCGTTTTCCCTTCCCGACTTGCTCGTTTCCGGAAAGATTGCCTATGCGCAGGCAAACATCTCCGCCCCGTCCTACCCTGCTGAAATAGAGCTCGACTTCATTTTCGGCGACCAAAGCCAGCAGATAATCGGCAAGCTTACAGCGCCAACATCCTACGCTTTCAATTTCACCCCGTCATCCCCGGGAACCGTGGGCGCAAGGCTGGTTGCGCGCTCGGGAAGCGACCAGAACGAGGAAAACCATGTCTCAGTCGTGCTTGCCGCGCCCACGCTTTCAGTTGACAAAATAGAAACATCCTATTCAAACGGCACGCTTTACGCAAAAATATCATTTGTCTCATCAGGCACCGCCGTCTCGCCCGCTGCAACAGTGGCAGGCTCAACATACTCCGCATCCTCTCCCATCACGCTGGCGCTCCCCCTTGGCACGCACACGCTTTCGCTTTCCTGGTCTGATGAGGCAGGCAACAAGTATTTTGCAAGCGAGGAAATCACCATCTCGCAGCCGGACATCCTATCTGCTGCAGTGGCGCCTGCGCAGGGCTGCCCGCTTGCGCTCATATTCCTTTCAGTGGCATTCATCCCGTTCGCATTCAAGTGGTGAGAATATGGAAATCGTTTTTCTAGGGACAGGCGGAGGCAGGTTCAACCTGATATCCCAGCTGCGCCGCACAGGCGGCTTTGCCATTCTCGGAAGCACCCGGTTCCACGTGGACCCTGGCCCGGGCGCGCTTGCAGCCTGCCATGAATTTTCCATCGACCCGAAAAAAACCGACGCCGTGGTGGTGACTCACAACCACATCGATCACTTAAACGACGCAGAGCTCATGCTTGAGGCAATAAACTGCTACCCTGACCAAAAGCGCGGCATCCTGGTCTCCACCAAAAGCGTGCTGGTGGCAGATGAATTCGGAGAGCGCTCCATCTCAACATACTTCACAAGGAAAGCGGAGCGCGCGCACGTGGTGGCGCAGGGCAAGCAAATCGCGCTCAAAGGTGCCGTTCTCACCCCCACGCCGGTGCGCCACGAGGACAAGACCGGATTCGGCTTTGTGCTTGAGATGGACGGCGCGCGGATAGGCTACACCTCCGACACGGAATATTTCCCCTCCCTTCCCAAGCACTTCCCGCGCTGCGACATCCTTATTGCAAACAACCTGAAAGCAGGGGCGGACGGCGTGCCCGGGCACCTTTACAGCACCACCACGGCAAAGCTGCTTTCAGAATGTTCCCCCAAGCTTTGCGTGCTTTCGCACATGGGCAGGTCTCTCATCAAGTCCGGGCCTGCTGCAGAGGCGAAGAAAATAGAGGCGCAAAGCGGCGTGCGCACCATTGCAGCGGAGGACGGCATGCGCCTTGATGTGCGCACATTGAAGGTGAAGAAATGAAAAGCCAGGCGAAAAAAAAGAAAATGAAGCTCTTTTTCCTTGGCACTAACGGCTGGTTTGCCACGCGCACAGGCAACACTGTCTGCGCTGCAATCGAATTCCGCGACAGGCTCATTGTGCTTGACGCAGGCGACGGATTTTCCAAGCTTCCCGCCCTGATGTCCCGCCTTCGCCTCAAGCGCGCAGACGTCTTCCTCTCCCATGTCCACATCGACCACGCAGCAGGGCTGCACACCCTGCCTCTCATGCCCCGTGGGATGCGCATCAGGATATTCGTGCACAAAAGCTACCTCTCCGCCCTCAAGCTGCTGCTTTCGCACCCCTACACCGCGTCTCTTTCCGAGCAATGGGCAAAAGTCACGCTGCACCCCTTCAGCACAGGCATCAACCGCATGCCCTATGCGGTGCGCGCGCTTCCCCTCGACCACGCAGACCCCTGTTTCGGCTTCCGTTTCTCGCTGGAAGGGAAGGAAATCGCCTACTGCACAGACACAGGCCAGTGCAAGAACTTCGGCAGGCTTGCAGCAGGCGCGGACTTGCTCATAACGGAATGCACTCTTCCTCCCGGGGCAAAAACCATGCCTGCCTGGCCGCACCTCTCGCCTGATGCGGCAGCGCGCGAGGCAGCGACAGCAGGGGTGAAGCGCCTCATTCTCACGCACTTTGACGCGAAGCAGCCAAACGGCGCTGCAGTCCGCAAAGCCGCGCAAGCAGCAGCTCGCAAAATCTTTCCGCGCACAATCGCAGCAAAGGACGGGATGGAACTTGAAATCTAAATCAGCAGCGGGGCAGAATAGGAATTTAAACATACGATGAGGGAAACACCCATGGCGCTTTTCGAACCCGCAACGCTGCTCTCGCAGTTCCGCGACATCATAATATTCGCAATCATCGCGTGCTACATCTTCGCAGCAGGCAAGATCACGGATTTCCTCCTGTCATCCGGCAAGAAAATATCAAAGCGCGAAATAGTCCTCGCGCCTTTTGCCTATGTCTTCCTGTGCTTCTTCGCGCTCCTCCTGTACGCATCATCCGGCGCCTGGATGCCCCCTCAGAACACCATCATCACCAATGTTGCATACCTTCTGGCAATCCCTCTTGCGCTTTGCATTGCAGCAGGCGCGCTTTCGCTCCACGGATTTTTCCACGACAGGCTGACTCCCCTGCAGTCGCTTGACCTCTCCATGCACGTGGTGCTTGCGCCCATATTCGACGGGCTTTCAGGCTACTGGACTGCGATTGGCGCAGCAGCGGTGCTTGTGCTTGCCTCCTCGCTTTCCTTCTGGTCAAGCGGAGGCAACTTCTCATTGGTGACGCTTGACTTCCTGATAATGTCCGCGCTTTTCTCCCTTTACTTCCTCTACCAGGCGCTCACCGCGCGGAACAACGAGGGCCGCGCATCAAACTTCGTCTCCATGCTGGTGGTGTTCACGCCAAGCGTGCTCCGCCTGTTCCTTCCAACAGTGGCGTGCGCGCTCCTCTCGCTCATCCCGCTCCAGTTTTTCGCGACATGCCCATTGCTTCAGGTGGGCAACGAGGTGACGCTCGCGCTCTCCGTGCTTGCAACCCTTGTGCTTCTCGTGCCGGTAATTCCGATATTGTACGCGCTTTCAGTGAACCTGCTTCGCGCTGCAACCGCATTCTCCGTGCTCCTGCAAAAGGAAAAGCCTGCAAAGGCAAAGGAAAAAGACGGCAATGAAGAAGACGAAGGGGAAAAGAGCGGAAAAGGCAAGTCAAAGGAAAACGAAGACGGCTGATTGCAAGGCGCGCGGGAAAATTACGCATGCGCGCGAACAGAAGCTTTTTTATCGTTCCCTCCGAATGTGCGTGCATGGACAAAGACAAGGTGACAGTCGCCCTTTTTACGCTCGCCATCCTTGCATGCATAATCTTTGCAGCCTGGCTTTTCAGCGACAATGCCGGGCTTGAAAAAAAGCTCGAGGCGCTCAATCGCACGTCATCGCAGCAGCTCTCGCAGGCGCAATCCAAGTATGCCGCGCTCAACAGCAAATACGTTTCCACTCAGAAAGAGCTTTCAACAGCTAGCGCACTCCTTGAATCTGAAAAAGCCTCGCTCGCGCTCACGCAGGCACAGCTCCTTCAAACTGAAAAGGCGCTGAACGAAAGCAAGCAGGACCTTGCAGGGCAGCAGCAGAAGGCAGAGGCTCTCAAATACGAGCTTTCCACCCTCGAAGACACGATAAACAGCTCAATCTCCTGGTTCCGCGGCAACGCATACATGCCTGCAAACTACTCATGGACTGCGGACATTTTCATGACGCGCATCATGTCGGATTGCGTGGACAAGGGCAGCCTCAACCTCGCATGCATCTCGCACCTCATGGAAAACACCGCGTTTGCCATCCACTACCGCGAGGACATCGCAGCCGGAAGCGAGGACCACCTGCAGTCCGTGAAGGAAACAATACAGCTTGGCTGGGGCGACTGCGAGGACTACTCCCTCATTTTCAAGGCAATACTGAATTCCGCGCGCAAGTTGAATGCGAGCCTTAACATCATGGCATGGCAGCCTGCAGAATCAGGCGAGTTCCGCGTCTACCCCAAGGAAACGCCCGGCGAAACAGGCGCTTTCTGGGTGTACAGCAACGCAAAGGCCGCGAACATGGGCTCCCCCTCCCATGCCTATGTGATATGCTACAGCGTGGACGAGTCAAGCGGGCACTGCACAGTGGCGCTTTCGGACGTTGACGTGCAGGAAAGCTCCCAGGTGCCATCTCTCGAGGGCGCATATTCATTCGAGCCCCAATCAGGCAGATACCTCAGGAAATTGGGCCAGTCGCTTTCCATCTGCACCGAAAGCGGCTGCAAGCAGCAGGGCGGAAAGATATGGATGGTGATCTCCGATTCCGACCTGTACATGTACGGCGAGGGCGGCTGGCAGGGCTATGCAGACTACCTCTCGCGCGCAAAGGAAACGCGCAGCAGCCTCGCCAATTAGCCCCTTCCCTCGGGCGGGTGGATATCTTTATTAGCTGTACATGAGTTTTCTGTAAACTGGATTTTTGAGGTGCCTTTATGGAAATGGAAAACCCGAGCATTCTTGACGCATCAGAGCCTGTTTCGCGCGCGATAAACGAAATCTCCCGCACAGGCCTCCCTGTCATCGTGACCAAGGACGGCAAGTACGTTGGGCTGATCGACGAGCGCGCAATCAGGACGCACTCCGACCCGTCCAAGGCAAAATGCGGCTCGCTCTGCGAGCGCGCGCCCTCGCTTGCGCCTGAAAGCACGGTGATGGACGCATGCAATGCATTCTTCGCAGGCCGCTTCAAGGCAATCCCCGTGATAAGCAAGGGCAAGGTGGAAGGCGCAATCACGCGCCGCACGCTCTTCGCAGAGCTTCTCGGCGAGAAAATGCTCACGAAAAAGCGCGTGTCAGAGGTCATGACCACGCCCGTGCACACGCTTGACATCTCCTCTTCCATCGGGCAGGCGCGCTCGGAAATGAGGCGCCAGAGCATCCGAAGGGTGGTGGTTACGAAAGACGGCAAGATAGCAGGCATCCTGTCCGTGTTCGACCTTGCCACCTCGCTCTCAGGGAAGATGCAGAGCAGCCCATTCTACCGCGGAGGCGAGAAAACAAGCATGGACGCGCAGCCCATCACCTCCTATGTGAAAAAGCAGGTGGAGACGATAAACGAGAGCGACTCGCTGGCGTCAGCCGTGAAGAAAATGCTCGACTCGCGCGTGGCAGCGCTCATCGTGGAGGACGGCGGGTTCCCGCACGGCATAGTGACTGCAAAGGACATCTTGCACTCCGCGCTTGCCGAGGAAAAGGGCGCGGCGCGCGTTTTCGTCTCAGGCATTCCTCACGACAAGCGCGAATACGCGCCCCAGATAGCAGGCGAGGGCGAGAAGCTCCTCACAAGGCTTGGCAAGAGCGCGGACGTGCGCACGCTTGCCTACCACATAAAGAACGAGGGCTCCGGCTTCTCTGTCCGCGCGCGATTGGACACCGCGCACAAATCCTACAATGCATCCTCATTTGACTTCCGCATAGAGTCCGCGGTGCGCCAAACGACCGACGAAATCGAGAAGATGGCGAGCAAGGACAAGCTCACCGGCATGGGCAGGAAAAAGAAAATGCAGCGCGCAAGGGACGTCAGCGAGGAATAAATGGGCGTTCGTGGCGCATCAAGCCTGTTCAGTTAATGAAACACTTGTTCCATTTTTGAAACAGTCAGGGCGGCAGCGCCTGCGCGGGCATTAAAAATTCCTAGCCATGAAGATACGCGTAATAAGCGTTCGACTGCGGTTTAAATTTCTCGGCATTCCTCCTCTCCGCTTCTTCGAACATCGCATCCTGCTGTGCAAGCCACACATGCCCCCTATTTTCCCTGGTGTCAGGCAGCACTACTTTCTCACCGCGCACGTATGCGACGATGACGCCGGGCGGCATCGGGGCGCATTTTTTCCCTTCAAATTTTACCTGGCAGTAAATTGCATCGATGTCGTCATGGGCTATCATGCCTGCCTTCCTCGCGATTCCCTCCAGCTCCTTTGGCAAATGCGCGAAAATCTCGGCTATTTCCGGATGTCTTTTTGCCTCGGATATGATTTTTTTCAAAAGTCGGATAATCGCGCTTTCAGGAGTATTGTTCTTGTAAACCAATACGAATCTGCCAACCCCGGGCTTCTTCTTGCCCTCAAGCTCGTCCAGCGACATGGGGGCTATCGCCTTCAATTGCGCATCAAAAACAATGTCTGATTCGTGCATATAATGCTTTTTCGCTGTGTCTGGAAGAACAACCCCAAACCCGGCAATTTTTCCCTTCTCGCTTTTTGCAACCACGACATTAGCCGCAAGTGCTATGAGGTCGTTTTCGCCAAGATGCTTCCTTCCAAATGGATAGTGGTCATAGCAGTTTTTCCATTTTGAATCAAAGCTTTTGAGCCTGTCTTTTCTCAGGCGCAATTCCACAGGCATTATCGCGCGTATATCGCGCCCATTTGCCTTGCTAACTTGTATTGCCATGAACTCACCCCGCACCTTATGTCATTTCTAGCCATTTCTTCTTTTAAACCCTGCCCGTTCAGGCGCGCCTGCACACAAGTAATAAATACTCTCAGCCCGAATGATGAGCAGGTGCATATATGCTCGAGGTCACTCTCTGCGGAAACAAGCTTCGAAACCCTCTTATTTTAGCATCAGGCATACGCGGCAACAGCGCCGGGCTTCTCATCCGCGCGGGAAAGGAAGGCGCGGGTGCGGCAACCAGCAAATCCTGCTCCTTGCTTCCCCGAGAGGGGCATGCCAACCCCACCATGGTGGACACCTCGGGCACCTACATGAACGCAATAGGCCTCTCAAACCCCGGCGTGGACGAGGAGATTTACGAAATACGCGAGGCAGTGGCAAAAGCAGGCATACAAATCATCGCCTCCATCTACGCAAAGGAAGTGTGCGACTTTGCAGCAGCAGCTGCGCGCATCTCAGAAGCCAAGCCTGCCATGATTGAGGTGGACATCTCCTGCCCCAACGTGCACCGCGAAGGCGCGATGTTCTCCTCGTACGCAAAGGACGCTGCCGAGGTCTGCCTTGCAGTGCGCGACGCAACCTCCATCCCCTTTTCAGCAAAGCTTTCCCCTGACGTTCCCAACATCGGCGAAATCGCGAGCGCATGCGTGGCAAGCGGCGCCTCCTGCATCACCGCAATAAACACCATCGGCGGCATGTACATTGACGCGCACGCGCGCCATGCAGTGCTTGCAAATTCCTTCGGAGGCATCTCGGGCGCCGCAATAAAACCCGTCGCTCTCAAAGCAGTATACAACATCCGCCGTGCAGTTGGCAGCAAGGTGCCCATCATCGGCACAGGCGGCGTCTTCACAGGCTTGGACGCAATAGAAATGCTCATGGCAGGCGCCACGTGCGTGGGAGTGGGCACTGCAATCGCAACGAGAAAAGAAGCAGCGCCTTTCAAGGCAATCGCTGCGGAAATGGAAGCATTCATGAAGAAGGAAGGCATCAAGAAAATATCAGACCTTAAGCTTCAAGAATAAGTGATAAGCATGCCAATACATCAAATCGCCATAGTAACAAAAGCGGAAAAGGAAAACGACATAGTCACCACTCTCACGTTCGACATGGCGCTTAAGGATGCGCAGCCCGGCCAATTCGTCATGCTCTGGCTTCCCGGCGAGGATGAAAAGCCCTATGGAGTGGCAGGCATTTCCCCTCTCAGGATAGCGGTGGGCGCGCGCGGACCTTTCAGCAACAAGCTTTGCAGCATGAAAAAAGGCGACCGTGTTTGGCTGCGCGGTCCCTATGGGCACGGGTTTGAGCTCAAGGGAAAGAAAGCGCTTTTGATAGGCGGCGGATATGGCTTCGGGCCCCTGCGCTTCCTAGCTGAAGAGGCGAAGAAGCGCAAGATTTCCGCAACCGCAATATGCGGCGCGCGAAGCTCCGGGCTTCTGATGGAGCCTGCAGTTTGCAAAACAATATTCACAACAGACGACGGAAGCGCAGGCACAAAAGGCAATGTGCTTGTTGCGATGAAAGAGCTTCTGAAGAAGGAAAAATTCGACTGCGTCTACACCTGCGGGCCCGAGCGCATGATGTCTGCAGTTGCATACGCCGCGCGCGAAGCGCGCGCGGACTGCCAGCTTCTGCTTGAGCGCTACATGAAATGCGGAATCGGCATCTGCGGGCACTGCTGCTGCGGGGACAAGCTTGTTTGCAGCGACGGCCCCATGTTCGGGCTGGAAATACTGGAGAATCCCGAATTCTGCAAGGTGTGGAGAACAAAAACAGGCAAGAGGGAACCGATATAAAAGGCGCAAAGCAAGAGGGAACCCATATGAAATCCCAATTTATTGTTTTCAAAGGCGGAAGGATAGTGACGCCCCAAGGCGTGCGCCGCGCGGATGTGCTTGCGGACAGCAGAAGCGGAAAAATCCTCAGGATTTCCTCGCACATCCTCTCAAAGGGCGCGCAGGCAATCAACTGCTCCGGCCTCATCTTGCTGCCCGGCGCAGTTGACCCGCACGTCCACCTTCGCGACCCGGAGGACAGGAGCAAGGAGGACTTTTCCACAGGCACTGCCTCTGCTTTGGCAGGCGGGGTAACCACAGTAATTGACATGCCCTGCTACCGCAACCCCGCGACAACCACAATCTCCGCTTATAACAAGAAGCGCGCGCTGGCAAAAAAAAGATGCCGCTGCGACTACCAAATCCGCTTTGGCGCGTCAGAGAAAAACCAGAAGGAAGCGGCGAAAAGCAACGCGCCATCCCTGAAAATATTCCTCACAGACACCAATAGCGAACTTTCCTGCTCATATGCTGCAGCAGCGCGCCACTTCGCAGCTTTCCCAAAAGACAAGCCAATCTGCGTGCACGCAGAGGATGACTCTCGCATCGCAGCGCGCAAGCTCCGCTTTTTCGAGCATGAAAAGGTGCGCGACAAGGTGGCTGCGCAGATTGCCTGTGAAAAGGCGCTCAAGCTCGCAGCGCGCGCAGGCAGGCGCCGCATACACATGTGCCACCTCACAACAGGCAACGAGGTTGACATGTGCCGCAAGCACAAGAACGCGACATACGAAATCAATCCCGCGCACCTGCACTTATGCATTGACGACCTTCGCGATTTAGGTTTCTTAGGCAAAGTGAATCCTCCCTTGCGCGACAAGACGGAGATGCTGAAGCTGTGGCGAAAAATAGGCGACGACACCATGATGGCATCCGACCACGCGCCCCATCTTCCAGGGCAGAAAAAGCTCGGCGCCTCAGGTCTGCCCGGCGTGGGCACCATGCTTCCCCTCATGCTGCGGGCAGTGCACGCGCGCAAGCTCACCTTGCCGCGCCTCGCGCGCATCTGCTCCTACAACTCCGCGCGCGCATTCCTTCTTTCCAGCAAGGGCGAAATAGCAGAGGGGAAAGACGCGGACATCGTGCTTGTCGACCTTCACAAGAAGTGGCGGATTTCGGCAAAGAACAGGCTCAGCAAGTGCAAATGGACGCCATTCGAAGGCACCGAAGTTTACGGAAAGATAGAGGAAGTCTACTTGAGGGGAAAGCTCGCGTACGACGGGAAGAAAGTGACAGCGAAAAAGGGCGCGGGGAAGGAAGTCAAGTAGGCGGATGCTCTATCTGTTGCCATTTGTGTTTTTTACACCGGCACGCTACCCTCTGCTCTCGTTTATAAGTGAATGAACGCCCCTTCCATCCATGAAAGTCTATCCTGACGCCAACATCTACATTACCTATCTTTTGGGGCAGAAAGGGGAAGCTCAAGCAGACCTGTTCTTCAAGCAAGGAATAGGGTGCAGATTTTCCATTGTGGCGTCAAACACTATGTTTGCCGAGGTTGCGCAAAAGTGCCGCGGCAGCGGCACACTGCTTCTGCAGAAAAACATAGAAGACTTCAAGAAGGCGGGCAAGCTCGACATTGTAAATTACACGCCGGACGATATCGAGGAGGCTTACAAAATGGTCATGAGGATGGGATTGACTGTCGGAAGGAATGATGTTTTGCACTCAATTCTTTCAAGAAAGCACGCAGACATTCTTGTGACAGATGATAAGGGCCTGGCCAAATTCGCCTCAAAAACGCAGAAAGTGATGAAGCTTGCAGAATTTATCGATTCAGAGCCTTAGGTCTTTCAGGGCTTTTTTTTCTTCCTGTTCCATGATGTCAAACGCCACGCGCACGTCTCCTTTCGCTTTCTTGAGCGCCTTTTGCCATTGGCTATTGCGCCAAGCGCGCATGCTCCCCGTCACTTTCACTTTTCCCTTAAGCGCGCCGCGCATCTCCTCCAGGTTCTTGTAGAGCTTCTCGCGCAGCGCCTCGCGCATGAGCTCGGTGCGCGATGCATAGCCCTCTGACTTCACCCGAAAGCCCATGTCCCTGTCCATGGACTTGGGTATCCTAAGCGAGATAAGTATTGTTTCTTCCTGCATATTCTCACCCTGCGGCTGCTGTAATACAATGTGATACAGAAGGCTAATAATGGTTGCGCAGCTCTGCCGCGCGCGCCGTTAATGGCTCCGTTTTGTCCCAAACGGACCCAAA
>Ga0074195_1000341_pt1 | contig 100143 bp, 95 predicted proteins | sample EPASupsiteHSE623_FD_64525 | JGI IMG/M metagenome (GOLD analysis project Ga0074195, IMG submission 64525) | Bioremediated contaminated groundwater from EPA Superfund site, New Mexico - Sample HSE6-23 | ecosystem: Environmental > Aquatic > Deep subsurface > Groundwater > Contaminated ... | reverse complement strand
TCAATAGACACTTACCCGCCTACCTGGCTTACTACAACCAAGAGAGACTGCATCTTGGACTTAATCTCATAACCCCAGCTTTATGCCTGGAAAAGAGTTTCCAAGCTATTGGCTAGAGAACGTAAAGCCATAAAAATACTAGTATTTTATCATATTCCTGCTATACTCCTCTTATGTCTTTCTCTATTGGTATTGTCGGCCTGCCCAATGTGGGCAAATCCACGCTTTTCCGCGCCCTGACCAAAAAGCAGGTGCCCGCGGAAAATTTTCCCTTTTGCACCATCGACCCGAATGTCGGCGTGGTGGCTGTGCCTGATGAACGGCTCCAAAAGCTGGCCGAAATATCCAAGCCCGAAAAAATCATTCCCACCACCATTGAATTTGTGGATATTGCCGGCCTGGTTAAAGGCGCGCACAAGGGCGAGGGCTTGGGCAACCAATTTTTGGCCCATATCCGCGAAGTGGATGCCATTGCCCATGTGGTGCGTGATTTTAAAGATGATAATATCATTCATGTCGAGAACCGGATTGACGCTGAAGCGGATGAGCAGACAATTATGATTGAACTGGCCATGGCTGACCTCGGAACTGTGGAAAAAAAAATCAAGGAAGCGCAAAGCGCGGCCAAAGGGCATGATAAACAAGCCGAGCTGGCTCTAAGTGTTTATCAAAAAATCAAAACCAAGCTCAATGCCGGAGAACCAGCGCGCCTGGTGAGCTTGTCTGAAGAAGAAAAGGCGGCTACCAAGGAAACTAAACTGCTGACAGCCAAGCCGATGCTGACTGTATTGAATGTGGCTGAAGATGAACTTGATCGCGAGCCAAAACACGAGAATGAAATTATCGTCTCGGCCAAGATAGAATCGGAAATCTCCGAACTGCCGGATGACGAAGCCCGGGCCATGTTAAAAGAGCTTGGCCTCTCCCAATCCGGATTAGACAAACTGATTGTCGCTTCGTACAAGCTTCTGGATCTGGTGACTTTTTTGACTTCCGGACCCAAGGAAACACGCGCTTGGACAGTTAAGCGCCACACCAAAGCGCCCCAGGCCGCCGGGGTCATCCATACTGATTTTGAAAAAGGCTTTATCAGAGCCGAGATTATATCTTACCAGGACTTTGTGGCCTGTGGCGGCGAACAAGGAGCCAGAGACAAAGGCAAGCTGCGCACCGAGGGAAAAGACTACGAGATGAAAGACGGGGATGTGTGCCACTTCCTATTCAATTAAAAATTCGCTAGAATAAAAGCACCATCATGGAGGGCGGTTCGCCCTTTTTCAAGTTCACCCACACTTCCTGGGGAGGCCTTTATGGCTTTGAAAAAACGGCCTTGCGTTAAACGGCGAACCTCAGTGACCACTGGCCGATGTTGTGCAACCCACGGCCTCTGGAAACGCCGCGCTCAAGAGTCAGCCGCACACGCAAAGCCGCTCCCTGTCACCTGGAAAGGAGGCGCCACTCCCATGACTTCGCATTTCCCCGATCAATTCAAGGTCCGCGCAGTGCACCTGTAACCTGAAAGGGGGTGGTGTAAGGCTATCTGCCAGGGAGAGAGGCTAACCCCCTCTCCTACACCACCCTGGCGTTAGGAGGTGATGTCCAACCGACCGGCAGGCAGTACTTTATGCTTGACCGGTCTTTTTTAATATCAAAATTTCCCGCCAAACATGCTGATCCGGCCGGCCGTATAATAAGGTGTTGCGATAAGAAAGCGGAAAATCTTTTTTAAAGCTTTCCGGATATGGCGCCTCCACCTGCCACCCCAGATTCTCCAGCTCATCAAACGCGGGAATCAGGGAATCAAATTTCCGAAAATACGGCCAAGCCAAAACCGCCCGGCCGTTATCTTTTAAAACCGGCTGCAGCGCGTGGAGCGCGGCCAAATAAAAATCATTCAAACTTAAAACAATGCTCTTTATTTTTCCTTCGTTTTCCCGGCCCGAAAGCGGCGGGCCCAAATCGAATTCGCTGATAATGGCATCAACTGAATTTTTGGACAAGATATTGCCAATCTGCCTAACATCGGCTTTCTCTATTCGGTAAGATAATGATGCCAGTTCCGGCTGGCGGCCCAATAACCACTCCAGATTCTTTTTACTGCCGGCAATGGCTGATGTTTCGATATCCGTGCCAATGACATTATGGCCCAAAAGCAGCGCCTCCTGCAGAACTGTGCCTGAACCGCAGAATGGGTCTAATATTTTTAAACCGCGGTTTCCCGGAACAGCAATGTTGACCATAGCCTTGGCCAGTTTTGGCGGCAGCATGCCAGAGCGGGCATCGCGGCCCGGCCGGCCATAGTCGCGCTCTGAATATTCCTCAAAAGGCTGGACAGATTGTGTCTGGCCAATCTGGTATGAATCTTTGGTTTTGATAATACAAAGTTCGACCCCGCTCGAGAGCAGCTTGTTTTTTACCACATCAACTGATGACAGATTATTATTTCTGGATTCGACCAAGCGCACCGAGGCGCCCGTTGCTTTTAAAGCCTTCTTGACCTCCAAGCCAATCCGCTTATCGAATTTACAGCCATAGAAGCTTAAGCCAAAATTAAACTTGCTGCCCGGTTTTAAATGGGTTGATAAAATTTCAGCCAAAATATCAGCCCCCAAACTTTTAACTGATTTAATAATAACGCCGGATTTAACCACGCCGGAGAGCGCGTCCGGGGCTCTCTGTCCCAAATCCGCGTCATCAATTAAAACAGCCTCAAGTGCGGATGAGGTGATTTTTTGATTATCTTGGCCAAGATATTGATATAGCTCGGCCAAGGACAAGCTCGGCTCCCGTCCAAAGATTAAAAATGATTGATTCATAACACTACGATGTCATAGCCGTCGCGGGCTGTCAAACCCGGCGCTACCCTTGCAATAATTCCGGATTTATGATAGTTTATTAGGACATTATAAATCCTTCTTTCCGCTTAGTCGGCGGATCCCATAACTCTAAAGAAGGAGAAGAGGAGTTAATAAATGACAAAATCATACGAATTGTGCGCCCTGTTCAGCGGCGTATCCACGCCGGATGAGATTGACGAGATGGCCAAGCAAGTCGAAGCGCTTCTTAGCGCGGCTGGGGCGGAAATAAAGTTCAGCCACAGCTTGGGTCGCAAAAAGCTGGCCTTCAAAATTGCCGGCAATACCCATGGCGAATACCGCTCCTGGCTGTTTTCGGCTGATACAGCCGGCATTCCCGAGCTTAACAAAAAACTGCAGCTGGGTAATTTTGTTATGCGCCATTTGATTACCGTGCTTGATGAAAAAATAATCGCCAAGCGCATCCAAAAAGCCGCCGAAGCCAAAGCCCCAAAACGCGAAATTGCCGAAGAGGCGGAATTAGAAACCAAGCCTGAAGCGGCGGAAGAAAAAATCCCAACCTTTGAGCCGGAAGAAGCGCCCCGGGTGAGCGAGCCCGAAACCCCGGCCCGGCCGGTGAAAGAAAAAACCAAAGTCAGCTTTGAAGATTTGGACAAAAAACTTGATGAAATTCTGGAGAATGATAGTATATAATAAGGCGTGTTAAAAAACGCCATCCGCGTTAATCTGCGTGATCATCAGCGTTAATCCGCCTCTATCGAAGCGGAATAACGCGGATAGCGACGCGGATAGACGCAGAAATAATATTAATCACAACGATACTATGGACCTCAATAAAGTCATGCTTATCGGCCGCATTACCCAGGATCCGGAAGTGCGCACCACGCCCAGTGGCACGCCGGTTGCCAACTTTGGCTTAGCCACCGGACGGGTTTGGACCGACCAAGCCGGTCAAAAGCAAGAAAAAACCGAATTCTCAAATATTGTCGCTTGGCGGCGTTTAGCGGAAATCTGCGGGCAATATCTGCGCAAAGGTTCAAAAATTTACATTGAAGGCCGCCTGGAAACGCGCACCTGGGACGACCAAAGCGGAGTGCGCCACTGGCGCACCGAGGTGATTGCCGAGAATATGATCATGCTCGACCGCAAGAGCGACTCGGTCGGCGGACAACGCTCTTCTTATGAGCCGCCGTTGCCGGAAGAGCCGTTAGCCGGCCCCAGCGCTTCAATATCAACCGAGGAAGAAATTAATGTTGAGGATATCCCATTTTAAGAAAATGAAGAAAGAAACCCTATGATGAAAGCTAAGACTAAAAACTGCTATATCTGCAAAAATAATATAACGGATATCGATTACAAAGATATCGATTTACTTAAGCGATTTACTTCGGCTTACGGTAAAATCGTGCCCAAAAAGAGAAGCGGAGCCTGCACCAAGCACCAGCGTCCGGTTACGGCCGCCATTAAGCAGGCGCGCATCATGGGCTTCTTGCCGTTCGTCGTAGAATAGAGGCAGAGAAATAGAAGCGGATACACGCGGATGACTACGCAGAAAAACGCGGATAATAAAAACACGCCCCGTGGTTAAATCTCGGAGCGTGTTTTGTAATTCCGCGTAAATCAGCGTAAATATCCGCGTCAATCCGCCTATACCCCTTATACTTCTTTCTCTTTCTTAAACTTCTCCCAGGCTTGTTGCCTGATTTTTTCCATCAACTCAATGTTGGTGGCCAGATACATCCGCGCGTTCTCGCGGCCTATACCCAGCCGCTCTTCCCCATAGCTGTAAGAGTTGCCGCTTTTTGTAATTACTCCCATCTCGCTCCCGATATCAATCAAATCCCCGCTTCTGGAAATGCCTTCATTGTACATAATATCAAACTCGCAGGTTTGGAACGGAGCCGCCACCTTGTTTTTGACAATCTTGGCTTTAACGCGGTTGCCGATAATTTTATCGCCTTTTTTAATCTGGGCCGCCCGGCGCACTTCAATGCGCACTGAACTGTAAAACTTCAAGGCATTGCCCCCGGGGGTCACTTCGGGATTGCCGAACATAACGCCGATCTTGTGCCTGATCTGGTTGATAAAAATAACTATGGTGCGGCTTTTGCCCACAATGGCCGTGAGCTTGCGCAGAGCCTGGCTCATCAGCCTGGCCTGCAAACCCATGTGCACGTCGCCCATTTCGCCCTCAATTTCAGCCTTGGGCGTAAGAGCGGCCACGCTGTCCACCACAATCACGTCTATGGCCCCGGAACGCACCAAGGTTTCCACAATATCAAGCGCCTGTTCGCCGTTATCAGGCTGGGAAATCAGCAAATCATCAACTTTAACCCCGATCTTGCGGGCATAATCCGGATCCAAGGCGTGCTCAGCATCCACAAAAGCGGCCACCCCGCCGGTTTTTTGCACTTCAGCGATAATGTGCTGGGCCAGGGTGGTCTTGCCCGAAGCTTCGGGCCCGAAAATCTCAATCACCCGGCTGCGCGGCACCCCGCCCGCGCCCAAAGCTATATCCAAAGATAAACAACCGGTTGAAATTACGTCCACATCAGAAGATTGTGCTTCGCCGAAGCGCATGATAATTCCCTCCCCAAAACGGTCTTTTATCTGCCGTACCGCCTCCTCGATAACAGCGTTTTTCTCCTTGCTACTCGCTTTTTCTGGCATAGATTCTAGCTTACTTTTTAATTGGGGCTGGCCATTGGGCCGTAAAACAGAGTGCGGGAAACGCTTTCGCCGGCCACCACCGCGCCGGTGCGCACCGTGCGGTAGGCGGTGGTTACTCGGCCGCGCTTATCTTGGGCGGAAATTTTCAACATGGTCAAACCCGGAGCCACATTAAAAGTTTCGTTAAAATCGCCCTGCTCGCCGAGCTTCAGCTCTTTATTATTCACGAACAGCCTGCTTCCGGATTCGGTCTGGCCCGTTAAAACCACTAACGAGCCGGTCGATTCATAATAAACGGCCGGGGAGAAAACTTCAAGGCTGGGGGGAAGCATTAAAGCGCGGCTTAATATTAAGGTGTAAACCAGCGCGCCGGAAGCGGCCATAGTCAAAGCGGTTTTTAAGATTGACGCTGGTTTTGGCCAATGCCTTATTTTCTCTGAGCGCGCCACTTTTGGCGTATAACGCTCCCGCTCGGTTATATAGCGGCTCACCACATCGGCCGCATCCAGCCGCAAAAAGCGGGCGTAAATTTTTACAAATTCCAAAGTATAAATATCGCCCGGCAGTTCATTATACTGCCCGGTTTCAATGGCCTGCAAGTAATAAGTTTTAATGCCAATCTTGCGCGCCACTTCCTGAAGCGTCAAGTTATTCCCTTCCCTGACTTTAGCCAGCCGCTCACCGGTGGTTTGCGTGGTCAAAATCGGTTTTGATATAAAACGAACCATGAGGGTAAACTATTAATGTCAAATTTCAAAGCTCAAATGCCAAATGAATGTCAAAATCCTAATGACAAAATATTTATTTGACATTTAATAATTTGATATTGATTTGAACTTTGGATTTTGACATTTGGATTTTTTATTATTTTGAAATTAGATAATTAGGTTAATTAGAAATTATCTCTTCGTCACCTGAATCATCTATAACAACATCCTCATTAATACTATCACTGGCGCTATTCACCAGCACATCTCTGGGCTTGGCCCCGTCGGCCGGGCCGATTACGCCCTCAGCTTCCATAATATCCAAAAGCCGGGCGGCCCGGGCATAGCCAATGCGCAGCCGGCGCTGCAGCAGCGAAGCCGAAGCCTTGCCGGCGCGCGCCACTTCCTGCTTGGCATCATCGTATAAATCATCTTCAAACTCGCCGCCGCTGTCCCCGGAAAAAGCCTTGGCCGGCCGCTCCACGATAGCATCCTGATACTCCACTTCTCCCTGGTCGCGCAAAAAATTGGTCACCTGCTCAATCTCGTTATCCTCCAAAAAAGCGCCCTGCAGCCGCCGCGGCTTGCCCAAGTCCGGAGATAAAAACAGCATGTCGCCGCGGCCCAGAAGCTTATCAGCCCCGGCCATGTCGAGAATGGTGCGGGAGTCGACTTGCGAAGGCACCGAGAAAGCGATGCGCGAGGGCACGTTGGCTTTAATCAGTCCGGTCAGCACGTTTACCGAAGGCCGCTGGGTGGCCAAAATCAAATGGATGCCTACGGCCCGGGACATCTGGGCCAGGCGCACAATGGCGCCCTCAACTTCAAACGCGGCCATGGACATTAAATCAGCCAACTCATCAATAACAAAAATAATATAAGGCAAAGAGTCATTCTTATTGGCCGCATTGTAAGCGGCCAAGTTGCGCTTGCCGCGCTCAGCCAGCAAAATATAGCGCCGTTCCATTTCCCCCACCACCCATTTTAAGGCGTTGATGGTTTTTTTAACATCCGTGATAACCGGGGTTAAAAGATAAGGAATGTCGTTGTACATGGTCAGCTCCACTTTTTTTGGGTCAACCAGAACCAATTTTAAATCATCCGGCGAATTCTGGTACATTAAACTGACGATGATGGAATTTATCATTACGCTCTTGCCCGAACCGGTAGAGCCGGCAATCAGTAAGTGCGGCATTTTTTCCAAGTCCACCACCCAGGACCGGCCGGAAACATCCTTGCCCAAACACAAGGAAAGATTGGAAACGCGATCCTTAAAAGCCTGGGAAGATAAAATATCCTTAAGCTTCACTTTGGCCGTGGCCCGGTTTGGCACCTCCACCCCTACCAAAGACTTGCCCGGAATCGGCGCCTCAATGCGCAAGGGGTGGGCGGCCAGCGCCAGAGACAAATCATTGGCTAAAGCCGTGATGCGCGAGAGCTTTACGCCTTCGGCCGGCTTTAAGGTGTACTGGGTAATGGTCGGCCCCACAAAAATCTCGCCCATCTCCACGGTAATGTCAAAATCGGCCAGAGTCTTGGCAATTTTTTCCTTGGTCGCCTCAATGTCGTCAGCCGAGGGTTTGTCTTTGCCGCTGGAAAGCAAATCGAGCGGAATTTTAATCTGGCGCTTTATTTTCAATGGCTTAATGGCTGCCGGCAGCTCATTCTCATTAAAGTCAGCCAGCGCTTCATTCACCTCGGCCTCCGGCTGATCCAAGGGCAAAGCCGCGGCTTCCTGGCTCTCCTCATCAGCCGCGCCATAACGGTTCTTGTAGCGCCAGACATTCAATTTTTCCCATAACCGGCCAAGAAAACCCTTGTTCTTTACTTCATCCAAAACAGCCTCTTCTTTTTCCTCTTCACCCTCTTCGGCCTCGGATGAATCAGGGCGGTTAAAGATGAAGGTGCCCATTGAGAGCAAGACGCCGATAATAAACAAGCCAAGCAAAAAAACCCAGCCGCCCCAATAACTGGCAATCATGGTAAAAGGCTGCGCCAAAGCGTATCCCAAATACCCGCCGCCTTCGCCATTGGTAACGGCTTTCAGAGTATCGGGAAACGAAGGCGCGTGGTGAAGAATGCCCAAAAGACTCAAGTAGAGCAAAATAAAGCCGGCTACTTGGGCGCGATTGACGCGGTAGCGCACTCCGCGCAGCAGCAAAAATCCCAAAGCAATCAAAAGCACCGGGAACACGGCCGCGCCCCAGCCAAAAGCCAAAGTGAAACTGATTTTAATATATTCACCCAAGGGACCGGCCAGTTCAAAAAAGGCCAGAAGCCCTAAAAGAGCCAAAGCAAAAAGAATGGTTACGGCAATGGCAATTTTGACTTCCGGTGAAATTTTGTGTTCAGCGCTACCGCCTGATTTAGGCTCGCTCTTGCGGCGCTGCCGCTGGTATTCGCGCTGGTATTCTCTCTGTTTTTGTTTGCTGGAAAAAGGCATTTTTGGGTTTAATAAAGCCAATCTTGAGACTTAATTATACCAGATTTCAGGTAAAATTAAAAAGATAAAAAGAACCCCCTTTTTGCAGCGTATAATAAGGGTGGCTGCCCCCGGCCTCGGCGCTACTTTTCCCGAATAATGTACTTCTCGCCGCTTACCGGCAAAGTAACGCCCATTTCATACCCCGAGCCTGTTCGCCTGTAAAAAAAACTCTCGTTGCGGATAACTTTGTTGTTTTCCGGAATATAATCCCCGAGCAACTCTTCAATGGCAGACGGATACTCGCCGGTGTTTAAATTGTATATAAACAACGCCTCAGCGATTTTAGCCAAAGCCCCGCGCGTAATGTCGTCAGTTCCCTTTTGCGCTTCAATGACAATATTTGGTATCTCACCTAATCCTTCTTTAACGGCCTTGGCCTGCTCTTTAATATACTCAGGGTACGTAATATCCTGACCTTGCTCTTTGGCTGCGCGATATCCGTCGTACCAGTGTAAGGCCAATGTGGCTGTGATTATTACGGCAATAAAAAAGAATATGCTGGAAAGCTTGGGAAGATACATAATTTTGTCATTGACGCGGCTACTCCGTTGTCTTGCCGTCAAAATGCTCCTCTTGAGAGACAGCCTCAGCTTTGGTAGCGCGCACTATGCCATCCTGATGTTCGGGAGGAGAGTAGAGTGTGTAAAGTTTCATTGGTTCAGTGCCGGTATTAATGATATTGTGCTTGGCTCCGGCCGGCACCAAAATGGCGAACCCATCGCTTATAACACTCTCAACACCGTCTAAAATAGCTTTGCCCTGCCCGGCCTCAACGCGCAAAAACTGGTCCAGGGTATGAACCTCTTCGCCGATATCCTCCCCGGGCAATAGACTCATAATAACCAATTGGGTATTTTTGGCCGTATAGAGCACACGCCTAAAATCCACGCCCGCAATGGATGCTTGTTCAATATTACCCACATATCCTTTCATAAAATATCTCCTTTTGTCCTATTTTTATCTTTGCTTATTTTACCATATTTTATAAACTAAACCAGTTATCTAAAAAACACCCTCCGCCATTTAATTGACAAGGGTGTCTTTTTTGACAATAATTTAACTGACTACGGACAGCATGTCTTGCAACATTTCTTGTGGGTTATAAGTTCAAAAACAGCCGACAACCCAACTAATACATACACTACGCGTGAAATTGTGGCTGCCTGGCCACCAAAGATCTGCCCTATATCCCAACCCCAAATGCCGACTAAAAGCCAATTAAGGCCGCCGACAACGAGCAGAATAAAGGCAATATAATGCAAAGCTTTCATAGATGTTTGTTTTAATTATTTAAAAATCCCGACCTTTCCTTTAGTATAACACTATGGCGAAAAAGCACACCCCGGCATGTGCAAAACCAAGAAACCCCGCTTTTAATTAAGGGCGGGGCTTCTTCTTTAAAACAAAACTATTCTTTTCTCTTGCCTTTGAATCCAGTACCAGCCGGAATCAGACGGCCGATGATGACGTTCTCTTTCAGGCCGATCAGGTTATCAACCTTGCCGGAAATGGCGGCGTCTATCAACACCCGGGCTGTTTCTTGGAACGAGGCCGCCGAGAGGAAGCTCTCGGTGGAAAGCGAGGCTTTGGTTACGCCCAAAAGCAGGATATCGCCCACGGCTTCTTCTTTCTTCTGCTTCTTGAGTTCGGCATTAGTGGCGTCAAACCGGGTGCGATCCACCACTTCGCCGGGCAGGAATTCGCTAGAGCCAACTTCTTTAATGTAAACACGGGAGAACATCTGGCGGGAAATAATCTCCAGATGCTTGTCATTAAGTTTCTGCCCTTGGCTGGAATAGATGCTTTGGATTTCGCGGATAACATAGCGCTGGGCGGCTTCCTGGCCTTTCAAGGCGTAAAGATTGTGTATATCCACGTTGCCTTCGGTCAAAACATCGCCCTGGCTGACCAAATCGCCTTCTTTAACCGAAATCGCGAACGAACTCGGCGCCTGGTATTCCACCGCGTCGCCGGCCGCAGAAGTGACTTTCAAAAATTTCTTGGTAATCTTTACTGTTCCGTCAATCACGGCGTTAATCACGTCATCGCCCTCGGAAATAAGCACATCACCCTTGCTCACGTGCTCGCCGTCGCGGACTTTTACGCTCTTGTCTTCGTAATCAGCCAAAGCGTATTTTTCTTCCTGGCCTTCGTCAACTTTTATAACAATGGTTTTAACGTCGCGCTCCTTGCGGATGGCGGCCACTTTGCCACGCACTTCCGAGATAACCGCGCCTTTATGAATACGGCGGGCTTCAAAAATTTCTTCCACCCGCGGCAAACCCTGGGTAATATCCTCGGCCGAGGCCACGCCGCCGGTATGGAAGGTGCGCATGGTCAGCTGGGTGCCAGGCTCGCCAATGGACTGGGCCGCGATAATGCCCACGGCCGTGCCTAATTCCACCGGGCGGTTGTGTCCCAAATCATAGCCATAACAAAGCTTGCAGACACCGCGGCGGGAACGGCAGCTTAAAACCGAACGGATGCGGATTGAAGTAATACCGGATTTCTTTATGTCTTCAGCCAGTTCGCGGCTGACCATCTCGCCTTTTTTGACTATCACATTGCCATCTTTGTCTTTAACATCCTCAGCCACGGCCCGGCCCCAAACGCGGTCAGCCAACTTTTCACCCATGGCGTTGTAGTCGTTGTCAGCAATAAGCCAGCCTTCGCGGTCGCCGCAGTTATCCTCGCTGATAATGATATCCTGGGAAACGTCAATCAGGCGGCGGGTAAGATAGCCGGCATTGGCCGTGCGCAGCGCCGTGTCGGTTAAACCCTTGCGGGCGCCGTGCGTGGAAATGAAATATTCCAAAACATCAAAACCTTCCTTAAAGTTGGCCTTAACCGGCAGCTCGATAGTGGCTCCGGACGGAGAGGTCACCAAGCCTTTCATGCCCATCATCTGCGTGGTTTGGCCCCAAGAGCCTCTGGCGCCGGATTCAATCATGCTGTAGACCGGGCTGAAAATATTTTTGCCCAGAGTCTTTTTGGAAATGTCGGTAATTTTATCTTTGGAAGCAGCCCAAACCTCAATCACTCGGGCGTGGCGCTCGTCCTCGGTCAGCAAGCCTTCTTGATACTGCTCCTCAATCTGATCGACCTCCCTCTGGGAGGCGGCCAAAAGCTCGCGCTTTTCCGGCAAAAGCGGCAAGTCATCCATGCCCCAGCTCATGCCGGAACGGGTGGCATAGTCAAAAGCCAGGCTCATCATGTCATCCAGCATTTTGCCGGTAGCTTCAACGCCAAGCGTATGGAAACATTCGCCGACAATGCGGTTTAAAACTTTCTTGGTAGTCACCTCATTCACAAAACCGATTCCCTCGGGCAAAATCTTGTTAAAACGCAACCGGCCCACGGAGGTAACAATAATCTCGCCTCCCACGCGGACTTTGGTTTTTTGGTTCAGCCTAACTAAGCCGCTGTCATAAGCCAATTCCGCTTCTTCGGAGCTCGAGAAAACAACGCCATACGGCTCGGATGCTTCATCCCATTGGGACAGGTAATAACAGCCCAAGATGATATCTTTGCCCGGGGTGGAAACCGGCTCGCCGGTGGCGGGCTTAAGAAGGTTCTTGGATGAAAGCATTAAATCACGGGCTTCAACCCGGGCCTCAGCCGTCAAAGGCACGTGCACGGCCATTTGGTCGCCGTCGAAATCAGCGTTAAAAGCCGTACAAACCAAAGGATGGACCTGAATAGCCTTGCCTTCAATCAGAACCGGCTGAAAAGCCTGGATGCCCAAGCGGTGCAAAGTGGGGGCGCGGTTTAAAAGCACATGCGTATTTTTTGTGACTTCTTCCAAAATATCCCAGACTTCCGGATGCCCGGCTTCTATATAGCGGTTGGCGCTGCGGACATTATGAACCAATTCGCGGGCAATCAGCTGGCTGATGACAAAAGGTTTGAAAAGCTCCAAGGCCATGGTTTTGGGCAGGCCGCATTGGTGCAGTTTAAGCTTAGGACCAACCACAATCACGCTGCGGCCGGAATAATCAATGCGCTTGCCCAAGAGGTTTTGGCGGAAACGGCCCTGCTTGCCCTTGAGCATGTCGGCGATGGATTTGAGTACCCGGCGCTGGCCAGTGGAAGCGGTAACGGTTTTACCGCGGCGCGCGCCATTGTCAATTAAAGCATCCACCGCTTCTTGCAGCATGCGCTTTTCGTTGCGCACAATCACCTCTGGAGCGTTCAGTTCTTTTAATCTCTTTAAACGGTTGTTGCGATTAATCACGCGGCGGTATAAATCATTCAGATCAGAAGTGGCAAAACGCCCGCCGTCTAATTGCACCATAGGCCGCAGATCCGGAGGAATTACCGGCACAGCCGTTAAAACCATGGATTCCGGGCGGATGCCGGTTTTTTCCAAAGCCTGCAACAGTTTAAGGCGGCGCATAACTTTCTTGCGCTTCGAGCCTTTGGATTTAATCATTTCCTCGGAGAGTTTTTTGGCCGCGTGTTCCAAATTTATGCCCTGCAATAAAGCGTGAATAGCCTCAGCCCCGATGCCGGCCGAAAAAGCGTGGCCGTATTTGAGCGCCAGGTCATGATAAGTGCTTTCGGAAATAATCCGCATCGGCGTCAGGCTGCCCAGCTCCTTTTTGGCTAGATCAAAAGCTTTTTCCAGGTGGCCTTTTTTCTCGTCGCGCAAGGCCGAGAGCCTTTCTTTTTCTTTGCCAAACCGGGCCGCGAGCTCTTCTCCGCCCAAGCCGGACGTAGAAAGTTCTTTATTGGCCGTAGCTAAGGCGTCGCTGTATTCTTTTTCCAAAATAGAGAGTTTGCTCTTTAATTCCTGTTTTATCTGTTCCATCAGATCATTAATCTTAGACTCATCCGCGGCTGTGATTATAAAGTTGGCGAAGTAAATTACCTTTTCCAGATCCTGGACTGATAAATCCAAAACCAAACCCATTTTTGAGGGCACGCCGCGCAAAAACCAGATGTGTGAAACCGGGGCCGACAAATCAATGTGGCCCATGCGTTCGCGCCGCACCAGGGCGCGGGTAACTTCCACGCCGCACTTGTCGCAGACAATGCCTTTGTAACGGATGCGTTTGTATTTGCCGCAATAACATTCCCAGTCTTTGGTCGGGCCAAAAATGCGCTCATCGAACAAGCCGTCTTTTTCCGGCTTCTGGGTGCGGTAATTAATGGTCTCGGGCTTGGTTACCTCTCCGTGCGACCAGGCGTGGATGTTTTCCGGCGAAGCCAGGCGCAAGCGGATGGCGTCAAAATCATTGGACCGCGCGGCTGACTGTTCCCGGGCGGCAAAAATTTTGGTGGTTGAAGGGGTGGGCATATTTATTTCCTTTCCTCGCTGTCGGCCTCTTTGATAACTCGACCAGCCTTAAGCAACTCCACGTCCAAGCACAAGCCTTTCAGCTCGCGCACCAAGACGTTAAACGCTTCCGGCACATTGCGTTTTTCTATGACCTCGCCCTTGATAATGGCCTCATAAGCCTTGGAGCGCCCGGGCACGTCGTCGGATTTGATGGTTAAAATTTCCTGCAAAGTATGAGCCGCACCATAAGCCTGCAAAGCCCAGACTTCCATTTCTCCAAATCTCTGGCCGCCGAACTGGGCTTTGCCGCCCAAAGGCTGCTGGGTAACAAGTGAATAAGGACCGATGGAGCGCTGGTGAATTTTATCTTCAACCAAATGGTTGAGCTTCATCATGTAAATATAGCCAACTGTGACCGGCTGGTCGAACTGTTTGCCGGTTTTGCCGTCAAAGAGCTTGATCTTGCCATCCTCAGGATAGCCGGCGTGCTTAAGCTCGGCGCGGATAGTTTCTTCCGGTACGCCGTCCAGAACCGGGCTGGCCACGGTATAGCCCAAAGACTGGGCCGCCAGTCCCAAATGAGTTTCCAGAATCTGGCCCAAATTCATGCGGGAGGCCACGCCTAAAGGATTTAAGATAATATCCAAGGGCCGGCCATGCTCATCAAACGGCATATCTTCAACCGCGACAATCTTGGAAATAACGCCTTTGTTGCCGTGGCGGCCGGCCATTTTGTCGCCAACTTGCACTTTGCGCAAACTGGCTACCGAAACCTGGATAGTCTTTAAAACGCCGGAAGGCAGCTTGTCGCCGTTCTCGCGGGAGAAAATTTTAATATCAACCACTTTGCCGTGCTCGCCGTGCTCAAGATAAAGCGAGCTGTCGCGCACATCTTTGGCTTTTTCTCCGAAAATGGCGCGCAACAATTTTTCCTCAGCCGAAAGCTCGGTTTCGCCCTTGGGCGTGATTTTGCCCACCAGAATATCACCCGAGGAAACTTCGGCGCCAATGCGGATAATGCCTTCCACATCCAAGTCTTTGAATTTTTCTTCGCCGACATTGGGAATATCGCGCGTCACCACCTCGGGCCCGAGCTTGGTATCGCGCACGTCAATGGCGTAATCATCAATATGAATGGAAGTGTAGCGGTCGTCCTGCACCAGCCGCTCGGAAAGCAGAATAGCGTCTTCGTAATTGCCGCCTTCCCAGGATAAAAATCCGACCAGAACATTCTGGCCTAGAGCCAGCTCGCCGTGGTCCGTGGCCGCGCCGTCGGCAATCACCTCGCCGGCTTTGACTTGGTCGAGCCGGTTAACAATCGGCTTCTGGTTCATGGAAGTGGAAGCGTTGGAACGCACAAAATTTCCCAGCTGATATTCCTTTATTCCTTCTTTGCCCTGGATAGTAACTTTATTAGCCTGCACGCCAATGACCTCGCCGTCGTCTTCAGAAAGCACCACCTGGCCCGAATCCATGGCCGCGCGGTATTCCACCCCAGTGCCCACAATCGGAGCTTCGGGCCGGATGCAGGAAATAGCCTGGCGCTGCATGTTGGTGCCCATCAAAGCGCGGACCGCGTCATCGTGCTCCAGGAAAGGAATCAAAGAAGTGGCCACGCTCACAATCTGCTTGGGCGAGACATCCATGTACTGAACCTCGCGCACGGGCACAAACCGCGGCTCGCCGTAAACGCGGGCCTCGGCTTTGTCAGCGACAAAATATCCCCCGTCATCCAAAGGCGTGGTGGCGGCCGTGGTGACGCTCCGCTCTTCCTCAAAAGCCGTTAAATAAACCACCTCGCTGGTCACATGCGGTTTGCCGGTTGCTTCTTCTATGACCACCTTTAAGTAAGGCGTTTCTAAAAACCCAAATTCATTGATGCGGGCATAACAGGCCAAATGGCCCACCAAGCCGATGTTCGGCCCTTCGGGAGTGGCAATCGGGCAGATGCGGCCATAGTGCGTGCGGTGCACGTCGCGGACATCAAAACCGGCGCGCTCGCGGGAAAGACCGCCCGGGCCCATGGCTGAGAGGCGGCGCTTGTGCTCCAGTTCAGCCAGGGGGTTGGTCTGGTCCATGAACTGCGACAGCTGGGATGACATGAAAAATTCCTTAATGGCGCCAATCACCGGCCGGGCATTAATCAATTGGTTAGGCGTGATGGTGGCAATGTCCAAAGTGGACATGCGGTCTTTAATGATGCGCTCCATGCGCGCCAAACCGACGCGCAATTTGTTCTGCACCAGCTCTCCAACCGTGCGCACGCGGCGGTTGCCTAAATGGTCAATATCATCAGCTTCTTCCTGGGTGCGGTTTAAACGCAATATCTCGCGGACAATTAAAGCAATATCCTCACTCCGCAGCACTCTTGTTTCTTTACTGATGGGCAAATCCAATCCAAAGCGCTGGTTGATTTTATAGCGCCCCACTTTGCCAAAATCATAACGGTCAAAATTAAAAAACATGGCGTGAATGAGGGAGCGGGCATTGGAGGCGGTGGCCAGATCGCCCGGGCGGATTCTTTTGTAAACTTCCTTCAAGCCTTCGTCTTCGCTCTTGGCCGCGTCTTTCTTTAATGTTTCGGAGAACATGTCCTTCTCTTCCGCGGTCATGTTCGGGAAAAGTTTTAAAATATCCTCGTCCGTGCCATAACCAAACGCGCGCAAGAGCGAGGTAATCACCACTTTGCGCTTACGGTCAATTTTTACCCAGATAACACCGTTGGCGTCGGTTTCCAGTTCCAGCCAGGCCCCGCGGTTAGGAATAACTTTGGCCCCGTAATAGCGGCGGCCGCGGACGGTTTCGGAAGTAAAAAACACGCCAGCCGAACGGATGAGCTGCGAAACAATCACGCGCTCAATGCCGTTGATGATAAAAGTGCCGCGCGGCGTCATGACCGGAAAATCGCCCAAATAAACTTCCTGCTCTTTAATTTCGCCGGTGCGTTTGTTCACCAGTTTTACCTGCACGCGGATGGCCGCTTCGTAAGTAACGTTTTTGGCCCGGGCCGTTTTTTCGTCGAACTTCGGGTCATCCATGTAGTACTCCGAAAAAAACAATTCCAAATCGCGCCCGATAAAATCGCGGATGGGCGAAACTTCGTCGCAGAGCTCGCGCAAACCTTCTTTTAAAAACCACTGGTACGAAGCGCGCTGCGATTCTATCAAGTCCAGAAGCGGGACGGTTTCGTGTATTTTAGTAAAAAACTTACGATCCGTCTTAGGGGAAAACCGGACCGCGGTTTTAACAGAAGCCTTCTTTGGAGTGCGCATGGGGGTTTTGGTGGTTTAATACTCCGGCGGACGACCGAATCGTTGCGCCGCGTAATAAATCAAAATAAAAAAATGCCTCTAACTTAAAAGCTGGGCTCCGAACTAGTTAGTTCGCTTATTTTTTATGGCCAAAGATGAGGAGCCAAGATGCATGATAAATGGAATTGTATATACTTTGCCCGTGCTTGTCAATACCTAAAACCCAGCAAAAATCCAAGATAAGAAGCTTCATTTTAGAGCCAAAGACTCTCTCTTGTCAAACTGTGGATAAACTGGTGTATATCCCTTGACAACATAATCTAGACACGCTATACTTAAGCCATAAGCAATAACCCCAAAATATATGGCCAAAATAGACAAATACTCAATTCTGGACTTTAGGCAAGATTTCCCCAATCACGATACTTGCCTGCAATACCTCTTTGACCGCCAGCACTCCCGTTTATGCTCCTGTGGCGGTAAATACGAACGGATTAAGGGCCGTCAGCAATTCCAATGCTCCAAGTGTCGCTTCCAAATAGCCCCTAAGGCCGGAACTATCTTTGAGAAGTCAGTTACCCCCTTAACTTCGTGGTTTCACGCTATCTGGCTGTTTTCTAACGCCAAGACGGGTATGTCGGCTAAGGAGTTGGAGCGCCAGTTAGGCGTAACCTATAAATGCGCTTGGAGGATACTAAAGCTAATCCGCCAATCCCTTACGCAGAATACCGATAAGCTGACCGGGGACGTGGAAATGGACGAAACCTATTTTGGAGGCCATAAAAAGGGCGGGCGGTATAACAAGAACCAATCCCAAGTAATGAAATCAAAAACCGCCATTGTCGGGGCGGTGGAGCGTAAAGGCGTGGTTAAGGCGGATGTAACGGCCAACCTGTCAGCCGATACTTTAGGAGTGTTTCTGGACAAGAATGTATCAGCCAAGAATACTAGGCTTTTAACTGACGAAAGCAATCGCTATGACAGCGTGGCGTGGCATTATAACCGCCAAAAAGTGAATCATAAGCGTGAGGAATGGGCCAGGGGCGATGTCCACACGAACACGATTGAGGGCTTCTGGAGCCACGTTAAACGCTCAATAGACGGCACGCACAAGGCTATTTCTCGGAAGTATCTTGCTTCTTACCTTGACGGCTTTGTCTGGCATTATAACAATCGAGGCAACGACAGGGCGCGCTTCGCCTCCCTTTTGACTGTGCTGGCCGGATGACTTTGTGGAGGGTGTCAAAAAATTGGCTTTTATCTGGTTGTTGACTTCTCATATTTTTAGTATAATTCAATTCTCTAATTTATAGCAAAATTCTATGACAAACAAGCAAAAAGACGAACAAATAAGCATGGCTATTGAAGGAGAATCGAAGATAGATATCTTTAAAAAAAGGGAAATTAGGAAGGTTTTTCACGAAAATGAGTGGTGGTTTTCGGTTAAAGACGTCTTAGAGGCTTTAGTTGACGTTTCTGACGGCACTAAGTATGTAAGCGACCTAAGAAGGCGTGATTCTAGCCTAAACGAAAGGTACCCGCAAATTACGAGGACCTTACCATTTAAATCAACAGGGGGGGTACAAAATACCACTTTTATCAATATTGAAGGCGTTTTTCGCCTTATGCAATCTGTGCCGAGTCCCAAAGCCGAACCCTTTAAAAAATGGCTGGCCAAGGTCGGGTTTGAGAGGGTACAGGAGATTCAAAATCCTGAGTTGGCCTTAAAAAGAGCGATTGTCCTATATCAAGCCAAAGGTTATGACGCCGAATGGATAGAAGCTAGAATTAGAAATAAAACAAGTCGAGAATTATTGGTTACTGAGTGGAATAAAAGAAACATGAAAGAATGGATAGGTTTGTTAACAGACGCTGTTTCAGTAGGGACTTTTGGCATTAGTACCGCCCACCATAAAAAAATTAAAGGCTTGAAAGGGCAGCAAAGCTTGCGGGACAATATGACTCCTATTGAACTTACTTTGACTACGCTAGGAGAACAAGCCACCCATGAAATAACTAAAAGTACAGATCCCCAAACCTTTGAACAACATAAATCAGTAGCTCGCCAAGGTGGTGGAGTAGCGGGACAAGCTAGACAAAAAATTGAATATTTGACTGGTAAACCAGTTGTATCTCCAATAAATTATTTAACAGCTTTACAAAAGGAGAATAATGCTAAAAGAAATAAAGAATTTAATCAGATTATCCGTAATTTATTAGAACCCCCCAAAACATTGTGAATAAACTGTTTTTTTGAAAAATTTTAAATATATCCAAAACCGCCTATCCGGCGGTTTTATGCTGGGGATAACCGCATTTTATTTTTTCCAGGTTTTGATATAATGGATTGAAGAAAAGCTATAATTTGACTCTAGACAAGACCGTTTATTTCCGAGGGCAATAAGGGCTAACAAGCTTTTTTGCCCAACGATATCCAGCCGATTAGAGTCCGGCTGGATATTTTGCCCAAGGAACTAAGCGGTTTTTAATTAAAAATCTAATCTCAATCAGGACGAGGACATATAGGATCATAAGAAAGGAGGTGTTGCCTATGACTCAACCAATTATTGTTCACACGGGAGAGAAAGCTCCAGAATCCGGCATATATCGGTATATTGGTCGAGAAACTGAAGCGGCGTTATCCAAAGATGACCGTATTCCCCCGAATACCCAAAACCACCGTCAAGCGATGGTTTTGGTACGCCGTACCCACGGCGGTAACTAGATAAATCTAGTTATAACTTATCTCTAGGGTTGAAAACCCCGTCCTCGTTCTGATTGAGGTTAGGATTCTAAACTCCTTATTTCTGCCCCCGTGAGTGATAGACTCGGCAAGCCCTTGCAAGCATTGTTGCCAAGTGCAAATCTTGGACGGGGGGACAAATAAAAAGTTTAGTTGGCAAAACCCCATACAGCTTTTTTTTGTATGGGTTAACTTTGTTTTTATTTACGTAATTTCATAATATATACTTTATTTTGATTTTTGTCAAGTTTTATTATGTATGTTTATTATACCTGGTTTTTTGTAAATAGGGCAATAGCCGAATGTTCAGTATTTGTTGATAATTAGTAAATAAGTTGTAAACTAGGTGAAAAAATGAAATTATGTCGTCAGGGAATACACACCGATAAACTCAAGGCTAAAACTAGCCCTTTTTCTCGTGCCAAACCTGCCAAAACCGGGGTTTTAGCCAGTAAACCAGCCCAGAAGCCAAAATAAACACCCCGTAGACTATAAAAGCAATTTTACTGTGGTCAGCCACCCCGGCTCCTAAAAAGGCGGTAGCCAGCTTGCCCGGGAATTTGCTGGCCAGGATCATCCAGAGGAAAGTGCGGAAACTCATGCCCGTGCTTAAACCGACAAGGTAAACTATAAGGTCATCCGGCGGGCCGGGCAAAAGCAACAGCATAAAAATCACGTACTGCCCTTGGTTTATGATAACGTCAAATTTCCGGAGTTTTTCTTCTTTGATAAAAAGATTGATAAAACTCCGGCCAAAAATGCGGCAAAACCAAAAAACAACAATCGCGCCGATAATCCAGCCGACATAGCTGTAAAGAGTCCCCAGCCAAGGGCCAAAAATATAACCGGCCGCGAAATTGGTAAAAAAATTATTTAAAGGAGCGATAATTACCTGTGCCGCCTCCAAGGCCACGGTAGCCACGCTCGCCCAAACGCCGAATTGCAGCACCCAATCGCGGATTGAATCGGATGAAGTAAAGATATCTTTGAAGTAATGGCCGAAATAGACTAACATCAAAATCGCCGCGATGAAAGTTGCAGCATATATAATTTTTTTATTTTTGTTGAATAAACTCATATTCAGAAACCCTAAATCCTAATATCTAAATTCTAAACAAATTCAAATGACTCAAATTCTAAATTCAAAACTATTTGGGATTTTGAACATTTGAATTTAGATATTGTTTAGAATTTAGGATTTAGATATTAGAGTTTATTAACTCTCTCGCCACATCCACATCATTCCACGGCACCAGCTTACCGCCAATAGCCATTACTTGCTCCGAGCCCTTGCCGAGCAAGAGGACAACATCACCGCTGTCAGAGAGCTGGAACGCTTTTTGGATAGCCTCGCGCCGGTCAGCCACGCGCCACCAGTTTTGTTCTTCGTGCCATTTGGCTCCGCTCTTGGCTATGCCTGGCGCAATGTCATCAATAAGTTTTTTTGGGTCATCCGTATAAGGATCATCAGTGGTTAAAATTATGTAATCCGCGTATTTAGCGGCTAATTCGCCCATTATCGGCCGTTTGGCCCTATCACGTCCCCCGCCGGTCACCCCAAACACAACAATCAATTTATGGCCAGGCGCGGCCTCGCGGCCAACTGTGAGCACCGCTTCCATGGACCGCGGTTCATGGGCATAATCGACTATTACTTTAAAATCCTGGCCCGCCTCGACAAACTCCAACCGGCCGGGAATTGTTTTTATTTTCTCCAGCGCCTCCTTGCCAACCATCATTGACACTCCCAGAGAAAGCGCGGCAGCTATAGCCAGCATGGCATTGGCGACCATAAACTCGCCGGGCAGAGCCAGTTGGATAAAATGGCCATCGACGGTAAAGCCAGCGCCGGAACGGGTGGCGCGGATATCACTGGCGCACAATTTTTTCTCACCAACAATATCTTCGCTGCCCAAACAAGTTCCCCAAACTCCCCATTTTTCCTGAGCCGGGAATTTTAAGAAATACGGCGCCTCGCTATCCAATCGATTCGCCACAATCACCTTTTTAATACTGTCATTGCGAGGGAGCGTACTCGCGACCGAAGCAATCCCAGAATTAATCTCGGGATTGCTTCGCTTCGCTCGCAATGACATTATAAAAGACTCCTTCTTTCGAAAACTGGAATTTAAATTCTTAAATATAAGCGCCTTGGCCTCACGATAATTGGCAAACGATCCGTGCGCTTCAATATGCTCGGGTGACAGATTGGTAAAAACCGCCACGTCAAAAGCAATACCCCAGTGCCGGTGCTGCATAACGCCTTCGCTCGTCACCTCTATCACCGCGTGGGTGCAGCCGGCCTTCACTATTTGGCGCAACAACTTCTGCGAGCGAAAACGGCCGGGCATGCCTTGCTTGGTGTTATTCAGCCATTCCTTTTCGGCTATCTTAAAAAAAATCGTGTTAATTGAACCGACTTTTAAACCCGCCTCTTCCAAAATGCGGGTAATCATAAAAACCGTGCTGGATTTGCCCTTGGTGCCGGTGACGCCGATGACTACTAATTTGCGCGAGGGAAAACGGTAATAAATATTGGCCAAAACGGCCAATGTTTTGTGATATAGCAATAATAACGGCTTGGGAATAAATTTTTTAAGTGAAGATTTAAGCATTGTTCCACTCCTCGCTGGTAATACCAGCTTGTCGTAAAATCTCAACTACAAGGTATTTAGAGATGTCGCCATAATGCGGATTAGGAATAATTACCTTGAGATCGCCTCTCTTCATAAATAAATGACGGCCTCCGCCATACGGGCCGTCAAATCCTAAATGCCTAAACTTCTGTACTAATTTACGCCAAGATATGCTGTTAGGCATATTTTTTAACCAATCGGCGGCGATCAACGGCAACCGGCAAACCCGGAATTGAGTCCCCTTCTTTTATCTTAAAAAGCAGCCAGTCTTCCAAGGCCTCTTTAAGTTCCTGGCGGCAATTTTCCAGATTTTTGTGATTAGCCCAGACACCTTTCAGCCCATTTATCTCGCCAAAATAAGTTCCATCAGCCAGCAACTTATAATGCGCAACTTTAAGTTTTTTGGCAATATAATCACTTAACATAATAACAAAAGAATACCATATTTAATGAATAAAATCAAACAAACCAAAAAAGCGCGTACCGCGCTTATAACCATGAGATAAAATATATCCTTTGGACTTTTCAAAATATTTATCAATATTTAATTTAACAACTCAAGGGTCTGAAAGCATGCCCAGAACCTCTTTTGTGATTTTCTTAAATTTATTGTTCAACATAATAAAATAATATATAATTGCGACATGAAAAACAACCAGAATAAAAACTTAAAAATTGAGGAATATATGGAATTTATTCCTCTGGATAAATCGTGGCTAACCCGAGTAGGGGTTTTAGACATTATTAATGGATATGATGATATAGAAAAAATTTTAAATAAACAGACAGACTTAAACGGTGATTTGCTTGCCCTAAAAAATGCGAGCAATACGTGGAATACGGGTATGCCAATAAACGTCGGCGAATCTGCTACTTTGTATCGTTTATTGCAATTTGCATCTTGGAAACTTGGTTTGAATAAAAAATTTATCAAAGAAGATACATTAAAAGGCAGGATGATTACTAACGATCCAAGTATTGTAAATTTAAATACCAAAGAACTTTTAAAACTTGATAATGGAACTACTCAATGGGCAACAGCGTCGGTAATAGCAGGCAATAAAGAACGCATATCAAATCCACCAAATAAATTACAACAAACATATGACGCAGTAGACCATTGGAATAAGCAGAGAGCGTTAGGATTAGTTTGGGAGCCACATTATGATGAAACTATCCAAAAACAAGCAAAGGTATTTTTAGATTTATTAAGTGGCAAAAAAATTATTTTTACTCCCGTATGCTCTGATGATTATTGCTTTGCCAGAGTTTTTGATTATATCACTAAAGAGAATGGAGAGAAAAATTGGCCAAGTCTGCGAGGACATGAAACTGATAGAATAGAAGAAATGGAGAAAGCAATAAGAGAAGCCGAGCGAAGTGAAGTTATCACTTCTTTAGATCACAGGGTAATACAAGCGCTGGCTATGTGGTGTAAAGTTTATAATAAAAAGTTAAGTTTTTTACATAAAGACAAAGTAAATAAATCTTGGCCTAAATTTTGGGATTTTATAACTTCGTTAGAATAATAACTTTTAAACTTGAATCGTGCCCATATTGAATACCAAATATTCGCCAGACGAAGCGAGGCGAATATTTCAAACTTCCAATTTCATTTGTGGTGCCCTTGAGAGGAATCGAACCTCTATTGCAAGATCCGGAATCTTGCGTCCTATCCGTTGAACGACAAGGGCGCGTTGGTCTTTAAGAATTCAGCCACCTTTTCAACATCATTTGGATTGCCAAAATCCATCCAATAATCCAGCATCTTGCGCGCTTTGACTTTGCCAAGTTTAGCCAAAGACGCAATCGCGTCAGTCAGCTCATACTCGCCGCGCTCTGACATGCCGACCTTGACGGCCTCTGTAAAAACTTCCGGAGTAAATTTATAACAGCCGATGGAAACCCAGTTGGAGATGAATGTTTTAGGCTTTTCCACAAAATCAGTTACCATCTCGCCATTCATAATCGGCACTCCGTACTTTTCCGGATTGGGCACGTGCAACAAACTGACATAATTAAACTCATCGTCCAACTCGCGCATGGCGGCTAGATCGCGCGGGCTGTACAGATTGTCGCCATAGATGCACACGAACTGATTGTTGCCGACTGCCTCGGCTGCGGCCTGAACCGGAATAACGGTGCCGTATTTGGCCGTGCCCATGGTCTCAAATTGATTGACGACTGTTATGTTAAATTCTTTTCCAACGGTGCGCGCGAAGTCCTCCATTTTTTCAGCATGATGCCCAACCACCAAAATCATCTCCGTAAAACCGGCATTCTGTAAATTTTTAAGAACATAATACAAAAAAGGCTGGTCTAGAACATCAATCAAGTGCTTGGGCCGATCTTTGGCCAGCTCCAGCATTCTGGTGCCCTTGCCCGCGGCGGGGATGACTACTTTTGAAATCATAGATCTACGAATTACGAATCTTTTACGAATATACGAATAAATCACCAAGCCCGTTGTGTCATTCCCGCTTTCGCGGGGATGACAAATAAAGCTGATTGCCTTATAGGAATAATTATAGAAATCGACGTGCTCTACTTAATAACTTATACAATCTATACCACCCGGGTTTATAAATCAAGTCAAATGTCGGCGGATTGCAGACAAGCTCGCCGCCAAAACCGGATTTAAAACGGGTAATGCCGGCCCAGGATTTTTTGTAGGCCAAGTGGGTAGTTTCAGCTGGATTCACCCCCCACCAGTCATAAAAATTAAACCCCTCTTGCCGCGCGTCTTGGATAACCTCCCAGTGCAAAAGATAAGGAGCCATGACATTACGGAATTCGTCAGCCGACGCGCCGTGCAAATAAGTAGCTGTGTCGCCAAAATACATAACCATGGCGCTGGCGATAACTTGTCCCGCGTACTCGGCCTGCCAAACTTTCACACGGCAATCCCCGTCTGAAAGCGTGTCGGTCATTTTTTGATAATACCAGTCCGGATGCGAGGCAAACTTGTCGCGCCGGGTGGTGGCGCGGTTGAGACTGATAAAATTGGCAACTGAGCCAGGCGCGATTTTAACGCCTTTTTTCTCCGCTAAATTGATATTATACCGCGTCTTGGCATGCATGGCGGATAATAATGAATCAAGGCCTAGTTTTAAATCGAGCAGTTGAGTGTATTGCGGCTGGACTGATGATACTTCTCTGACGCCTGGCTCTGCTTCGGATTGAAATAAATCGTCCACTGGATCAACGCGCAGGAATAGGGCGCCGTGCTCGCCTAATATCTTTTGCAACCCAGAAAAAGACGAATCAATAAAGCGGCCGTGCGGAATGTACCAATAATCAAAACCGCCGGGCAGATTCATTTTTATGGCCTGGATGAATATTTTGTTATCCCAAGAAAACCGCAAAACTTTGCGGCCCAGAACGCGCTGAAACTCTCCCCATTCCCATGATTGGAGAAAACGCGCGTGCGGCTGGGAGGAGACTAATTTATTCCAATGGATTTTGTCGGTTGATTGTTGCCACATAAAATTAGTGTTGTGAATCCAACACAATCATCGCCTACCTAATACCTTTAAAGCCGCTCTCACCTTGCTACTCACATCACCGCCTTCTACTCCATGTAATGCTTCCCGCGCCTGCTCCCGGGTATAGCCCAGGCTCTCCAAGGCCGACAAAGCCTCACTCTCCATGGCCAAGGCCGGATGGTCAATCGGCCCAGAGGCGGCCGAGAGTTCCAGGGCTTTGGTTTTTAGCTCCAGCACGATCCGCTCGGCATTTTTTTTACCCACGCCTAACGCAATCAAAATATCACTCTTGCCGGTTTGGATGGCAGCGGACAAATCTTTGGGTTTGACGATTGACATTACCGAGAGCGCGGACTTAGGGCCAATGCCTTTTACATTTAATAGGAGCTTAAACCAGTCTATTACCCCTTTTTCCAAACTGCCATATAAATCCAAGGCATCTTCTTTAACCGAAAGATAAGTATGTAAAAACACCTCCTGGCCAGCCGTAAGTTTGGGCAGTTCATTGGCCGGCATATAGACAATACAACCAATACCCTTCACATCAACCACTATGGACGTTCCGCTTTTGTTTATTACATTACCTTTAATAGAAGCAATCATATATTTCCTTAATTATCACTCCAATTCTCGAATTCTCGGATTCTCAACACTATTTTATAAAGTATAGATTTTTTAGGCCTTTTTGGCAAAAAGAAAGGGGCGCGAACGCGTACAGCGCTCGGCCCCTCGGAGTCTCACTTGAAGAGCGAATCTACTGGGAGTTGACCCCCAGAATGACCCTGCTGAAACTGCCAGGCGTGAAGACCGGCTGGCTGGTATCCGGTCCCACCGCCGCGCGGCTGACCACGATTGCCTCGCTACTGCCGGGCGGCCAACAACTCCAGGCCTCACCGATGGAGCGGCAAGCATGCTGCGTCTCGCTTGTCTGACGCGGCTGATCCGACATCGTTCTCTCCTTGATAGGAAAGCGATGGAGGAAGCACTAAACACGACTTGACGCGCTTAGTGACAACCATATATGGTTGTATCAGAATACTAGCAAAATACCCAATGAAATTCAAGTTAAAATCACCGTATAAACCCACTGGCGACCAGCCCCAGGCTATTGAGCACCTCGCTGGCGGAATTAAGTCTGGTTATAAAGACCAAGTGCTTTTGGGCGTGACCGGATCGGGCAAAACTTTCACTATGGCCAATGTCATTGAAAAAATCCAGAGGCCAACCTTGGTGATTTCACATAATAAGACACTGGCGGCCCAGCTGGCCAGCGAGTTCCAGGAATTCTTCCCAGAGAACGCGGTGCACTATTTTGTCTCTTATTATGACTACTACCAACCCGAGGCCTATGTGCCCAAAAGCGATACTTATATTGAAAAAGAGACACAGATTAATGAAGAGATAGACCGGTTGCGCCTGGCCTCAACCCAAGCGCTCATAACCCGCAAGGATGTTTTAATTGTGGCCTCGGTTTCCTGCATTTACGGCTTAGGTAATCCCGAGAACTGGGAAAAGGCGCAATTGGTTATTAAAAAAGGGGCTCGTTTTAATCGTAATGATATTCTGCGGTCATTAAACGATTTGCAATACAACCGCAATGACTATGAATTAAAGCGCGGCACTTACCGCGTTAAAGGCGATGTTCTGGAAATCCAGCCCGGATATAGTGAATTTGCTTATCACATAGAATTATTCGGCGACGAGATTGAAAGCCTGCATGCTTTTGACCCGCTAACCAACGACAAAGTGTTTGATGCCGATGCCCGGGCCGGGGAGATTCATATTTTCCCGGCCAAGCATTTCGTGACCGACAAGTCAGGCTTAAAACGCGCCATGGCGAATATCCGCGATGAACTGCGCGCGCAGATTCAGGCCTTTAAAAAAGCGGGTAAATTGATTGAAGCCCAGCGGATTGAAGAGCGCACGACTTTTGATTTGGAAATGATGGAGCAGGCCGGCTATTGCAATGGCATTGAAAATTATTCCCGCCAGCTTGATTTTAGAAAACCCGGAGAGCCGCCCTTTACTCTGCTTGATTATTTCCCTAAGGACTTTTTATTGTTTATTGATGAATCGCACATGACCGTTCCCCAGATTGGCGGCATGTACAATGGAGATAAAGCGCGCAAACAGACTCTGATAGATTACGGCTTCCGTTTGCCTTCAGCCCGAGATAACCGGCCGTTGAAATTCGAGGAATTCACGGCCCGTACCAACCAAACCATTTATGTATCGGCGACCCCGGCCGCGTATGAATTGGGAAAATCGTCACATCTTGTAGAGACGCGATACATCGCGTCTCAGGAGACGCCAGGTGTGGCGTCTCTACAAAAAATAAAAAAACCATCTCCATTATCATTATTATCCAAAAACGCCCGCGGGCGAATTGAATATAATGATAAAACCCGCGTGGCCGAGCAGCTGATCCGCCCTACCGGACTTTTGGACCCGCGCGTCGAAGTCCGGCCCGCCAAAAACCAGATTGATGATTTAATGGCTGAAATTAAAAAAACCACCGAAAAACAACAGCGGGTGCTGGTAACGACTTTGACCAAGCGCCTGGCTGAAGAATTGGCCGAATATCTGGCTGAAATGGGCGTAAAAGTGCACTATCTCCATTCCGAAGTGGACACGCTCGACCGGCTCGATATTTTGCGTGATTTGCGTTTGGGAGTGTATGACGTGGTCGTGGGTATTAATCTTCTGCGCGAAGGATTAGACTTGCCGGAGGTTTCTTTGGTGGTGATTTTGGACGCGGACAAAGAAGGTTTTTTGCGCAGCGATACTGCCTTAATCCAAACCATGGGCCGGGCCGCGCGCCACTCCGAAGCGCGGGTGATTATGTACGCGGATAAAATGACCGGCTCCATGAAGCGCGCCATTGCCGAAGTTGGCCGCCGCCGCTCGATTCAGGAAGCCTACAACCGCCAGCATAATATCACACCGACATCCATTAAGAAAAAAATTAAAGAAACTTATCTCAAAGGCCAAACCAAAAAACAAGACAAAACCAAATTATCTATTGATTTGAAAAAAGTTTCTGACGAGGAACTGCCAATCCTCATTAAAGAATTGGAAGCCAAAATGGAACTCTCGGCCCGCAATTTGGACTTTGAAAAAGCGGCCGAACTCCGCGACCAGATTAGTTTGATTAGAAAGAAGACAAAACAATGAACGGCTTCTTATTAATTAATAAACCATCCGGCCCCACCTCCCACGATGTTATAGACCAACTTCGCCGGATTATGGGCATAAGACAAATAGGGCACGCCGGAACTTTGGACCCGTTTGCTTCGGGTTTGCTTTTGGTTGGCATTGGCGAGGCCACGAAGTTATTGCGGCATTATGTGGGGTTGGATAAAAAGTATGAAGCAATACTCCGCCTTGGAGCTACTTCGGATACACAAGATAAAACAGGAAAGATACAAGAAACAAGATACAAACAAGATACAATAACCAAATTAAAAATCCAGAAAGTATTAAAATCATTTATCGGCAAACAAAAGCAAATTCCACCAATGTATTCCGCTAAAAAAATCGGCGGGAAAAAACTTTATGAATTGGCCCGCCAAGGACAAACTATAGAACGAGAAGCAAGCGAAATAGAGATTTATGATATTAAAATAATCTTACCGAAATTCCGAAATTCCGAAATTCCTAACCACCTGAAACTTTACTGCCACGTATCAAGCGGAACCTATATAAGAACTTTAGCGCACGACATCGGCCAAGCGCTCGGCTGTGGAGCCTATCTGGAAGAATTAAAACGCACCACCATTGGGGATTTTAAATTGGAGAATGCGATTGTCATTGCGAGCGAAGCTATTGCGGAGCGAAGCAATCCTAACAACGCATTGAAGAAAATTTCTAACATTAGCGACGCTCAATGCGATGATAGGATTGCTTCGGTCGCGAGTACGCTCCCTCGCAATGACATTTTAACCCACGCCAATTGGCAACAACATCTCATCCCTCTCAAAACCGTACTCGTCTCCGGCACGTTTGACGGGGTGCATGAAGGGCATAAAAACTACTTTCAACAGGCCAGACAATATGGCCAGCGGTTAATCGCGATTGTCGCGCGGGATAAAGTTGTGGAGCAAATCAAAGGCAAGCTACCGCGCTATTCTGAAAAAGAAAGAGTCCATTTTGTAAAACAATGCCCGGAAATTGACCGCGTCTATCTTGGTGTTTTAAACAATATTTTTGACTTTACCGCCTCTCTTAAACCTGATGCTATCGCCCTTGGCTACGACCAAAAGGCTTATACTGAAAATCTGGAGCAAGAGATGAAAAAACGGGGGCTAAAGACAGAAATAATCCGCCTTAAACCCTTTTGCCCAGACAAATTCAAGAGCTCCATTATTAATGGAAAACAACATTGAACAATAAGAAAAACTTTGCTAAAGTAACTGGCCGCGTATACAACCTTTACAATCCATCCACCACCACACCACCAAGGAGATGATGCGATGCAAAACAGAATCCGACTGGCCATGCTTGCTTCGGGCGGCGGAACAACCGTGGAAGCCATCCTTCGGGAGTGTCGAGAGGGCGGCCTGCCGGACATTGACCCGGCTCTGCTCATCACCGACCGGCCAGGCGCTGGCGTGGTCGAGCGCGCCAGCCGAATGGGGCTCATAAACCACCGCCTCATCGAGAGGCGGCGCTTCGGCCATGATATCGAAGCGTTCGGGGAAGAGCTGTGCCAGGCGCTCCAAGAGTCCAACATCGACCTCGTGGGCCAGTACGGCTGGCTCTCGCTGACGCCCGCGAACGTCATCAAGACCTTTGACAATGGGAGGCGGATCATCAACCAGCACCCGGCTCCGGTGCCGTGGTTCGGCGGCCGAGGCATGTGGGGAAAACGCCCCCACGCGGCTGTGCTCAAGTTCCGCGAGCTCTGCTGGAAGGAGAGGGACCGGCTCGTGGACAACACCCGCGTGGTTTCGCAGTTTGTTGCCGAGCGCTTTGACAGGGGCGCGGTGATACACTATAAATCCGTGCCCATCTTGGATGGCGATACCCCGGCAACGCTCCAGCAGCGCGCCCTGCTTGTCGAATGGCAGACGCAGACAGATGCGTTGTGGCTGTTCGCGAACGGCCTGGTCGATAGGCCGAATACCTATATCTACTACACGGATCTGTTCGTGCTCCCGGGCGAGGAAGATCTCGCCAAGGAAGCCGTCCGCTACGCCCTCACCACCGAACCCTGACTCCGGTTCAATCCGGAAGGAGAAGGAAGGATCATGAGTGCTGAAACTTCTCACCTGCTGGTCATCGGCGCTGGCGGTCGGGAGGACGTGCTGGCGCGGACATTGGCAAAGAGCCCGCGACTACCTGGTAGAACCCATCTCTGGGCAGCCCCCAGTAATCCGGGGATAGCCAGGTACGCGCAGTGCGTTCCTTTTATGCCAGACAACATTCAAGGTCTTCTGGAATATGCCGCTGGATTTGGCGATGCGGGCTGGCTGCTTACCGTGGTAGGCCCAGAAGCGCCGCTCGCGGCCGGCATCGTGGACGAGTTCCGGAGTCATGGCCTGCCCATCATCGGCCCAACCGCGGCCGCGGCCCAGATTGAGACGAGCAAGGCGTTCGCGCTTCGACTCATGTGGGAACACGACATTCCCACGGGCCGGTTCCGCGCGTTCACTCCCACAAGCATCAAAGAGATGAGCGCTGCCGAGGACTTCGCGCTCTGGATATACAACTGGGATGGCCGTGTCGTCATCAAGCCGGACGGACTCACCGCGGGCAAAGGCGTACGGGTCTGCAACGACGCGGTTGAAGTGTATGAAACGATATACGACATCCTGGTGGCCCGGAAGTACGGCGGGGATACGGCAGTGGTCATGGAACATCTTGGCGACGGCCAGGAGTTCTCGGTGTTCGCGCTCGTGGACCACAACGGCCACATCGCGATGCTCGGGGCCGCGCAAGACCACAAGCGCCTGTTGGATGGCGACCAAGGCCCCAATACCGGGGGCATGGGCGCGTACTCCCCGGTTCCGTTCGTGGACGATGCGCTCATGACCGAAGTGCGCACCCGCATCATGGAACCCATGGTGCAAGCCATGGCCAAGAACGGAACGCCATTCACCGGCTTTCTCTACGCCGGGCTCATCATGACGCCCGAGCGTCCCAAGGTGGTGGAGTGGAACTGCCGGCTCGGTGACCCGGAAGCCCAGGTAGTTCTGCCGCTTCTCAAGACAGACCTCGTGGAGCTTCTGCTCGCGGCCGAGGACGGACGGCTCAATGAGGTCCAGGTAGAGTTCCATCCCAGCGCGGCTACCTGCGTGGTGCTCGCGTCCGAGGGGTACCCAGAGAAGCCGATCACCGGCCGACCTATCACCGGCATCGAAGAGGCTGAAGCCATGGAGGGAGTTTCAGTCTTCCACGCCGGCACGAAGTTGGTTGACGGCAAGCTCGTTACTGCCGGCGGCCGGGTGCTCGGGGTAACCGCGCTCGGGCCGGACGTAGAGGAGTCGATCCGGCGCGCCTACGCCGCGGTCAAGTGTATCAAGTTCGAGGGGGAGCAACACCGCTCGGACATCGGCCAGAAGGCTCTGGATTGAGCCAGGAGGGTATCGTACCAGAGGGACACTATGCAGACATTCGTGCCTGCGCAGTGCCCCTCTCTTTTTTTATCGCGGGACGGGATTGACAAAATCCGCCAAAACCGCTAATCTACAACAGTTATTAATCATCAAATTATGACCGAAGAGAAAGCCACAACCGAAGAAAAACAAGAAGAGAAAGCGCCTTTGGCGGAAGCAACGGTTGAAACCGTTGTTGAAAGTGAGCCAAAAACCGCTCTTGAAGAAATTATTGTTGAGACCGAAAAGGCAACCACTGCCAAGCGCGGCAAAAGGAAGCTTGAGTTCAAGCCCATTGCCAAAGAAGACATTGTGCCGGGCATGGTAGTGCGCGTGCACCAAAAAATCGTTGATATTAACACCAAGGGCGAGGAAAAAGAACGCGTCCAGGTGTTCCAAGGCATGGTCATCGCCCGCAAGCACGGCCGCGAAGCCGGCGCTACCATTACGGTGCGCAAGGTCAGCGAGGGCGTGGGCGTGGAACGTATCTATCCGCTCAACATGCCGGCCATTACCAAATTTGAGCTGGTGCGCCAGTTTGTTGTCAACCAAGCCCGGCCTTATTACCTGCGCACTTACAAAAAGAAGCTCAAAGAGGTTGCTTAATATATCTAAAAAGAGCCCCGCTTCTGGCGGGGTTCTTTGTTATATTATTTGGATTGATTTTGGCCTACGCTTCTGGTAGGATAGGTGTGTTACGGGTTCGTAGCTCAGCTGGTTAGAGCGCTTCGTTTACACCGAAGAGGTCAGAGGTTCGATCCCTCTCGAACCCACCACGCCCAGGTGGCGAAACTGGTAGACGCACTACCTTGAGGTGGTAGCGACCGCAAGGTCTTGGGAGTTCGAATCTCCCCCTGGGCACCATAAATAAAAAAATAATATGTCGCGCATTATTATTGGAATTATTCTTGTTATCATCGGATTTTTTTTGAACTGGAAAACCGAGCCGATTATTCAGTTTACCGGCCACAACGCTTGGGCCGAGCAGCACCTCGGCACCGAGGGCGGCACCCGCCTTTTATGCAAGCTGATCGGGATAGCTTTCATCTTTTTCGGGATGATGGCCATTACCAATCTTCACAAAGGATTCCTGGAAGCCACACTCGGCACTCTCTTTGGCGCCAGAATGTAAAAGACAATCCGACGTGGGCCGTTAGCTCATTTGGTAGAGCGCCGCCTTTGCATGGCGGAGGTGGCCGGTTCGAGCCCGGCACGGTCCACCAAAAACTCCGCAACTTTTAAATTGCGTGGTTTTTTGCTTTGACAATGCTATAATTATATTTATAAATATTAAAAAATACCCATGAAAAAATACATATCCATTCCCCTGGGAATAATTATTGTTCCGGCCCTGGCCTTTATCGCCTCCCTGTTAACGGAAAAGTACCTCGGCACTTTTGTAAGCGCCAGGCAGTTGTTGATTATCTCGGTAATTGGTTTGGCAGTGGCGGTGGCAGCGGTTTTAACCGTTAAACTGCCCAAGTTCATTGCCGGCTCGATTGTTATTGGGTTGCTGCTCTCGCCTTATTTTCAGTTCGTGTTCGGTAAAATAAATATCTTTCTTACAGATCCGCCGAATTTGCGGCCGTCAGTAAGCGTTCCAGAAGTGCGCGTGGAGTTTAATGACATGATATTCGTGAATGATGAGGGTAAAGAAATAGTGGTGCTGCCGGGAAGCGGCGTAAAAACTTTGTACCCCGGGAAAAATACCGTTAACCTTGGCCAGCTCAATATTCCGGCTGGTTCGTATAAATCCGGAAAAATAAGCGTAAAAAACATCGAGGTAGACGTGAATGTGGATTTAAAAAAAGAAATTGACATGGTCTACGACAGTTTTAAAGCCCAATATGCCGACCTTATCCCGGCTGACTTGCCCGCCGAAGCCCAGGGCCAAATTCCGAGCGATGCGGAGATAAAACAAAAAATTGGAGTGGAGGTGGAAAAATATTTCAACGCCAGCATGATAACTCCTTACCTGCCGGAGTTTGTTAAGGTTAAATCATTCAATAAAACAGCGGACGCGGTAGCTATGGTTTTATCAGCCCATATTGATTTACCGGTTTTGCCGATTGCTTTCCCTTACCCGACCGGCACCGGCGGACCGGATATAGTACTGGATATAACCTTAAATGAAATCGGACTGCCAACCGGCATAAAACCGATAATTAAACTGCCCCCGGGCGCGCCTGATATCAGTTCAATGATTCCGGATATGACGCCGGCTATCGGCAATATCAATATGCCGACTGACTTTAAGATTCCTGATTCGGCTTTGGCGCAAATAAGACAAGAAATTGATGCGGGTATTAAAAAAGGCGAAGAAATAAAAAAACAAATGCAGTAATAACGATAATTAAAAATAAAAAATCGAGTCATCAATAAAAGTTTTCCACAGCTTCGCGTAAAAAAATGTGTTGTATTAAATAATATAGTGATATAATGAATTTGATGTTTGTTGCGCAATGATTTCGTTGCTCAACAAAAATATGTGACCGCGTCGCATCACATATAAAAAATAAAAAACGCTTTAAAAAAACTATGGCAAAGAAAAAAGCAAAAAAGAAGCCAGCCAAGCGTCGTGTTGCCAAGCGCAAGCCGGCAAAACGCCGTGTTGCCAAGCGCAAGCCTGCTAAGAAGCGCCGCAAATAGTTGGTTTAAAACACGCCCCGCAAAATTTCGGGGCGTGTTTTGTTTTTACAAAAAATTAAAACAAGGCTGACTGGCGGGCGCGGGCCGTTATTTGTTCACTGGGCTTAAAAACTTTAACTATTCCGTATTGGCCGTCATAGCCCGGCTCAATATAAAGTTCTCCGGCCCGGACTCGACGGATGCCTTCGGCCAATTCCGCAATGCCGAATGATCCAATTTTCTCAATCGGGATATCAAGCAAAATCGAGAACTCGTTGCCGAGCTCTTTAATCAAAGCTTCGTAAGTTTCCTGCACGCGCTTGCTTTGCTTGCCCTGGTCAAGCGCGTCGGCAATAATTTCCTGAAGTGGCACGATGTATTTGAACTCGCCGTTCTTTTTTGGTTCAGCCCGGTCCGCCAATTCGCTCACGCGGTAATCAACCCCGAGCGTCATTTCTTTCTTGCACTTGGGGCAGATGCCCTTGTGCTTTTTAGTTTCTGGTGGCGCCATGGAAACTTTGCAGGCCAAATGGCCGTCGTAATGATACTTGCCTTCCTGCGGATAAAATTCGATGGTGTAGGCAATCTTGTTTTTGGTTGATTTATTTTTCTGCAATGCTTCTTTTATATTCTGTATCGTCGGACTTTCCAATTCAAACACCGTGGCCTCGCGCCCCAAGTTTGGCAAAGAGTGCGCGTCTGAATTGGAAACCAAACTGATATTGTCTAATTGCGACAAACGCCAATTCATGAGTGGGTCAGAAGATAAACCGGTTTCAATGGCAAAGATATTTGGGGTGAGCTCGCCAAAGCACTCTTCGATGGAATTAAACCCTGATTTTGAGCCAAAAATGGCAAACCAGGGTGTCCAGGCATGGGCCGGAATGATTATAAAATCCTCTGATATGGACCAAATCAGTTTGGACATATCCGCCACATCCATGCCTAAAATCGGCCGGCCGTCGGCTTTGATATTGCCGATTTTACCCAGCTGTTTGTTTAATTCTTTAACTTCGTCCAACCCTGGCGCCCAAACGCAAGTATGAATGCGGCGCGCCTTTCCGCCCCGTTTATAGATATTGGCAATCTCGGTGGTGATTAAAAATTTTGGATCATCTTCTTTTTCTGAGCCTTTAAATCTATATAATCCCCCGCCCACGGATTCCAAATTTTCCTCCATCTCCTTCACGTAGGCCGCGAACGTAAAATCTCCGGTGCCAATAATATCAATACCTTTTATCTTGGCACCTTTATACAGCCCGGCAATATTCAAATCCGGCGACGTGGCGCGCGAATAGCGGGAATGGAGGTGGAGGTCGGCGATATATTGCATATATTGTATAGGCGGGTCGCAGACCCGCCCTTCTTTTACACGAAGTCTATCAAATATCAGCCAAAAAGAAAAAGCCCGCACCAGTCGTACCAAAAAGGTCGTACTGATGCGGGCGTAAAACCAGCCAATGGTCCCAGAAACCCAGGACCTACTTGCGGCGTGCGAGACGGAATTCGTTGGCGCCCACACCGAAGCCGAGATAGCGGAAGTCCAAGGTCCAGCAGACGCCGCCATAGCAAAGGCACGGGATGAAGAAGCCCCAGCCTGGCTTGCGCAACACCGTGCCCGGGAGAAGGATGGATTTGCCGTGGAGATCCTTGGGGATCTCGTTCTGGCACGCGATCATTCGCTTGCCATCGCAGAGCCCCAGATTGCCCAGGAGCGTGACCGCGCGCTGGCGCATCTCCTTGCTAGCGACAGATTGCTCCTCGCCCTCAAGGAAAGAAATGAACTCCAAGTCCGAGACGTTGAACTCGGACGGTTCGACATCCTCAACCACTGTCCACCCTTCGGGGATGAGTTCAGGGGTCTGAATCTCGGAGGGAAAATGTCCAGGCTCGAGCTTGAGCTTGTACATCACCAGCAGGCCAAGTTGCTTCCAGAGCCACTCATCACTGAACACCCGGCGGGCATCGTTGTCGTCCCCACCGGCTTCATACACTGATTCCACTAATGCCGAGCCGAGGTCGTTCAGTCTCCGCCCGTGCGTGAGCAGATCACTCTTGCGTGGCATGTGGCATCTCCTGCGTTATAGGCGTACCCCGTACCACTGCATTGTGCAGTGGCGTAAGGCATGCCTCGTTTAGACTGGTGTATCCCAGTCTTATCTTTGCCAGGATATTAATTAAAGAGCTAACGTAAAATTTTAGCAAAAATAGGTTATTATGTCAATAATTGCGTCAAAAAAAGGCCGCTAGGAGAGGGCCTTTGGTGAGCACTCTTACGTGCGGGCGGTGGGTACAAGGCCCCAGGTAAACAATTCCCGTGACAGCTCGAGCGTTTGTTCCTGGTGGCAATACTCCAACCCTTTGCTTTGCACAGGTGAAACTCCTGCGTGAGCTGGGGCCCCCGCACTCCTAGCGGCGCAACTCGGCATGATCTGCCGACTGATTTAATTGTACAACATCAACTAAAAAAGTCAAAACAAAAAGCTGCCAGATCCCAAAAGGACCTGGCAGCGGCACAAAGAGGACGTACCGATGGCCTACTAGCGCGGCAGCCGGACCCAGACATTGGGCGATGATGACGAGTTCCAGGGGCAGATTGAGTACAACCACTGAAAACTGTCAACAATGGCACCGCTTGCCGGATCCTGCCGCGAATACCAGAGGACATGCCCGTTGTGGACACTATACTGATTGGCCCGGCTTGCGACTTCCTGGGCGAACCTCTCATCGGTCCATCCCTCGACAACTGAGCGGAGAGCAAGGATCAGCTCTCCGTGAGTAACGCAGATTACCGAGAACGAACAGTCAAACCGCACAGCCGAGAGAAAGCGCCTGGCCCTGGAAAGGGCCTCGGCCATTGACTCTCCGCCCAAGGCCCGCCAGTTGACCGGATCTTCCTGGCGGCCGGCAAAAGCCGGTTCGTACCCGATGTCGCTCCGGGAAACACAGAGAAGAGCTCCCCAGGAGCGCTCGCGCAGATTACTCACAACCTCCCAGGCCCGGGTATAACCCAGGCACTCGGCCGTCTGGCAGGCGCGGGGGTAAGGCGAAGAAAGAAAACGGTCAAACCTGGAAAGCCGCTCCTGGCTCCTGAGCCATTGCCCGGCTTGTCTGGCCTGCTCGCAGCCACGCTGCGTAAGCGACGCGCCCTCGGGATTGCCCGTGGCAGCAATGGCGTGAAGCAGATCCCCGTCGCCGGTCTCGCGGTCGGCCGCGTAGGCCACGTTCCAATCGCTCTCTCCATGGCGAATAATCACTAGATTCACTGGCCAGGACATCGTCAGACCTCCTTGTATATTGTTCTTTTTGATGGAAAGGGCAGGGAAAATCAACTAATCCTAATTGATTGAACTGGCGCTGTCAAACAAAAAACGGCATTGTCTTGGCGATGGCCTACTCTCCCCAAAACCCAAGGTAATGAGTACCATCGGCGCTGACGGGCTTAACTGCTGTGTTCGAGATGGGAACAGGTGTACCCCCGCCGCTAAAATCACCAAGACAATACCGTCTTTTTTAAAAATGGAAAAACGAGCTCACTTAATCTGCTTAAGTGGTTGCGCACTCGGGCGATTAGTACTCTTCGGCTGAACGCATTGCTGCGATTACACCTTGAGCCTATCAAGGTCGTCATCTACGACCGCCCTATAACGAACCCTAATCTTGGGAAGTGCTTCGCGCTTAGATGCTTTCAGCGCTTATCACTGCCGCACGTAGCTACCCGGCATTGCCACTGGTGTGACAGTCGGTACACTAGAGGTGCGTTCTTCTCGGTCCTCTCGTACTAGAGAAGAGCTCCCGCAAGGTTCTGCGCCCATGGTAGATAGGAGACCAAACTGTCTTACGACGTTTTGAACCCAGCTCACGTACCACTTTAACCGGCGAACAGCCGGACCCTTGGGACCTTCTCCAGCCCCAGGATGTGATGAGCCGACATCGAGGTGCCAAACCCCCTCGTCGATGTGGACTCTTGGAGGAGATCAGCCTGTTATCCCCGGAGTAACTTTTATCCGTTGAGCTTCCGCCGTCCTATATCGTACGGTCGGATCACTAACTTCTGCTTTCGCAACTGCTCGGGTGGTTACCCTTGCAGTAAAGCTGGCTTATGGGTTTGCCCTATCGCGCCGATTTCCATCCGGCGCTAGCCAACCTTTGTAAACGCCTCCGTTACCTTTTGGGAGGCTACCGCCCCAGTCAAACTACCCGCCAGATACTGTCCTTTGGCCGGATCACGGCACAAAGTTAGATATACAAACATTCGAGGGTGGTATTTCACTGGCGACTCCGGCCGGGCTGGCGCCCGACCTTCAAAGTCTCCCACCTATTCTAAACACGAAAATCCGTATACCAATACCAAGTTGTAGTAAAGCTTCACGGGGTCTTTTCGTCTAACCATGGGTAATGAGCATCTTCACTCATCTTGCAATTTCGCCAAGTCACTCGTTGAGACAGTTCTCAGATCGTTATGCCATTCGTGCACGTCGGAACTTACCCGACAAGGTATTTTGCTACCTTAGGACAGTTATAGTTACTGCCGGCGTTCATCCGCGCTTCGGTTCAAGGCTTGCACCCATCCCCTTAACGTTCGGACACTGGCCAGGCATCAGCCCCTATACATCACCTTACGGTTTAGCAGGGACCTGTGTTTTTGATAAACAGTCGCCTGAGATCTTTAGCTGCGCCCCCGCCGAAGCGGGGGAGGCCTTATTCCAAAGTTACGGCCGCTGTATTGCCTAGTTCCTTAACGAGAGTTCTCTTGTTCGCCTTGGTCTACTCGACCTGTTCACCTGTGTTGGTTTGCGGTACGGTTTGTGTATGCTTAACCCTAGAGGTTTTTCTTGACAGCTCGCGTCTCCGAATTGGATCCACCCAAAGGCTTCTCCTCTTCTTCTTAAGGACAGTCGGGTGCGTGGATTTGTCAACCGCACAACCGCCCTAGGGAAAAACGTCCCAATCCATGGGAACGTTCAGAAAGTTAAAACTGTTTCCCCCCATCGGAAACATACACAAGGGCCGGAATATTAACCGGCTCTTCCATCGTCTACGCCCTTCGGCCTCGACTTAGGATCGCCTAACCCTGAGCCGATCATCGTTGCCCAGGAAACCTCGAACTTTCGGCGGGCTGGTTTTTCACCAGCCTTTTTGCTACTTATGCCAACATTCTCGCTTCCAGCAACTCCACGCCGCCTCACGGCGTACGCTTCAATGCCGCTGAAATGCTCCTCTACCACTTCCGCTTGCGCGGAAGTTCGTATCTTCGGTGTATGGTTTAGCCCCGTTGAATTTTCGGCGCGAAAGGGCTGGACTAGTGAGCTATTACGCTTTCTTTAAAGGATGGCTGCTTCTAAGCCAACCTCCTAGTTGTGTAAGTCCTAACACCGCCTTTCCCACTTAACCATAACTTAGGGACCTTAGATTACGATCTGGGCTATTATCCCTTTAGACCAATGGAGCTTCGCCCCCATGGTCTGACTCTCTTGCTGAAAACCGCAGTATTCGGAGTTTGGTTAGGATGAGTAGGCTCACGCCACCTCACCCCATTCAGTGCTCTACCCCTGCGGGTATACAAGAGGCTAGTCCTAAAACTATTTCGAGGAGAACCAGCTATTGCCGAGTTCGATTGGAATTTCTCCCCTAGCCACAGGTCATCCCCCAGTGTTGTACGGCTGGTGGGTTCGGTCCTTCCCCCAATGTTACTTGGGGTTCAACCTGCCCATGGCTAGCTCACCCGGCTTCGGGTCTCATACCTACTACAAACGCCCGTTAAGACTTGGTTTCCCTGCGCCTTCGCTCCAGAGGAGCTTAAGCAAGCAGTAGGTATGAACTCGTTGGCTCATTCTTCAATAGGAATACCGTCATCCGCGTAAAGCGGACTCCGGCTCTTTGTAAGTAAACGGTTTCAGATACTATTTCATCCCCCTCACCGGGGTGCTTTTAACCTTTCCCTCACGGTACTGGTTCACTATCGATCACAAGAAGTATTTAGCTTTAGCACATAGTCGTGCCGGGTTCCCACAGGATTTCTCGAGTCCCGTGGTACTTGAGAGATACTACCATAGAGTGCTAACCCCTTTCGCGTACTGGACTATCACCATCTCTGGTTCCGCTTTCCAGCGGATTCTACTAGGGAAGTTATGCTTATATACTCTATCTCGCATTAATGTGTGCTTGCAAACGCAATATCCTCGCAACACCCCATCAACATATGGCCACACAGCCTTCCATCGTCCGCCCGGCCCGAAGGCCTGGCAGACAAATCAGTTAATAAGGTTTAAGCTCCTCCCATTTCGCTCGCCACTACTCTGGGAATGGAGCACGAACCTTTTATGACGCATCAAAGCATTCATGCGTCATAAAAAAATCCGTGCGTATTATTTTCTTTTCCTCTGGCTACTAAGATGTTTCAGTTCGCCAGCTTACCTTCTCATGTCCTATGTATTCAGACATGGATATCTCGATCTTCAATCGAGATGGGTTTCCCCATTCGGATATTCCCGGGTCAAAGGTTGCTTGGGACCTCACCGAGACTTTTCGCACCCTGCAACGTCCTTCTTAGGCTTCTTGTGTCTAGGCATCCACCGTTTACACTTGAGTGTGTGCGCAACCGCTTAAATTGATTAAGCAGTTACTTAATTTACCCATCCCTTCCTAGGGAGATGGGCTTTTGATGCTCGTTTCCATTACTAATGTCGTAAATTGTTAAATTACTTTCCTTATGCTGTCCGCAGAATAATCTTGCCAAAATGCTCAAAACTATTCTGCAAGCACCATATTTTTAATTCTTATTCGTATATTCGTACAGATTCGTAATTCGTAGGAGGAACAAAAAATCCGCTCTCTTAGCGGACTTCCCAAAATCAGGCGATTCTAAAATAATCTTATCCGCTAAGTTTTCTCCTTGATTAATGGTGAACTCGCCATATGGTTGGGGATAAAATTATGAATTTTATTAACTATTATTCTTCCCAGGTCTTTAATCTAAAAGGTATTATAAACGACATTGGCCCGACTGTCAAGAGTCAGATTTCCATAGGTTTTCAACAGTAAACAAGTATTATCTAGGCTAATTTTAGCTCTTTTTTGATAACCTCAAAAAAGTCGTCAGACCTGATAAGTGCGACATGGCCCATGCCGCCAACTTCAATATTCCTGGCGCCGGGCAGGATGGAGCTGGTTTGCGGCTTGATTGTTTGATCTTGCCGGGTTCTGACCGACACAACCTTATTGGCATAATTCAAGTCTTTCAATAAAATCTGTAAAAATTTTGATTTGGGTATCATTTGCCGGGCCGCTTGAGTATGCAAACCCAAATACGCGACGCGAGTTCCATAAAACGGCGTGCCGGCTGTGATAACTTTATTAATCCTTTTATAGCCGCCCAGTTTTTCCAAATAATAAAGGGAGACAAGTCCGCCCATGCTGTGCGCGACTAGAGAAACATGAGCCACCTCCGCTTCACAACATACTCTTTCAATGAAGACGGATAATGCCTCGCTTAAATCTTCTATCTTTTTGTTAATGGTTGGCCCGGGATTAAAAACAAACACATTAAAACCTTCGTCCTCGAGTGGTTTTCTTAAATGCCAAGCCATGGGCTTTACCGACCGGGCATAGCCCTGCACCAGCACAACAACATTGTCGGAAAATTTCGCGTTGCCGAAGCCCTCGTCAACCACTTCATTCTCTCTTATCCAGTTCCGGGCAATATCAGCGACAAAATTGTTCATTTCTCGGAATAATTTTTTCATACGCTGTCAGTATAGCAAATAAATCAAAAGTGGACATAAACGGTGGTTTTCTGGTATTTTGGTAATGCGAGCCGGAGTGGCGAAATTGGTATACGCGCCAGGTTTAGGACCTGGTGCCGCAAGGCGTGGAGGTTCGAGTCCTCTCTCCGGCATTTAAAACAAATGAAACACAAATATAAAAAAATCCAATACTTGTGTTTCCTCGCCGTCTTTCTGGGAGGATTTTTTGTTTGGGCGGATTTTACAAATGTAGCGGCTGGTGATTTTGAGGGGTGCGCCACTGGACAGATAAATGTAAATACTGAGCCTACTGATAAACTTGAAGAAATCATTGGTGTCGGTCCGGCACTGGCTGCGAAGATTATTAACGCTCGCGCCGAGGCGCTATTCTATGCAGTGAACGAACTTACCCGCGTATCAGGCATCGGCGACGTTACCGTCGCAAAAATAAAGAATCAGGGGCTTGCGTGTGCCGGAGCGGGGAGCGAGCCTGAATCCAGCCCAGAACAATCATCAACCCCGCCCAGCACACAAACTCCCCCGCCCGCGACTTCCAGCGCGCCAGCTACTAGTACCCCCACTTCAACTCCAGCCGCGCCCGCGCCGGCTGTCATCAAAATAAATGAGGTTTATCCGAATCCACAAGAAGACGAACAGGAATTCATAGAGCTTTGCAACAAAGGCAATGTATCCGCAACTCTCTCTGGCTGGAAACTGGCTGACACTAAAAAAGTAATAGGCCTGCCAGAAGTGACGTTGGTCAGCCGCGAGTGCCATTCTTTTGATGCCAAGACAACAAAAATCACCCTCAATAATTCCAATGAAACCATCTACCTTTATAATCCAGCCGGCGAGGTGGCGGACAAACTAACTTATGCATCCTCGGCCAAAGGACAAAGTTTATCTTGGGATGAAGCGCAAAACAAATTCCTCTGGAGCGCCAAGCCCACGCCAGACAGAAATAATGAAATCAGTAAAATCAATGAACCGCCTTTAGCGCGCATAACTTTTAATTACAACCCGGCTGCTCCCAATGAAGAAGTAATAATTTCAGCCGAAGAATCAATTGACGCGGATGACGACCCACTGCAATTCGTATGGCAAGTCGGCGAGAGTTTTCAGGCCGCGGGTACGCGTTTCAAATATCGCTTTAGTTCTTTGGGAGAACATCTTATTAAATTAACAGCCAGCGACGGACAACACGTAACATTGGCCACTTCCAGCATCAGCATCTTGCCGGCTGAAGAAATATTATCCAAGCGCAGCGCGTTAAAGACGTTAATGGCTTCTCCTAATAAAGCGGCAACAACAACTCCGGAGACTGCAATCGCCAAAACTGCCAGTAACAAAAAACAAGCTTCGACGACACAACCCAGTTCCGCCGCCCCTCCCCCCGCCTCTTCGGCGGACGAGCCTACCCTCTCCCTGGGAGGGAGAGGGGAAAATTTAGATGATTTGATTGATGTTGATCTGGCCAATATCCGGGAGCTGGAATTGGGTTCAATCGTCCGGGTCCAGGGCACAGTGGCGGTTGAGCCTGGTGTGCTGGCCAAAACCTATTTCTATATTACCGGCTCCCCTGGAGTGCAGGTCTATTTTTCCAAAAAAGACTGGCCTAAAATGGCTCTAGGCGATGTTGTTGGTGTGCTGGGCGAACTGACGGAAACTGGCGGCGAACTGCGGTTAAAGGTGGCGACCAAACAAGATATTGTCCCAATTTACAAAGGCAAACTGCCGGAACCCACTGAAGCTGAAACTGGAGAAATCGGCGAAGAACTTGAGGGTTCGCTGATAAAAATTACCGGGGAGCTCACGGAGAAAAAAGGCGCCAGCTGGCTTGTAGACGACGGCTCCGGGGAAGCCAAGATAACTTTCCAGACAACAGCCAAAATTAAAAAACCAACAATCAAAGCCGGGGAATGGGTGGAGATTGTGGGTTTGGTAAGCGAGACTAAAACCGGCTACCGGGTACTGCCACGCTACTCAAGCGATATCAAAGTATTGAACGAAGAAGAAGTTGCAGACAAAGCCGGAACTGTCCTGGGTGAAAGCGCAACAAACACCGACGCCCTGGCCCGTTTCCGTGTTCCGGGCAACAATCAACCGCAAACCATTTTAAAATATCTGCTCATCACCTTAATCGCTCTTGTTGTCCTTTTGGCCGGACTCTTGATTAAATTCCGTCATGAAACCAAAAAGCGAATGAAAGAAATACAAAAATAAAAACTCCCACGAATTACAAATACAATACAAATCTACGAATGAATATTTCTTATTTGTAAATTCGTAGCGTATTTGTAATTCGTGGGTTTATACAATCTTATGTAGGTTGACGAACTCCCTGAGCGCGTCCGATTCCAGGGCAAAGCGGGCCAACTGGTCGGTAATAATAATCAGCATCGGCACCACGACAATCATAATCAAAGTCAGTAAGGTTTTTTGAGAAGCGCGGTAGCTGGAGCGCCAGATGCGCGGCAGTAGAAAAATGGAATACAGCGAAGCCAAAAAAGGAATCACCACCGCGATTTCAAACAACACGCCCCAGAGCGCAAAACCCAAGCCCAGCATTTCCGCTGAATCCAAGAGCGTAAAAAAGGCGAATTTAGCCGCGTTCCAAATATTGCCAAAATAGAAAAAACACAGGTACGTGGCCATTATCAAAAAGTGGGTGGTCAGCACAGTTTGCCACCGCGCCCGAAAATAAAAATTCCAAATTGATTCTTTTTTGTCACTCATAAAAATATTATACCACATTTCTGTTTTGAGAAAAAGAAAAGAGCGCCCTGTCCTCCAGTTAGGGCGCCCTTAGGTTCGATGCGTGTGGTCCAGGCTCTTCGCCTAGGCCCGCTGAGTAGCCGCCTTCTCCTGCTGCAGATAGGCCATGGCCTCCGCGAAGATCTCCTCGGGCATCAGTCCCTGCTGGCGGTAGAGCTCGAAGAGGGTGGAGAGCTGGTACGCTGCCAACAGATCGATGCCGTGGTCTGCGAGCTGGACCGCTCCTCCTTGCTCGCGGTCCACGAGCACAACTACCTGCATCACACGCAGTCCGGCTTCGTCCAGCGCCCGGAGGGCTTCCAACTTGCTGTTGGCCTGGGTGATAAGGTCATCGACGACCAGGCACGCGTCACCGCGCTTGAACTCCCCGCTGATGATGCCGATAACCTGCCGGCCTTCTGCTCCCTCTGCCTTCCCCAGCTTGATGAGCGAGACCGTGCCTGGCGAATGCAGAGCCACGATTGCCTCGGCGAACGGGTCGCCGGCATTGGGCACGCCGGCGATGCATTGATACTCGAGCCCGAGCTGCTGGACGATGTCGAGCATCAGCCCCGCGGCCACGCCGATGATATCCGGGGTCAGAGGACCAGGCTTGGGGTTCTCGGGGGTGCGCAGGTTGAGGAAGTACGGCGAGAGCGGAGCATCCGGCTGCTTCTCATGCAGCTTGAGCCGGAAGCCGAGGCCATCCGGGTTGTTCTTGGCACGCGTCCGCCGGTCCATGATGGCACCGGCTTGATGCAGCCGGACCGCCAGCACCCGCTGCATATGCGTGAGTTCGTCAATTGTTGCCATGCTGTCCTCCTTCAGGACGGTAACTTGCCGGCCCTAGCAGCCGGCGAGATTGTGTTCGATCTCCTCGGCGATGCGCTTGGCCGCCTCGAGATTATCCATGTCCAGCGCCACGATGATCCTACCCTTCACTCCACGACCTAGCATCTTGTTCTCCATTCCTTTCTGTTGCGATGAACAATTTAGGTCAGACGCTCTGTCTAGCCCACTACTCGTGCTGCCTTGTCTCTCTGTTCCTGGTAGTAGTGATTGACTGCCCAGATAATCCGTGGTACGCGCCAAGGACGGTGCGTGGCCACGGTGCTGAGCTCAATTGCAGTGGCGCCTCTTTCCTTGAGAAGCCAGAGCGCGTCGCGGACAGAGAAAATGCCGCCGCAAGCGCTGATGGGAATCTGGCTGTTCAGCCGCCTGAACTCTTGGAGCCACCGGCCGAGAACCGGCAACAAGGGCGGACCAGAGAGACCGCCGCCGCCATACTTGGCCAGTGGCGATTCTTCCGGATCAGCGGTTCCAAACAGGCCCTGCCAGTCAATTATCTCCGGCAGATGCCCGAATTGGACCACGTTCCCCACGCACAGCGCGTCGCACTGCTTATGGGCGGCAATGGCGGCCGCGTCTTGCACTTTGGTCTCCAGGCTGATTTTGACAACCAGCGGAATACCGAGAACAGCGGCAACGTCCAATGACGCGCACGCTTCCGGAACCAGGCTTTTCGGGTCCAACCCGACGTTCGGGCAGGAGATGTTAATCTGAAGCCCGAACCTGGAAAAAAAATGATCCTTGTGCCGCAAGAGCGGTTCCACAAACAAACGCAACTCTTCGAGCCGTTTTTCCCGCGTGGCCTCTGCGGACATGAAAGAGAGAAAAAACGGATGCTTGAGCCACTGCCACTTATTACGGCCCAGCAAATCGAGCGCGCCTGGCCCGGAAAGACCAACTGCGTTCAGTGTCAGACAGCGCCGGAAATCATGCCAGATACAATCCGGGAACCAGTCCGCTGTCTGCAGCGTCCTGGGGTTCAGCCGTAAATTACCTAAACCCTCCTCTGGATCCAGACGTGGAAACAGGGTTGTGGTCTTGGCCACAAAGGTAGCCCCTTCCCAGCCACTCCAGACATCCACAGCGGAGGTTTGCCACCAGCCTTCGCCAAAAAAGTTCAGCGCGCCGGCGGCATTAAACACATCCCCAAAATCTATGCCGCGCAGTTTCATCTCGCGCCTCGCCTCTTGGTTTTGGTTTATGAGTTGTTCTAGAACAATAAAGCCAAACCTCCTTGGTTTGGCTTGTTTGCTGAATAGACATTAAAACGATTTTACAAAAAAGGCAAGTACGCACAAACCCCGCCTCAAATTAGAAGCGGGGCTTGTATATGCCCGGGGCGAGACTCGAACTCGCAAGCCTTGCGGCGCAAGATTTTAAGTCTTGTGCGTATACCATTTCGCCACCCGGGCGGACAACAAAACTGTAACGCAAAAACTGGCAATAATCAAGCGAACATAAAAACTCGGCTAAAGCCGAGTTTTTATGGAGCGGGTAACGGGAGTCGGACCCGTATCTCGTCCTTGGCAAGGACGCATAATAGCCGCTATACTATACCCGCGCGACAGCGATATAATATCAGATTAGCTTATTTTGTAAAGGCACGTTGCCCGGCACTTCTAAAACTTTCTCTCTGGCTATCTCGCCTTTTATAATTTTAATACTGGATTTTGCCACTCCCCACTCATCTGACAAAAAATCCACCAAGGCTTTATTAGCTTTTCCGTCTACCGGCGGCGCGGTTACATGAACACGCAGAACATCACCGTTCCAGCCGGCAATTTTGTTTTGTTTGGCTCGTGGAGTAACTTTTACAGTCAGCTTCATAAAATTATGATACACGCTTCTTCCAATAAAAAAAAGCGCAGAGGTGATGCCCTGCGCCAGAGGAGCCAGGGAGAGCAAGAGGGGGAGGCCGCGACGCCCCTTGTCGGCTACCTGCACGCGCAGGGTTCCCGGCTGTCCGACTAAGGTTGCCTGTGGCATAGCTGGCGCTGAACACATTCGCGCAAAGCGCGAGATGCCTCCGTCTCCTGAATCAACGGCCAAGCGAAACGCAAGGTCGTCAACCCAGCACCTCTTGCTCTCCTAGACAGAAGTACATAGATGATAATGCACGTCCAAAGAACCAACGACATACTAACATGGCCCCTAGTTCAGTGTCAACTCCTATTAATTTATTTACCTTCTTACTTATTTCCCTCGCATTTTCTTTAGCAACGCAATATCTTTTTTCATTCCCGCCTCTGTCGGGGTTTCCACAATCATATCAACCTTTTTTAATTTAGGGTGTTGGACCAGGGCGCGAAAGCCCTCAAGCCCGATTTTGCCTTGGCCAAGATGCTGGTGCCGGTCTTTTTTCTCGCCCAGGCCAACCATGGAATCGTTGGCATGAATTACTCCCAATCGTTTCAGGCCAATAGCTTTATCAAAAGCCTTAAAAGTTGCGGCTACGGATTTCTTATCCCGGATATCATAGCCTGAAGCAAAAATGTGCGCCGTGTCCAAACAAACTCCGACGACATTTTTTTTACCCAACTTTTTCTCCGCCAGTTTTATAATCTGACCCATCTCTTCAAACGTATCCCCGATTATTTCCCCGGATCCGGCTGAAAGTTCCAGTAATAATTTGGCCTTGCCTTTATAGCCTTTCAAAACTTTAATAATTCCTTCGGCTGTTATTTTAATCGCCTGCTCCGGAGTTGTGTCTTTGGCGCTGCCTAGATGCGTCATAATGGCTTTTACTCCGAGGGCTGACGCCCGTTCCAGCTCATCGCGGATAACCGCGATTGAACCATAGCGGATGCGGTTGTTTTCAGACGCAAAATTGATATAGTACGGCGCGTGGATATACGAAGCCGCTTGCTTGTACTTTTTGCATTCAGCCTGAAAAGCCCGCCCTATTTCCGGCGTAATGGGCACGGCTTTGCCCCCGCGCGGGGAACGCGAAAACATCTGAAAAACCTCGCAGCCAAGCGCAGCCGCGTTGGCGGGAGCATTGGGTATGCCGCCGGCAATTGAAACATGAGCGCCAAATAACATATGCCTCTAGTTTAACGCTTTCTCGCTTTGTCGGCCAATGTTTCAAAAATTTTACGGCTGGTTAACACAGCCCTAACGTATTCCTGATAATCCGGGGAACTGAACTGTTTTACGGCCTCAGGATTAGCTTGATAGGCTTTCCTAGACAGCTCAATTTCCTTTTCAACCTCGCTTGCCTCGACTTTAATATCTTGCTCTTTGCCAAAAGCGCGCGCTACCAAGCTGACGCGCAACCGATGTTCGGCCTTGGGATGAAAATCTTTTACCAGCTCTTCATTGGTCTTTTTTATAGATTGCAAATAATCCTCAAACTTGCCGCCACGCTCAGTAATGCTGTGCTCCAGCTCATGGATCATCTTCTCTGTTTCTTCAGCAATCATGGGTTCGGGCAGTTCGCCGATTTTTGATATTTTTAAAAGCTCTTCCATGCACGCCATCTCAAACCGCTCTTTTTCTTCCTCTTCTTTTTCGGCCCTAATATTATCTTCGATTTGTTTGCGCAAAGCCGTGGCATTCTCATAACCGCCCAGACCCCGGGCAAACTCGTCATTAAACTCCGGCAGGCTGCGCTCAAACACCTGCTTAACCTTCACGCTGAACTGGGCGGCTTGGCCGGCCAGATCTTTGGCAAAATATTCAGCCGGAAAACTCAATTCAAAAGCCTTGTCTTCTCCGGCTTTTAAACCAAGGAGCTGATCCTCAAACCCGGCAATAAAGCGGGCATCGCCAATTATAAGCGGGTAATCAGAAGCTGATCCGCCTTCGATAACTGTTCCGCCTTTTTTAATCTCAAAATCAATAACCGCCTTGTCGCCTTTTTGAATCGGCCGCTCCACCGCGGCCTCGCTCACGCGCAGCCGGCGCAACTCGTCAACCAGCTTATCAATCTCTTCCGGCGCGACCTTTGTCTCTTTGGCTTCAGCTTTAATTTTGGAAATGTCACCCAGCTCCACTTGAGGCAGCAGGCTGACCACGGCTTTGTAAGTAATGCCAAACGGCGGCACCATTTTTTGGATGGAAATATCCGGCCGACCGGTTGTCTCCAGTTTTTTCTCAATTATAATTTTTGGCAAAGTGCGCCGGACAATAGCGTCAAGGGCTTCCTCATAAATCTTGGCCTCCCCGCCTGCTTGGCGGCAAACCATATCATAAGGCGCTTGGCCCGGCCTAAACCCGGGAATATTCAAATGCTCAGCCAGATGTCTGGCCGCTTTTTGCAAGTCCGCCTCAATGTCAGCGCGCTCGAGCTCAATAATAAATTCAATTGTGTTCTGAATCGGGTTATTCTCGATTATTTTCATAATTATTTATGCAAGCGCGGTTTTTTGCCGCAAAGCTTGCCTATCTCAATCATTATTTTATCAGTAACTTCGTAAAGAAGTTCTTTTGTAATCGGTTTGCCATAAAAAGCCGAGAGGTCGATTGGCTGGCCGATTCTGACTTTTGACCTTTGCCGCTGCCAGACATAAATCTTAAACACATCCCAGGCGCTGTTAATGGGCAATCCAATATAACCAACCGGCACTACCGGGCAATGCGCTGCCAGAGCCAAGCGAGCCACCCCGGTTTTGCCCAGTACTAAACTGCGCTTGTCTGGATTGCGCGTGCCCTCGGGGAAAATACCAACAATTTCTCCGCTTCGCAATATGGCCTTGGCTTTTTCCAGTACCGCGCTTGGAGAGCGCCAATCAATCAGTAATGAGCCTAAAAGCGGACCCACCAAATGCCCCCACCAGATGGTAAACCAAAAATTGTCGCGGGCGATAAACCAAACCCGGATATTCTGGCTGGCCAAAACAATGTTAGCCATTACCCAGCTGTCAGGCATGCTTTCGTGATTTGAAGCCAAAATATATGGGCCGGCCGGAGGCAGATTAGCCACCCCCTCAATTGAATCGGTAAACAGCGCGTTCACAAACGGAATGAACGGCTTGGCCAGGCGATGAATGGTTATATTCATGCGGAACAACTTAAAACCTTAAACCAGAAAACTGACAATCAACAAGGCCACGATATTAAGAATTTTGATCATGGGGTTAATAGCCGGCCCGGCCGTGTCTTTATATGGGTCGCCGACTGTGTCGCCGGTGACAGCCGCGGCATGGGCATCACTGCCTTTGCCGCCGTGCAGGCCGGTTTCAATCAGTTTTTTGGCGTTGTCCCAGGCTCCGCCGCCGGCAGTCATGGAAATGGCAACGAATAATCCGGTAACAATGCTACCCACCAGCAAGCCACCCAAAGCCACCGGGCCGAGAAGAAAACCAACAATAATCGGAGCCAATACCGGAATCAAGGCTGGCACAAACATTTGCTTGATAGCGTCCTTGGTAACAATATCCACGCAAGTGTCATATTCCGGCTTGGCCGTGCCTTCCATAATGCCTTTTATTTCACGGAACTGGCGGCGCACTTCTTCTACTACTTTGCCGGCGGTTTTACCCACCGCGTCCATAACAATGGAAGCAAAATAATAAGGCAACATGCCACCGATGAATAAACCGATAATCACATCCGGATCGTTTAAGCGGAAAAGCAATTCCCGTCCCATACTAACGAATTCCTGGGAATAAGCCGAGAACAAAACCAGGGCCGCCAGAGCCGCCGAACCGATGGCATAGCCTTTGGTCACGGCTTTGGTGGTATTACCCACCGCGTCCAGCTTATCAGTTACCTCGCGCACTTCTTTGGGCAGGTTTGACATTTCGGCAATGCCGCCGGCGTTATCCGTAATCGGTCCATAAGCATCAATGGTTACGATAATCCCGGCCAAAGAAAGCATGGACACAGTGGCAATGGCCACGCCGTAAATATCGGCTAAAGCGAAGGCTCCCCAAATGCCGGCCGCGATGGTGATCACCGGCCAAGCCGTGGAGCGCAATGAAACCGACAAGCCGGCGATGATGTTGGTGCCGTGGCCTTTGGTGGAGGCATCGGCAATCTGTTTTACCGGCGCGTATTTACCGGAAGTGTAATACTCGGTAAAAATAACCAAGAGCACGGTTACGCCCAAGCCAACCAAGGCGGCGTAAAAAAGATTAATCGGCAAATACAAACCATTGCCAGCCATTAATTTCTGGGTAACAAAATAAAAACCGCCCGCTGCCAGAATCCCGGAAGCCACCAAGCCTTTATAAAGCGCAGCCATGATGTTTTCTTTTTTACCAAGGCGGATAAAGAATGTTCCCAAGATAGAAGCGATAATCGAGACACCGCCCAGAACCAAAGGATAAATTAAAGCATTGGCAAAATCCGGAAACACCAAAGAACCCAAAAGCATGGCCGCCACCACGGTTACGGCGTAAGTTTCAAACAAGTCCGCGGCCATGCCGGCTGTATCGCCCACGTTGTCGCCAACGTTATCAGCAATCACAGCCGGGTTGCGCGGGTCGTCTTCCGGAATATTCTTCTCGACTTTGCCGACTAAGTCCGCGCCCACATCCGCGGCTTTGGTAAATATGCCGCCGCCCAACCTGGCAAAAATAGAAATCAAACTGCCGCCCAAGCTCAAACCGATCAAGGCGTGAATATCATGCGTTAAGGCGTAAAAACCGGTCACGCCCAATAAACCCAAGCCCACCACCAGCATGCCGGTCACGGCTCCGCCGCGCACCGCCACGGTTAAAGCTTTTTTTAATCCCTTGCTCGCGGCATGGGCCGTGCGCACGTTGGCCCGCACCGCCACGTTCATGCCCACATAACCCGTGATTGAAGAAAGAACCGCCCCCACCAGAAAACCTAAGGCCACATTCCAGCCCAGGCCAAACCCAATGGCAAAAAACACAATCACTGCCACTATGGCAATGGTTTTAAACTGCCGGTTGAGATAAGCCTTGGAGCCTTTTTGGATGGCCGCGGCGATTTCTTGCATCTTCTCATTGCCAGGCAAACGTCCTAACACCCAGGCGATAAGTATCCCCCCGTAAATAATGGCCGCGACTGACGCGGCGAGCGCGAAGATAATTGGCGTGGACATAGAAATAAAAAATTATTAATTTCTAGAATGACAAATGTCAAAGCTCAAATGTCAAATGAATGTTAAAACCCAAAGGTCAAAATCTTTTGTCATTTAGTCATTTGACATTTATTTGACATTTGGATTTTTAAATTTGAAATTATTTGTCTTCCGGCACGGGTATTACTGACTCTTCAAGTGCTGATTCTTTAGCCGTCTCTTCCGCTGTTACCTCGATTACCGGTTCTTCTTTAACTTCTTCGGCTGCCACGGCTTCTTCCGCCTTCGCCTCGCCGGTAGCCGGCTTGATATCTATCTTCCAGCCGGTTAAAGCCGAAGCCAGGCGGACATTCTGTCCTTGTTTGCCAATAGCCAAAGATAATTGATCATCAGCCACATAGGCCTCAGCCTCGCGCGTGGCTTCTTTTAATTCAACACTCACCACTTTGGCTGGCGATAAAGCGCTTTTAATAAATTGCTTGTCATCCGCTTCCCACTGGATGATGTCGATCTTCTCGCCCCCCAGCTCATTGATGACAAACTGCACGCGGCTGCCGCGCTGGCCCACACATGATCCGACCGGATCCACGTTTTCCGCGTTGGTGGCCACGGCCAGCTTGGTGCGCGAGCCGGGCTCGCGGGCAATGGCTTTAATTTCCACCACATTGTCGTTTATTTCCGGAACTTCCATGGCAAACAATTGCCGCACCAGCTCGCGGTCGGCTCTTGAAACCAATACTTCCGGCCCGCGGCTTGAAGTGCTGACTGATTTGATAAAAAAACGCATCTGCGCCCCGGGCGTGTACCGTTCGCCGCGCACCTGCTCCGAAGGCGGCATCACGGCCGTGGCTTGGCCAATGTCAACCAGAACCGTATTGCCTTCCACGCGCTGGATAGAACCGTTTACCATGGCGCCTTCCTTGTCTTTGTATTCCTTAAAGATAACATCGCGCTCGGCTTCGCGCAGGCGCTGGATAATAACCTGCTTGGCGGTTTGGGCGGCCATGCGGCCGAATTCGCCGGCAACAGGCAGTTCGGTTATGATTTCTTCCCCAAGCTGGGCATCAGGCTTTATTTTCTGCGCCTCGGAAATCATAATCTCGGTTTTGGGATTAAACCGTTTTTCTTCTTCTTCGCCTTCAGCCAAAGGCGACCCCTCTTCTTTAACCGGGGCAACAGGAGCAGACACAAGCTGTTCACCCGCTTCTTCGGTTACTTCTTCCAGCTCCTGATCTTCGACCACGGTCTTCACGTCAAAAACACGCATCTGCATGTTAGACGGGTTAAACTCAACTTTCAGATTTTGGAGCTTGTTGCCAAAATCCTTGCGGTAAGCCGCGGCCAAAGCCTGTTCAATGGTAGCCAGCACCGACTCGACCGAAATATGTTTTTCCTCGCAAATGGCCTTAATGGCCTGTAATACTTCTTTAGACATAGAGCAATAGAACCTGCAAATTATGCGAATTTTTGCGAATCAATACAAATAATTATTTATTCGCATACATTCGCATTGATTCGTATAATTCGCAGTATTTTCTTACTAAAAATAGCTAGTCTACAATCGTAAACTAGCCTATTGGCATAATAGCACACCCCTATCCAGATGGCAAACTGGCGCCTGATTCTGGATTATTTCGGTCTGTTTCCCAATTTGCCGGATTATTAACAATGTATTGTTGGATGTTATAAAATTCAATTTCATTGCGGATAACATGGTCGTGGAACGATTTTTGCCATTGGAATAAAAATTCATTTTGTGTTTGATTGATGCGTTTTGATGAAAATGTTTTGAACCCCCGCATAAATTCGGATAATCCGTGTCCTCTTGTAGGGAACGGTTTATAACCGTTCCGATCGCCGCCAGGCGATTGTTTTATCGCGCCCGTGCGTTGAACCACCCGATTATCATCGGGCGGAACCAAATAATAATCCGAAAAAACCGGATTATTATTTGATGGAACGGTCACAGACCGTTCCCTACGGTCGGCAATGATGATTATTCCGTGGACATGGTTGGGTATTACGACAAATTCGTCCAATTCGCAATTTGGATAATGATTCGGCAAATCCATCCAACAATCATAAACAATTTCACCCCATTTATTTAAAACCATTTGGCCGTTTTTCACCGTACCAAACCATTTAATCTTTTTGTGGGTGCAAATGGTGACAAAATAAAATCCGGTTTGTGAATAATCAAACCCCTGCCACCTATTTAATTTTCGATTCCTCCCCTCCATTATTTACTATTTACTTTTTTGTGACAATATCCACTCCTGGCATTTACTGGCCCAACCGAGTGGCATTTCCACTTTTGCCAAATCTGTACCCCTACCTACAATTTTTAATTCACACTTTCCAAACTTCAGGGAATCTATAGCTACGGTTTCAATATCATCCACTTTGACCCTAAAAAATTTTCCATAAGGGTGCGAATAATTAATATACCCATCTTTAATAGTTAATTTTCCACCAACCCCAAAAAGTCCAATTTTAATTCGTGACTCCATATTATTAAATAGAATTTCTTTACTCATTAATTAGTAATAACCAGGACGGAACCATAAATTATTCAACGACCATTTAGGTTTATAAAATCTTCATAGTAGTAAAACTTCATATTTAATTTACATTCCATCTAAAACCGCTAGTACTTAAAAAATGCCTTTATCGCGGCTATAAGTTGAATTGTAGCCACAATAATCTCAATGACTAAAATGAGTTTAGCCATAAAGTTGCGAAGTTCCGCCCTAGTTATTTCCAATTATTTTAAAGTTCTAATATATAGTTAATTATAGCACAAGTACCTTTTTCGTTTTTAATTTGAGATATTACTAATAAAAATTGTTTTCAAACCCAAAACAGCCCACCGAATCGGCGGGCTGTTTTTTAATCTGCGTATATCCACGTTATCATCAGCGTCTATCCGCATCTATCTATCAAAACATCGGCGGGGGCGGAGGAGGCAAATCCGGATAATCGGGATAATCTTTTTTGGAGTCACTGGAGTTGATCGGCTTCTCGATATCCTCGTCTTCACGGAAGATGCCCACCACTTTTTCACCAAGCTTATCGCGCCGCTCCTGTATATACCAGACTGCCAAAGAAAGCAATAAGAAGATTAAAATAGTTATGCCAACTATCAAAGAGTTATTCAGTTTAAAACCGCTCCCGGCGTCATCGGCTGTAGCGCGGACCACGGCTCCGGGTGAAACTTCCGTAACTTCACCCTGGACCGGCTCAACCGGTTCTGCTTGGCTGACTTTTGTTTCCGGTTCAGTGCCGGATGATTCAATTTTACCCTGGCTGTCGTCAGCCGATTCAACCGGCGTGGCTGTTTCAGTTTTTGGTTCTTCCTTGGCCGCATCGGGTATAACCGGCGTTTCTGTGGATTCAAGCTCCTGGCGCACGGTTAGTTTTTGGGCTTCATCTTTATTCTCCGTAACTTTAACTGACGGCTCAGTTGGTTCTGTACCGCCCACACCATCAACTACCGGAGTAGCGGTGGAAACATCCTTCTCCGGCTCTGGCGCTTGCGATGTCTTAACCTCTCCCACCTGCCAGAAAATCTGGTCATGATTAGAAAGTTTGCCATTATCCGAGGCAAAAGCCTCAATCAGGTGCTTGCCTAAAGACAGCCTTTTCTCCGGCTGCCAGGCAAAACTGGTAACTCCGGAAGCGCTGGGCTCAGGAGTAAGGGTGGTTTGGATTTTGCCGTCAATAATGATGCCGACTGATAATCCGTTCTGTATATTGCCAATAATAAACGGCCGCTCAATGCCGGAATTCGAATTAACCGCTGGCCGTCCCAAAGTCGGAGTTGGCGTTGAGGCTTTAACTAAAATCGTTAAAACATTGGATTCTGGGCTTATCTTGCCTTTCTTATCCTGGGCCAGCGCGACTACCGTGTGTTCGCCCAGCGAAAGGCTGGAAAGCTTCAAGCCGAAGCTGACGGTTCCAGAACTATGGCTACGCGCTTTCACCTGGCCAACCTCTTTGCCGTCCACCAACACTTTGACCAGTAAATTGTTCTTGACCACTCCCCCCACCCAAGCCTTGTCTTGGCCCAGGATCGCTCCCTCGGCCGGACGCAGTAAAGTTGGGGCCGGCAAAGGCAGAACCGCGGCTGCGGCTGGAGCAAAATTGCCAAAAACCGCCAGCAACACAAAAACCGCTGCCAGAGCCAGGGCGCCAAATCTTGCTTTTTGCGATAAATTGTTTTTAACAAAGACCGATAAGTCAATGCGGGTAACCATAGGTATCTTTGAATTTAGACCAAAGGAGGCAAGCAGCCAAAATGCTTATGCCTCTTTATTGTTTAAAAAGGAATAAGGTCAAGACTGCTTGCCTCCTGGTTTGCGCCTATGGTCAATGAAAAGAACAGAAGCGGAAAGAACAACTAGGCTTATTGTATCTTGTTTTTTGTCTAAAACAAACTGGCTTGTACACAAAACTGTGAACATCTTATGGAAAACTCCAAAAAACCGCCTACCAGCGCCTGATATCAGATACAGCGGAGTGATGCCTGATTAAAACCTTCTTTTCCTTGGTTTTATAGATAATCGCCAAAATATCAATCCTGTAGTCATTTATAAAATTTTGGCCAAGATAAGAGAAAATCGCCTTGCGCAGATTTCCCAGCTTCTTTTGGCTTACCGCCTGTTCCGGAACGCCATGAGCATCCCCGACCCTGGTCTTTACTTCCACAAAAACCACCACCCCCCTGTCTTCAGCCACAATATCTATCTCGCCAAAACGGCAGGTATAGTGTCTTTGCCTTATTTTATAACCCTTATTCTGAAGATACCAACAGGCTACGTCCTCTCCGCGGTTTCCAAAGGCATTTTTGCTTATATTAGCCATTTTTTAGTATGGATAACCTGTGGACAGAGTAAAAAAAATCAGTAAAACCATATCAAAAATAGCTAATATTGGATAAAATTAGCTATTTTAGGGTAAGTATTGCTTGCGGCTGGCCTCGAGCGCCAGGCGCTTCCGCCGGTCAGGCACTGTCTTGAGCCAGTACTTAAGCACAAAACCAAGCCAAACCGCGCTGATCAAAGCCCAAATCAAAAGTAAAAATGGAGCGCTTACAAACTGGGCGTTTACCTGGCGGAACATCCAGAGAATAATGCCAATCCAGCCCATGGTCCAGACCAGAGAAAAAAACCTCTTTATTACCTTTTTTGTAAAAATATCCTTATTTTTCGCGACTTTCAACCTAAGCCAAAGCGTTACGAGTAAACCTAATACCAGCAAGCCTAAAAAAACCCAGGCCAAACTCGAAGTAAACGGCCCTAAGTTCTTATTAAAAAGATAGGTTGGCGAGAGTAAATTCAAAATCTGCTGCATACAAAAAATCTAATGGATTTTCAGGGTTTGGTCAATTAACTCTGAAAAAGTAAGCCAAAATGATGGCTGCCGGCAGTTATGTCTTTTTGGAAGACAAGCCCGGCCGCGTTGGCCATGGCTTTGATCTTCCCTAAATCCAGCCGGCTCTCAACTGGCGGACCCATGGCCGTGTCTCCCGGGGACCAATCAACTACCAGTAAAAACCCGCCTGGTTTCATTAACCGCCGGGCTTCGGCAAAAACCGCTTCTTTGTGTTTGACTTGGAATAAGGTGTTTATTAAAAACACCATATCCAAAGTATGAGCCGCTATCTTAGTAGCGCCCACAGTTTCTATATCTGACCAAACTGTTTCAATACCAATCACGTTCTGGACTTGAGCTTCTTTTTTTACCTGCTCCAAAACGCTTTTCTGCACATCAACCGCGTACACTTTGCCGCGGCCGCCGGTAATCTTGGCTGCTAACAGCGCAAAATAACCCAAGCCGCAGCCTAAATCCGCCACTTGCATGCCGGGTTGCAAACCGACTTGTTGCAAAATCAGTTCTGGCCTGATGAATTGTGTGTCTGTTTCCGCCATAACAGTATTATACAGCAACAATCCGTTGCACAGCCAGCATAAAAGCGGCTGTGCGCAAATCCACTTGATATTCCTCGTGTGTTTTCCAAATAGAGCCAAACGCGTTGCGCATGATCGGCTCGAGTTTGGCCAGCACTTCGGCTTCGGTCCAGTGCTCGTTTTTTAAATTCTGTTCCCATTCAAAATAACTCACGGTCACGCCGCCGGCATTGGAGAGCACGTCCGGCACCACCAGAACGCCTTTGTCGTGTAAAATTTTATCCGCTTCCGGCGTGGTTGGGCCATTGGCCATCTCCAACACAACTTTGGCGTTAATCCGCGCCGCATTATCCGCGGTGATTTGGTTTTCCAAAGCAGCCGGCACCAGAATATCGCATTCTTTTGTCAGAATCGCCAGGCTGCCGACTTTTTCCGCGCCCTCAACATCAATCACTGACCCTTTTTCTTTTTTCACGCGCATGACCTCGTCGGGATCCAAGCCATTGGGATTATAGATGCCGCCTTTTGAATCCGAGAGTCCAACGATTTTATAACTGCCCTGGCGCGCCAATTGCGCGAAATGATAACCCACGTTTCCGATTCCCTGAACTATGACGCGCGTCTGGCCGGGATCAAGAGATAATTTTTTCGCGACCTCATCCAAAATATAAAATCCGCCCTGGCCGGTGGCCGCTTCCCGACCCTCGCTGCCGCCCTTGCCCAACGGCTTGCCGGTAAAAGTGGCGCGCGTGGAATCGTTGGTCAATTTCGCGTACTCGTCAGCCATCCAATCCATAATCTGCGGCGTGGTATTTACGTCCGGGGCCGGCACGTCAATTTTGGGCCCGATGTGCTCATAAATTTTTTGCACCCAGCCACGTGAAAGTCTTTCCAGTTCTCCGACTGACAGATCTTTTGGATTTACCTCAATCCCCCCTTTACCCCCGCCCATGGGAATATCCACCACCGCGCACTTGATGGCCATCCAAAACGCCAGGGCTTTGACCTCGTCCAAATCAACTTGGGGATGATAGCGGATACCACCCTTGTACGGCCCGCGCGCGTTGTTGAACTGGACCCGAAATCCATGAAAGCTTTTTTGCGAGCCGTCATCTTTTGTTATGGGAATATCAAATTCATGAATCTGATTTGGCTGTTTCAGTTTAGCAATCACGCCCGGGGTTAGTCCTAGTTTCTCGGCAGCCACGTCCAGCTGCTTCATGGCATTATCAAATGCTGACATACTACAGATTACAGATTAATTATACCGCCTACGAACTACGAAAAATTTACGAAAATACGAAAACAGAGAAAAAAAATTAATTAATATTTACTATGCGCTTATACTCAACGCCTTTTGTGGTAAAATTTGCTAATATCGCTAGTTTTAGTTTACTTATTTTAAGATACTCGTTGGTCTGATGGATATTTCTTCTTGAAAAATAATCACCCTTTTTTAGTTCTAATATTATTTTTTCTTCGACTAAAAAATCAAAATAACATCTTCCTATAAATTGTCCCCGATAGGTTACTTTATAGGGCAACTGCCGTTTGTAACGCAAATGAACCCGATCAAAACCTTTTGCAACCGCCCTCTCATAATAAACCTCTTTGTAACCAGGCCCAAGCTCTTTGTAAACATCAAATAAAATCCCAATGATTATATAACTTAACTCCGGATATATTACGTTGTCTTTATATACGCCTCCTGGCATATTTAAAACCAATTTCGTACTTTCGTAAATTTTTCGTAGTTCGTAGGAAGGAGTGCCTTTTAATTTTGACTCTCCAGCCACTTCTCCGCGTCAATGGCCGCTTTGCACCCGGCCGCGGCCGCGGTCACGGCCTGGCGATATTGAAAATCATGCACATCCCCGGCCGCGAACACGCCCGCCACGCTGGTTTTAGTGGATTCTTTAACCACGATATAGCCTTTAATATTATCCAGCTCCAGTTGGTCTTTAAAAATATCCGTATTTGGATGATGGCCCACGGCCACAAACATGCCTTGGCACGGAATCTCCGTCTCTTGATTGGTCTGAATATTTTTGATTCTTACTCCTTCAACGCTATTGGCTCCCAGCACATCAATCACTTCGCTGTTCCAGATAAATTCGATCTTCGGGTTGTCTTTGGCGCGTTGCTGCATAATATCCGAAGCGCGCAAACAATCGCGGCGATGAATTATTTTTACGCTGCTCGCGAATTTTGTTAAAGCCATCGCGTCTTCCAAGGCCACGTCTCCGCCGCCGATAACCACCACGTCTTTTCCGCGGAAGAAAAATCCGTCACAGGTGGCGCACGACGACACTCCCCGGCCTTTGAGGCGCGTTTCGTTCTCTAGCCCCAACCAGTTGGCCGAAGCGCCGGTGGCCACAATAACAGATTGGGCTTGGTACTCCGCGCCAGCGGACCAAATTTTGAATGGTTTGACTTTAAAATCAACTTGATCGACTTTAGCGTCTAAAATTTTTGCGCCAAATTTTTGCGCCTGATCCCGAAACCTCTTCATCAATTCCGGCCCCTGCACTCCATCGGGAAATCCGGGATAATTTTCCACCTCGGTTGTCCAGGATAATTGCCCGCCCGGCTCTTGGCCGGTAAAAAGCAGTGGTTCGAGCAGCGCCCGGCCAGCATAAATACCCGCAGTGTATCCGGCCGGGCCAGAACCGATAATAATAATGTTATATATTTCAGCCATAGATTAGGCGAGAGACTGGAGCTTTCTTTTTAAGTCGGCCTTTTGCTGCAGCCCCACCATTTGCTCAACCACTGATCCGTTTTTAAAAATCATCAGCGTGGGAATGCTCATCACCCCGAACTTGGCGGCAATTGCCTGATTTTCGTCCACGTTTAGCTTGGTGATTTTGGCGGTGGTTACTTCCTTGGCCAGCTCGTCTATAATCGGCCCTTGAATCTGGCACGGCCCGCACCAGGGCGCCCAAAAATCCACCAAGACCGGAACTGCGGACTTTAAAACCTCGTTATCAAAATTTTTATCCGTCAGGATTATTTCTGGCATATTGTTCTTTTAATTATTTTCTTGCGGAGCAAAGTTATTATACGGATGTAAATCATCTTTGTCTATAATAAAGATTTAGCTTAAGCTTTATATTTATAATAGTAGCTATTAATAGGAGCTGGGGAAAACTGGATAACTCAAATTTAACGATACAATTGCTGGGTATTTTACAGAAAATTTTTTAACAGCTTGTTGGTAAACGGCGGTTATAGCCAACGAACCAAGCGAACAAGCGGGGTACAAATAAGCCCTTGGCCGGGCAAAGCCAAGACAACAAAAAATTATAAACAAGCAGGGCACACTAGTTAACAGTCTTTGATTAAGAAGATAAGAGTTTATTGATTTAAAAATAAGCGTTTTTAGACACTAAGTTAACACTTTATTCACTACTACGGATTACAGATATCTTACAGATATACAGATATGAACCAGGAGAAATAATAAGACAAGTGTTTATATGTTTAGAACAATAAAGGTTCCATACGTACGCTGTTTAAAAATATGTTCTATTCCGAACAAAAACCAAGGAAAAACAAAAAACACCCCAGACCTTGTCTTATGTCGAGACGCCGAAGTCTTGGTCTGCCTACTATTACCCTCTAAGTTTTATATACTTCTCTAAAGTTTGACCACAACCCTTGGTTAGATCCATTTTTAGAGCTTCTTCAGGGGTTACCCAAACAAAGTCTGTAAGTTCTTTATTGTCCAAGACAACATCTTTGTTTTCAGACAGGCAGAGAATATGAAAGTAGATAAAGTGGGCCGGGCGAAGGAAGTCTCTGGGGTTTATAAGCTCTCCAGAGGAGATAACTCCCAAGGACTTTAAAACTAGGCCGGTTTCTTCTTTGGCCTCTCTTATAGCAGCGTCCTCAATTGATTCTCCTGATTCGATGTGCCCGCCAGGAAGAGTCCATTTATTACTCCACTTGGGCGACTGGGTTAAGAGGATTTTTTTATCAGGAGATTCGATTAAAGCGCCACTGACTACCTCTATTCCCTTAGGGAAGATTTTGTGTTCTGGCATATTTTATTTCTACACTATCGTGGAAATAAAACCTGGTGGACCCAGGCGGAATCGAACCGCCGACCTTCGCAATGCGAATGCGACGCTCTAGCCAGCTGAGCTATGGGCCCATGTTCCAGAACCAACCATTGAGAGGAATTTCCGCCAGAGGCGGCTGGGTTTTAAACCCAGAACCTAAGTGCCCCCGGTATGAATTGAACATACATTTACCCCTTAGGACGAGGCTGTTCTATCCGTTGAACTACGGGGGCATGAGCAAGGGCAGGAAGGTGTAAAATGTTCCAGACGTATCAAGTAAACCCGGTTTTTACTAAAAAACAAGCATTTTGTTTATTAGTTTTGGTAAAAATGCTTGTTTTTTTGATCTATAGAGTTAAAAAAGAAATATTTGGCTCGCCAGGCGAAGCCTTGGCGAAGTCTGGTGGACCGTGCCGGGCTCGAACCGGCCACCTCTTCCATGCCATGGAAGCGCTCTACCAAATGAGCTAACGGCCCATATCACCCCGCGAATGCGGAGCCTAAGTGTAAAACCGCGAAGACAAAAGTCGTATTTTAACGCTAATGTTTCTATTTGTTACTTATTGATTTATACCCTAAAATTATTTTTTTGTCCAATATTTTTAGACACTGGCTTGCTATGTTATAATGGCTAACAAGTCTATAATAAAAACACGGTTTTTCTGCCAATATAAAAATGCCGAAAAATACAATTTAATAGCCGTTTTAGCGGATAATTAGAAGAGTCTATGTTTAACAATGATAAAAATCAGGGGCACAGGATGAGGATAGAGGAGGGGGAAAACGAAACTATTATCGGACCGAGTGTTAAGGTGGATGGCGATTTTATCAGCGACGGCAATGTGCTGGTGCAGGGAATGGTCAACGGCAGTTTGCGCACCAAAGGAAATTTAAGAGTGGAAGTGGGGGCTAAAATAAAAGCCAGCGTTGAAGCGGCCAATGCCATTATTAGGGGGCAAATTAAAGGCAATGTCACAATTCAAGAAAACTTGGAGATAGGGGAAACAGCGGCAGTGGAGGGGGATATTGCCACGAAGGTCATTTCCGTTGCTCCCGGGGCGGTTATAAATGGCCATTGCTTGGTGTCGCCGGCTGAGCGTGGCAACCGGCCAGCGGCCGAACCAGCTGTGGTGCAAAAACCGGCTTCTGACCGAGAAAGGCCTTAAATTTAATGTTTGCCTATTTTTTAGATGACTGGACCGCGCATAAGCGTTATAGCCGGGAGGTTGATAGCTTGGATTTACTGCTGACCCAGCACGGCATAATCGGCCGCCGCATACGCTTGGGCCGGCTGCATGACCTGGATGCCAGCGTGCGCGACTGCGCCGTTAGCGGTGTTAAAACTTTTGTGGCAATTGGCAATGACGCCACAGCCAGCAAGCTTCTCAATAGCCTGCTGAAAATGGATGGGTACCAGAGTGATAAAGGCCCAACCGCCGCTTTGGCAGTGCTGCCAATTGGCGACGAGCAGAAGATAGCCGCTTGTTTGGGGTCAAATACTGTGCCTGAAGCGGTGCAAACCCTGGTTGAACATCGGACCGAGAGCATTGATGTGGGCAAATTGAATAACCGCCATTATTTTATGACCATGGCCACGTTTCCACCCAAGGTATCACTGGGGTTTTTATCTTATACCGTGAGCCTAATGGATGATGAGCACCAGGTTCATATTTGCAATACCAATGTTTTTAATTTAAAATCCGATGTTCGCTACCAAAAAAGCTTTAATCCCCAAGATGGGATGTTTGAGGCGGTTATTACCCGCCGGCTGCCAGCCGCGGACTGGAAGCAGTTGTTTGCCAAAGAAAAATTCAGCAGCAATTTTCAAATTGAGAGCGTGTTTCCGCACCAGAGGATTACGGTTTTAAGCCGCGAAAAAACCATCAGTGTTATGGCTGACGCCGAAAAACAGCTGTCCACCCCGGTTGAAGTGGAGGTTGAGCCGCAAAAACTCTTGGTGGTGGTGGGCGCAAAAAATAACTTTTAGCTTCTACAAATTACGAATCTGTACGAATATACGAATGAGCATCTTTGCAGTTAATTAGGATAATTACAGGCCATGGTTCTGAAATATACCCATTCGTATATTAGTAAAAGATTAGTAATTAGTAGTGAGAAAAATGGAGTCAAACCCAATAACCCACCCTAACTTCAGGCTAGAAGATTTAAAGTCCGTTATGAGTTCTACTATTGTAAGAAATTTATCCGAGCTGGAATCGTTCGCCAAAAAATTTTTGAACGAGCTGCGGAGCGGTGATGTGGTGGCTCTATCCGGCGAATTGGGGGCAGGCAAAACCACTTTAATCCAGGCCATGGCGCGACTGGCGGGCGTGAAAGGATCTGCTTTGAGTCCGACTTTTGTTATTTTAAAATCCTACCCGATAAATTACCGAGGCATTAAGCGTTTTTGCCATATTGACCTTTACCGCCTTAATGATTTTAGCCAGCCACACGGTTTTGAAGAGTATTTGGGCGAGCCAGGCACAATTTGTTTTATCGAGTGGGCCGAGAAAATGAAAGATTGCCTGCCCCTAAAAACCATCTGGCTTAAAATTGAAGCGCAACCGGATAATAGCCGGCTAATAACAAAAATCCCGGGCAGAGGCCGGGACAATGGATAACAATATTATCTGTCCAAGGTAACCACTTCCGGGGCCGGAAGCGATTTTGGATTTCTGCTTTTGTCAGCTGAGGCCAGGGCGCTTACAACCAGGTCGTCGACAATCATTTTTTTATCATCAATACTTAAAACCTGGTCGTGATGAATCAATAGCTCTTTGGCGAATAATTTACTCAAGCCCGAAGGGTTGATTTGATATTGGCAAACAGTTTGGCTCTCGGAATCAAGTTTAAAACCGGCAATCTTGCCCAGATGATCGCCACGCCTGGTTTCAACCGTTAGTCCGATAATTTGTTTGTGCTCCAGCAGCATGAAAATTGATTTAGGCCTTTTGGGGGTCGGATTTCCGCTTTAAGACAAAGAGTTGCTGCACCACGGTAGCCACGGTATTTATCAGCCAATAAAGAGTGAGGCCGCCGGGCAAAGAAACGCCAATAACCACTGTTACGACAGGCATCACATAAAGCATTTGCTTGTTAACCATACTGGCCATGCCCTCGTCTTTGGCGCCCGGAATGGCGGGCTGTTTTTTGTGCATCAGCATTTTGGTTTGCCAGAACTGAAAAGCGCCGGCTAGAACCGCAAATACAATACTGGCTTTAGTCAGGTCAAAAATGCCCAGGAAAACCGTGTTTACCACCTCAGGCTTGGCGATAAACGGGTAAAGCAGATTCAGGCTGCCGTTCTGCAGGCCGTCGCGCAGCACCTGGTAAATGGCAATCAAAAAAGGCAACTGCACCAAAAGCGGCAAACAAGAAGAAAAAGGGCTGACTTTTTCTTTTTTATAAAGCTCCATCATGGCCCGGCCCAGCTCTTCTTTGCTGTTCTTGAATTTTTCTTTCAGGGCATCAACTTTCGGCTGTAAATCCTGCAGCGCTTTTTGCGATTTGAGCGATTTTCCAGAAAGGGGCCAGAGGATCAGTTTTATGATTATGGTCATGGCGATAATCGACCAGCCAAAATCATTACCCGGGATTATGTTGTGCAGCCAAACCAAAAGATTAAGGATTGGCTGATAGAAAATTATTGTGAATGGGTTCATATACCTACGAATTACGAATCAGTACGAATATACGAATAAGATTTATTGAGTCATAGGGTCGTAACCACCTTGGTGCCAAGGATGGCAACGCGCGATTCTTTTTATCCCCAGCCAGACGCCCTTGATAACGCCGAAATGTTTGATAGCGTCGTAAGAGTATTCCGAGCAGGTTGGCCGGTAAATGCACGCGCCTCTTGATAAAAAAAAGCGCAGCCAAGAGTGGTCCGGCGAAATGGTTGCCTGGTAGGCGCGGATTAAAATCAGTAAAAGTTTTTTAATCATTAGGATAAAAGCCCGGCTTTTTTAAAAAGCGCCAGCGCCAGTTCGCGCAACTCGGGAAAAGAGAGATCGAGAAGCGGTTTTTGCGTCAGGATTATGCCGTCAAATCCGTTTTTGGCGCGCGGCACAATCTCTTGGCGCATAATTTCCCGCAGCCGTCTTTTCAGGCGGTTGCGCTCCACCGCTTTTTTTGAAACCTTAAGCGAAACAACAATTGTAAAACGCGAAACCGGCAGGCGGTTGGCAGCGGCGCGCAATCCCAAGGCGCCGGCATAAACCGATTTGCCGCGTTTGAATACTGTTTCAATATCCCGCTTTTTATTCAGCCGATGGCTGCGCGACAACATAATTAAACAGTCAGCCGCTTGCGGCCTTTGGCTTTCCGGCGCTTTAAAACTTTGCGCCCGGTGGGGGAGCTCATCCGCTTGCGGAAACCATGAACGCGGCTCCGGCGCCGTTTTTTAGGTTGATAGGTTCTTTTAGTGGCCATAATATAAAAATATTACTTACTTAGATTATCACGAGAGACGACTAAAAACAAGGCCAGCACCCTGTAATGGCGGGCGAGAAACGGGCAAGCGAAAAATATTTTTACCTAAACCAAGGTGACATTGGACACGTGATCGCCTTTTTCTTTTAAGGTCATCACGCGCACGCCTTGGGTGGCGCGGCCGAGAATCGAGATGGATTTAAGCGGAATGCGGATAGTTTGGCCTTTGCCGGACATGGCGATAATATCGTTTTTGGTTTCGGCGTCCATGGTTTTGCGGACAGCCATGGCTCCGGCCAGCTGGCCAGTTTTGGGGGTGGCGTTCACTGTTTTAATGCCCGAGCCGCCGCGGGATTGGACCTTATATTCGTCAATCGAGGAGCGTTTGCCATAGCCGTTGGCTGTAACCACCAAGAGCAGAGAATCTTTAAGCACCGCGGTGTCAAGAATATCCATGCCCACCACTTCGTCGCTGCCTTTTAAGCGGATGCCGCGCACGCCCGAGGCGGCCCGGCCCATGGGGCGGACATCGGCTTCTTTAAAGCGGATGGCTTGGCCGGAGCGCGAGGCCAGAATTATTTCATCTTTGCCGTGCGAGGGCTTAACCCACTCCAGGGCGTCGCCGTTCTTCAGCTTAATGGCAATCAAACCCGAGCGGCGCACTGAAGCGAAATCAGCCACGTCGACTTTCTTTATCAAGCCCTTGCGCGTTACCATTACCAAGTATTTGTAGCCGGCCAGGTTCTCAAACCCAACTACGGCGTTAACTTTTTCTTCGCTCGAAGTTTGCAAAAAGTTCACCAAGGCCTGGCCTTTGGCGGTGCGGGAAGCGGACGGAATATCGTAGGCTTTAAGCTGGAACACGCGGCCGCGGGTGGTGAAGAATAAAATATCGGCGTGGGTGTTGGTGGCAAAGAACATGGCCACGCTGTCTTCCTCCTTGGTGGTTAAGCCGATTACGCCCTTGCCGCCGCGGGATTGAGTCTTAAACGTATCAGGCGGCAATCTTTTTATATAGCCATCGCGGGTAATAATCACGATGGTCGATTCCTTGGGTATTAAATCTTCCTGCGAGAATTTATCAACCGCGCCGGACACAATCTTGGTGCGCCGTTCTTCGCCATATTTGTTTTTGATTTCAGAGAGCTCGGTTTTGATAACTTGCAGGATTTTCTTGGGACTGCCTAAAATCTCTTCCAGCTCTTTAATCAATTGGCGTTTTTCTTTCAATTCCGCTTCCAGCCGCGCGCGCTCCATGTTGGCCAGCTGGTGCAGGCGCATCTCCAGAATGGCGTTGGCTTGCAGTTCGGTGAATTTGAATTTATCCATCAAGCCGATTCTGGCCTCGTCTTTGTCTTGGGATTTTTTAATTAAGGCGATGACTTTATCAATAATATCAATCGCCTTAACCAAGCCCTCCAGAATATGGGCTCTGGCCTTAGCCCGCGCCAAGTCGAATTCCGCCCGGCGGCGGATAACTACTTGGCGGTGTTTTATGAATTCTTCCAAAACGTTTTTTAAAGTCAGCACCCGCGGCTGAAGCCCGTCCACCAAAGCCAGCATGTTGACGTGGAAAGTGCCTTGCAAGGGAGTCAGCTTAAACAAGCGGTTAAGTATCTTTTGCGGGTAGGTGTCTTTTTTCAACTCAATCACAATCCGCACGCCGTCTTTGTCAGACTCGTCGCGCAAATCTTTTATGCCCTCAATTTTTTTATCCTTGACCAGCTCGGCTATTTTTTCGAGCAAAGTGGCTTTGTTTACCTGAAAAGGTATTTCGGAAACGATAATGACGGCCAAACCTTTTTTATCTTCGGTAATTTCAACATTGGCCCGCATCACAATGCCGCCGCGCCCCGTGGCATAAGCTGATCTGATGGCGCTTTTATCAAAAATCGTGCCGCCAGTGGGAAAATCCGGGCCTTTAACGTATTTAGTCAGTTCTTCCACCGAAAGGCTTGGTTCATCAATCAGGGCGGTAATACCATCGCAAAGCTCGCTCAAATTATGCGGTGGTACATTAGTGGCCATACCCACGGCAATGCCCAAGGTGCCGTTCAAGAGAAGATTAGGCAGTTTGGCCGGCATAACCCGCGGCTCTTTGAGCGTGCCGTCGTAGTTATCCGTGAAGTCAACCGTTTCTTTGTCGATGTCAAATAGCATCTCTTCGGCAATGGCCGAGAGTTTGGCCTCGGTATAGCGCATGGCCGCGGCCGCGTCGCCGTCCATGGAGCCAAAGTTGCCCTGGCCATTCACCAGCGGCGCGCGCATGGAAAAATCCTGGGCCATGCGCACCATAGACTCATAAACCGCCGCGTCGCCGTGCGGATGGTATTTGCCCAAAACTTCACCGACCACAGTGGCGCTCTTGCGGAACTTGGCCGAAGCTTTGAGGCCCAAATTCCACATGGCAAAAAGAATGCGGCGGTGGACCGGCTTTAAGCCGTCGCGGACATCCGGCAGGGCGCGCGAGACAATCACCGACATGGCGTAATCCAAATACGACTGCTGCATTTCCTCAACAATGGGCTGGGCTAGGATTTTAGCCAGGACTTGGGGTGGGGGATCGGGTTGTAGGTTGAGCTTGGACATGGATTAACGTTTTACGGAATCGCCAAAAACGCGTTCGCGCAAATCTTGTATCTCGGCGTCAGAGGAGGGCTTGTTTGCCTCGGCTGGTTCGCTTTTTTTGAAAATCGAAAAGGCGTTATTAATTTTATTCCGGAACTCATTAAACTGTTGCGCCGAGGAGTTTGAGGATTTTTTTAGGCTGGCCGGGTAAAATACGGTCGCCCAGAGAACCGCTATAATCAAAACACTGCCGAAAACCCAGAACCAGAGGCGGAAATTGTGATTGGTAAAAAGCTTTTTCATGGCAAAAGATAAATTATATCCATGCCTTCTTGAGGCAGGTCTTTTTTGATTATTTTAACTTTTTCCAAAGGCTCGGTTTTGGCTCCCATCTGTTTTAAAAATTCCGTCACGTCGCGGTAGCGCGTTTTGAGGCCGGTTTTGGCTCCATGCATGGGAATAACCACGCGCGGTTCTATGTCGCCAACCAAATCAGCCGCTTTCTCCGGAGACAGAACATCGTTTCCGCCCACCGGCACCAATAAAACGTCCGTGCCTTCAAAAAGCTCCAGCTCCTTGTCGGTTAACGGGCGTTCCAGGCCGCCCAAGTGCGTGACCACAATGTCTTCAATTGTCAGTGATGTTAGGATGGACTTTGTTCCTTTGCCCGCGCCATTCGTCAGGCAATAAAAAAATACCCCTTTGGCCTCATATTCTCCCGGCCCGGAGATGGTAAAGATTTTTTGGTTTTCGTCATTAGGCGCGACATTAATTTTATCATCGCTTTTGCCCAAAACAACAATGTCGGCTTTATAGCGGACATTGCGCAAATCACTCTCTTCGCTCGGCGGAGAAAGCAGAATGATATTATCTTGAGATTGGATGCGGACCCCGGAAAGACCCAGGAGATCAATATACATAGTAAGCCTTATTTTGAACAAAAAATGTGCCCTCTAGAGCACCTTTATCATACCATAATTTACCCAAAAGTAAACCCTTTTTACCCGATGTCAGGCGAGCGGGGTTCGGCGCTTTTATTGGTTGCGGCTTCAATCTTTTCAAACCCGCTCCCCAGTTCAACATGCGCCGGCGGGCGAGAGTGGAATTCCGCTGGTTTTTTTTCGGTTTCTTGCCGCGCTTGCGCGCTGCCGGAGACAACCGGAGCGCTTTGTTTGTTTTGCTCCGGCACGGTTGATTCCGAACTTCCCCGGATTCCTTGATGGACTCTTTTTAAAAAATCAACCGCGCTTCCGGACGGCTTTTTTTTGTCCTGGCCGGGCTTAACATCGCCGGCTGCGGCCGCGGCTTGAGAGAGGCTTCTGGAAATTTTTTGCCTAAAACCGCTTTCGTCAGAGGCGCCGTCCACTTTGTAGCCGGATTCTTTTATGGCGCCGGGCAAATTCCGCACCAGTTTTTCCTGTTGTTCATTACTTAAGGTTCGGCTGGGATAGGCGCTGATATCTTTGATACCGGCTTTTTTGATAACTTCAACCGCCCGCGATTCTGACAAACCAGTCTGTCTGGCCACGTTTTTTACAATATCAGCGTGTTTTAATGGAAGCATAGAGTAAATCTATTATACTAAATTTTCCAGCCAGCCGCTAATTTAACGCCTGATTGATTTTTATTAAAAGTTTAGGTATTCTTTATGTGGATATATCAAAGACTCTGTAAGGTAGTGAATAAAATAAGGTATATTATTATGCCGAAGAAAAAAACTAAGACAAAAGTAAACGCAAAGAGTATTTTTGATAAATACGTCGCCCGGCAGCTTATTGGTAGTAGCGCTCAAAATACTATAGAAATTTTTTGTAATTTAGACTACAATAATTTTTATAATTTAGCGCAGAAATACAGACTAGAAGAACGACAAATTTCCTCGTTGATTGGTTTTAAAGACGAATTTTTTGTTAAGATTCTTATCGATCAAATTATCAAAGAAAATAATTTAGAAGATAAGTTTTATTGCGAAAAAATTACCGCAAATGAAAAAAGTGGATTATCCGCTCGCGCAATAAAATTTAATGGCGAAGACAAGGTTTTGACTATTGGTGGAGATTGCGTGATTTTTAGAAAATCAGACAATAAGCCGTTAATGATAATTGAGTGCAAGGAGTATATAGATATGATAAGAATGAAAGAGCTTATTGGAGAATCTCGTGTTATAAAGGATAAGATTTCTAATTCAATAAATTTATTAGATGATATAAAATTTTGTGTTTTTTCCGAAGTACTCGAACTGACTGGTGGGTGGGCGCATTTATTAGAAAATTCTGATTTAAAGCATAAAGTAGATAAAATATTTATAATAAGGGATGGAAAGAGGAAAGATAAAGGGAATAAACCAGTCAAAGAGAATTTAGATCGATTCAAAAATTATATACAAGATTTTCTAGTCGACATTCAACACTAAATAAAAGATTCTACTATTCTGATTTCTTCGGTACTTAAATTATAGAGATTATAAATTGATTGATCGATTTGGTTGTCAATTTTGTTGAATGCCGTTTCGTTTTTGGCTTTTAGTATTTTTTCAACAAGAGCAACAATGTCAGATTGTTGTTTTTTAGTTGGCTCGGCGACAGGCAAGCTATAAAGATACCCAATGAGGTAATGCAGATATCCGCCGGCAACATGCGTACCCTTGTATATGTTTCCATAATAGTAATGGAGCAATTTTGAATTCAATAATGCCAGGAAAAATTTTAGATTAAAATCATTATTTAGATCATCTTTTATATGGGCTACAAAAAACGTATCTTTGCAATAAAAGTCTTTATTGTCATACGCGGCTCGCAGCCTCAAGGCATTCTGGCAGATGATTAATTTTTCCTGCTCAAACAAACTCTTCGGCGGGAGTTGATTTTTATGCTTTTTGGCAAGTTCTTCGTTGTAATCAATCCACCAGCCGCCCCATTTTAATTTATATCTGTTTATATCGTCATTGCCGGCAAAAGACTTTCCACCGATTAATTTTTTTGCGAATTCTGATTGCGGTTTTTCGGGGAATAGAAATTTATTTCGCAGGCCGGAAGCGTGAAAAGAAATAGTCCATCTGATAGTAAGATAATTATCAAGAGTTTTATATTGCTCGCCGAGCAGTTTTACAAGCAGAGAGTTTTGTTTTTTATCACTCGGCAGTATGAAAAATATCAAATCATCCCTTTTGTACGCATCTTGCTTAATTTTACTGGTAATGAAATTTTTATCTTCAAGATTTTTTGTGCTGACGATTTTTTCGGCGGTCGTAATCACGTTATTCTTGGACTCTTTGTTTTCAACTATAAGAATAACGGGGTAGACTGATACATTCTCGAAAACTTCGCATTCGGAAACGTCAATTATTTCCTTTATGGAGTAATTATTTAATAATTCTTCCCGCATTCTTTTTGCATAATTGGCTATTAAGAATTTATTTGGAAAGATGTAACCGAATTGGCCGCCCTTTTTCAATAATCGCAATCCTTTGTCAATGAAGCACACAAATAAATCAAAAGCGCCAGTCGCGGCTTGGGGGCATGTTTCGGCGCATAATTCTTTTGTTTTTTTGTCCATTTTTTTGGCTTCCAGATAGGGCGGATTACCAACGACAAAATCAAAACCTGGGGCCAACTGCCCGGATCTGTTTTTTATGTCTCTAATTTCTTGCTCTTCGTTGCTCAATAAGGTCGGCGTCTCCATCGTGTTTGTTTGGAATATTTTTATTTTTGGCATTTTATAACGCGGATTCTCTTTCTTTATCTCAACAATTATGTCTAGTAATTGTATCAGTATGTTTGTTTCAGCCAAATAACAGGCAAAAGGGTTGATATCCAGTCCATAAATATTGTTAATGACTTTATTGACGATTGTTGATTTGTCGTTATTTTCTTTTAGCTTTTGTATTAATCTTTTGGCGGCGCGGGTAATAAAACCTCCGGACCCGCAAGAAATGTCAATAATTTTTTTATCTTCAATGGCGTCAGTGTATCCGGTTTGGTCTAATATATAATCAATAACCGATTCCGGCGTGTAGAATTGGCCAAGCCGTTTTCTCTCTTCTCGAGTTATGAATTGTTCATACAATTTTCCCAATATATCCCTGTCAATTTGCGAAAAATCATATTTGTTAAATGAGCGAGCGATTTCTTGCAGTAAAAAATCGCTGGAATTATACCAATCAAAAATATTGTTTGAAAAAATATGAGAATAAATTTCCTGTGCTTCTCGTTTTATATCGATTAGTTGCTGCTTGTTTTCCACGGTTTCAAAATCAATCAGTTGCTTGTCTTTATATACCCAAAGCAGGAGCAATTCATTTATGAAAGTGTACGCAGTTTCAAGACAGAATTTATCATGATCCGGTTTTTCCTCGGTTTTCTGCCATGTTTCGAACTCTTTATTCGGTTTGAATGTATTTTTTATTTCTTCTTGCGTTTTTGCTATAAGCTGTTTTAGTTCATCGCTGAAAATAAGCAAATTCAGAATTTCATTTAATTTTCTCTTTGATTCGTAATTGCGCATTACCGAGACTACCCTGCCTTGCACGATTACTTGCTTGACCATGAGGGCTGGAATTTCCGGATTTGCCGGCTGCAACCTAAAGCCGCCTGGTATTTTGTATATTTTTTTTAATGTTGCTTCATTGTCGTTTATAAGCGCTACGATTGTTTCTCCGTTTTCAGCCGTATTCTGTCTTCTGATTATAACGGTGTCGCCGTCGAATATCCCTTCTTGTAGCATGCTGTTTCCTCTAACTCGCAGAGCAAAATGTTCTCCAGATTTAGATAAAAGATTTTTGGGAACAGCGATTGTTTCATATTCTTCCAGCGCTTCAATTGGTGCACCCGCGGCGATTACACCCTTGAGCAGTATTGAAACCAGTTCGTTTTTCTCATTAAGTTTAATGCCACGGGCATTGTATCGATTTTTTGAGAGTAGCCCTTTTTTCACTAAAGTATCTATGTGCTCATGCACAGTAGAAAGTGTGGATAACCCAAAATGGCCCCTTATTTCCTCAAAAGTAGGGGAATATTCCTCTTTTTCAATATATTTTTTTATAAAGTCGTAGATTTGTTTTTGTCTTGGAGTAAGCGTTGGCATGTTACGCATTGACAGATGGATTTGAGTTCATTTACATTATACCGAACATTCCCCGAAGATGTAAGGTACTTTATCCACACTTTGCTACGCCGGAGGAATGTTAATTATTACAAAAGAACAAATAAGCGCACTTGCGCAAAAACGGGGTTTAGTTTATACTAGTCTCTGTTTTCCCCAAATTTATCATTAATTACAAATAATGACTACTGCTATCAAGGAAATGCCTTTGGCCAGCGTTAAATCCCAGAAAAAGGGGCCTCAGGCTGTTGTGGCTTTGGCTCACGGTTCCAGCGAGATGGCCGATCTATTGAGCCGTAATGAGGGCGCTCTCCAGCCCCGCGTCGGCGACTTGGTTTCCGGTAAAGTCCTCTCCATTTCCAAGAATGGGGTGGTTTTAGATATTGACGGCCGCTTAACGGGCTTGGTGCGCGGCAAGGAATTGGACGATGAATCGGGAGAATATTCCAAACTATCGGTTGGGAGCGAGGGCGAAGCGACTATTTTGGAACTGGAGAACGAGCAAGGCATGATGGAGCTTTCCTTCCGCCAGGCCGGCCACCGCAAAGCCTGGGATTATTTGCAAAAACTTTTTGAAAGCGGCGAAACGGTTGACGCTAAAATTATGGACGCCAACAAGGGCGGTTTAATGGTTAAAGTCGGAAACGTGGAAGGCTTTTTGCCGGTGTCGCAGCTGACCACCGAGCATTATCCGCGCGTGGAAGGCGGGGACCGCAACCGGATTCTGGAGCGGCTCAAGACTTACATCAGCCAAACATTCAAGACCAAGGTTATTACCGTCAAAGAGCAGGAGGAAAAACTGATTGTTTCCGAAAAGCAGGCCTGGGAAAGAGAGCAGAACGAGCTTCTCTCGCGCTATAGCCTTGGAAGCACGGTTGAAGGCGTGGTGACCGGCGTGGTTGACTTTGGTGCTTTTGTGGAATTTGGCGATGGCCTGGAAGGGCTGGTTCACATCTCGGAACTGGCTTGGCAGAGAATCGACAACCCGCAGGATATCATTAAGGTTGGCGACAAGATTAAGGCTAAAATCATATCCATTGACGATGGCCGCGTTTCTCTTTCGGTTAAGCAGCTTTCGCCCGATCCCTGGCGCGACGTGGCCGCCAAATATAAGGTTGGGCAAATTGTGGCTGGCAAGATTTTGAAGATTTCGCCGTATGGCGCTTTTGTGGAACTCGACAGCGATATTCACGGCTTGGCGCACATATCAGAACTGACGCGCAAATCAATTCAGCACCCGTCTGAAGTTTTAAAGGTTGGGGAAGAGAGAAGTTTTAAGATTATTTCCTTGGAGCCGGGCGCCCATCGCCTGGGCCTGGGACTGGTTTCCGAGGACAACCCGGACGAGGCGGCCCCAGCCACGGCTGAAGCTCCTATAGCCGAGAGTCCGGCTGAGCCTGAAGCAGAAGCAAAAACAGAGAGCGTCTAGCCATTAGACGCTCTTTTGCAGAGTTGATATACTACAGAGTACAAAATCAATTAATTTATTATGCGCGGACTGCTTAAAAATTTTACTCTTTTTTTGGTGGCATTTCTGGTTCTGGCCGGATTTTTAAGCCTGGTTAATAATCCCTGGCAAAAGAAAGAGGAGTTGTCTTTTAATAATTTAGTTGTGGCGATTCAGAACGGCGAAATAAAGAAAATTGCCATTGAGGGAAACAAGCTTGAAACCACTTTTCAAGACGATTCCTTAAAAACTTCCCATAAAGAAAACGGCGAGTCGCTGGCTAATTTATTAAAAATTTACGGAGTGGCCGAGGATAAGCTGCGCGCCATTGATATTGAGAATAAAGAACCTTCGGGTTTGACGGCCTGGCTGGGGTCGCTTTTGCCGTTTTTACTGCCGCTCCTCTTGTTCGTTTTATTCCTTTGGTTTATGATGCGCCAGCTGGCCGGGGCCAATAACAAGGCCATGATGTTCGGACAGTCCACGGCCCGCGAAGAGAATCCAACCAAGCCGACCACCGGCAAAAAAACCACTTTTAAAGATGTGGCCGGTTCAACCGAAGCCAAACAGGAGCTGGAAGAAGTGGTTGAGTTTTTGAAAGAGCCGCAGAAATTCCTGAAACTCGGGGCCCGCATTCCCAAGGGCGTGCTGTTGATTGGTCCCCCGGGCACAGGCAAAACGCTTCTGGCTAAGGCCGTTTCCGGCGAAGCCGGAGTGCCGTTTTTTCATATGTCCGGCTCTGAGTTTGTGGAGATGTTTGTGGGCGTGGGCGCCTCCCGGGTGCGGGATTTATTCAAGCGCGCCAAAAAGGCCGCGCCGGCCATTGTTTTTATCGATGAATTGGACGCGGTTGGCCGCCAGCGCGGCGCGGGCTTAGGCGGCTCGCATGACGAGCGCGAGCAGACTTTAAACCAGATTCTGGTGGAAATGGATGGTTTTGAAACTGACACCAATATCATCATCATGGCCGCCACCAACCGGCCGGATGTTTTGGATCCGGCTCTGTTGCGGCCCGGCCGCTTTGACCGCCGGGTGACCATTGATTTGCCCGATATCCGCGAGCGCGAGGCTATTTTATCGCTTCACGCGCTCAACAAGCCGCTTAAGGAGGTCGATATCCATAAAGTGGCCTCCCGCACCCCGGGTTTCAGCGGCGCTGATCTGTTTAATCTTCTCAATGAAGCCGCTATTCTGGCCGCCCGGCACAACCAGACCAGCATCAGCGAGAACGATGTTTTGATAAGCATTGAAAAAGTGATGCTCGGTCCGGAACGCAAATCATTCATACTATCCGACCAAGAAAAGCGCGTTACCGCTTATCATGAAGCCGGCCACGCGGTTGTTTCCCACGTGATTCCCGAGGCCGACCCGGTTCATAAAATTTCCATTATTGCCCGGGGTCACGCCGCCGGGTACACTATCAAGCTGCCGACCGAGGACAAGCGCTTGCATAATAAAGCGGAGTTTTTGGCTGATTTAGCCGTGCTTTTGGCCGGGCAGGTAATTGAAAAACAGGTATTTAAGGATATCACCACCGGTGCTTCGAGCGATTTGCGCAAAGCCACCCGCTTGGCCCGCCAGATGGTGACTGAGTTCGGCATGAGCGAAAAATTGGGCCCGCGGACCTTTGGCAATAAAGAGGAAATGATTTTTTTGGGCCGGGAAATTTCCGAGCAGCGCGATTACGGCGAGAAAATAGCCCAAGCCATTGATGAAGAGATTTCGGATTTTCTGGACAAAGCCCACCAGCGCGCTCAGGACATTATCCGTGATAACATGGATAAAATAGAAAAGGTGGTTGAAGTTTTACTCTCCCAAGAAACCATTGAAGCTGAGAAGTTTAAGGAGTTGATGGGCGAGGCAGTTTAGGTTAAAAAGTTATCAGCCGTAAAGCCCCAGGGCTTTACGGCTGATTTTGTATTCTGGTATAATATAGTTGCCTCTTATAAATTAACATAGAAACAAAACTTCATGGTGCTTGATCCGCTTTATCGTCCTATTTTGCGAGCCGCTTTATCCGTGACCACGCGCTTTAAGACTTTATGGCTGCTTGGTTTTTTGGCCGCTTTTTTGGGCATGGGCGGCGAGTATGAATTTATCTTCAATCAATACAGCAATGTCAGTGGCGGAGAATGGAACGGATTGGACAGCTTTTTGCAGTTCGGCGGCGCCTCAAGCCAGGACGTGCTAGCGGCTTTAACGGCCGCGGTTAAAGATCTGTCATTGGCCACTATTTTTGCCTTGTTGCTTTTTTTGGGTTTTCTTTTTATTTTGGGCGCCATTGTGGTGGTGGCCCAAGGAGCGTTGGTGGCCGGCATTGCCCAGGCCAAAGAAACGGGCCGGGTTAAAATCTCGGCGGCGCTTTTGGCCGGCTATAAATCTTTATGGTCGATCCTGGCCATATTAATTTCAACCCGGCTGCTGGCTTTTTTTGTGCTGGCCGTGGTGGGATTGCCGCTGATTTCTTTGCTGCTTTTTTTGGACGAGTCTTTTGTTTCTTCAGGCGCGGGTTTAATATTTTTTGTTTTAGCCATACCGCTGTTTATTTTATCTTCACTGGTGGCCAAATTCGCCATTGCTTACCGGGTGATTGTCAAAGAGAAATGGCGGGGCGCTTTAACCAAGGCGCTTGTTTTGTTTGCCGACCATTGGCTCATTACAATTGAGCTGGCGCTGATCATCTTTCTTATCAATATCATAACAGCGGTGCTGTTTGTGGTGGTAGCCCTGTTTTTATCCATTCCCTTCATACTTTTAGGAATAGTGGTGGCTGATTTGTCCTATGTGGTTATTTTAAAAACCCTGGTGACCTCGGCCCTGATTCTGTTTTTGCTTATCCTGCTTCTTTTGGGCAGCGCGCTTTCCTGTTTCCAGAATTCGGTCTGGACCTTGCTTTTCCTTAAAATCAAAGACAAGCCCCACGCGCCCAAGCTATTGCGCGTTATTCACGGCTGGCGGGAGAAATATAATAGTTAATAGTTATGAGTTAACAGTTAATAGTGTTTTTATCCTCTTTTGCTCATAACTGTTAACTATTCGCTCATAACTAATTGGGGATATACTGTGGAACGCTTTTGCGTTCCTTTTTTGGTTAAATAGGGTAGTATTAAGGCAATAATTGATGTTAATCGTAAATTATATGAAGTTATCCTGCACCCAAGAAAATTTAACCGCCGGTCTGGAAGCTGTCTCGCCGGTGGCCGCCCGGGCCGCTAGTTTGCCGATTTTGCAAAATATCCTGCTTGAGGCCCACTCCGGATCGTTAAAACTCAAAGCGACCAATCTGGAAATCGGGGTCACGGCTGAAGTGCGCGGCAAAATTGAGCAAGAAGGCACTTTTACGGTAAACGGCCGGTTGTTTGCCGAGTATGTCCGGCTTTTGCCGGGCGATAAAGTTGACATGGATCTTTCGGGCGACCATTTGGAAATAAGGTGCGGCGGCCAGCAAACCAAAATTCACGGCTTATCGGCCGAGGAGTTTCCGGTAATTCCCGCCGTGACGCCGCGCGAGACGTTTAAGATAGACGCTCATCTGGCCCGCGCCGCCCTCAGCCAGGTTCTGTTTTCTGTGGCCACCACCGACACGCGCCCGGAAATATCCGGGGTGCTGATTATGGCCCGCGCCAAACAACTGACTTTTGTGGGCACGGACAGCTACCGCCTGGCCGAGCGCTCCTTGGAGCTTAAAACCGAGGTAACCGCGCCGGTTCAAGCCATTGTTCCCCTGCGGACCATGCAGGAATTAACCCGCATGCTCGCTCCGGCCGAGGGGGAGCTCGAAATCGCTGTCAGCGACAATCAGGTATTGTTCAGTTTTTCCGATATTGAGCTTGTCTCCCGCTTGATTGTCGGCAATTTTCCGGATTATACCCAGATTATTCCACAGACTTCCAAAACTACCGTGACTTTAGATAAAGAGCCTCTGGCCCGGGCCATAAAGTCGGCTTCTCTTTTCTGCAGGTCCGGCTTAAACCATGTTACTTTCCAGTTTTCAGGGGATAAGATTTTAGTTTCCGCCTCAGCCTCGCATCTGGGCGAGAATATTATTGAAGTGCCGGCTAAAGTGGAGGGCGCTGATACTGATATTGTTTTTGATTACCGGTTCGTGCTCGACGGCTTGTCCGCCATTGGCGCCTCGGAAGTGGCGCTTAAGCTTTCCGGCTCAACCAGTCCGGGCGTGTTCACTCCGGTTGAACCAGGCTATCTTTATTTGGTGATGCCGATTCGGCAGTAATATGTGGCAATCTTTGGGGGACCTGATTCCGCAGCATCTGAAAAAAGCCGGCATTGAAAAATCCGTCGCTGACGCGCTGATTTGCGAAGAGTTCCAAAAAATCGCCGCGCATATTTTAGGCCCGGCCGCCGGGCACTGCCAAGCCATTTATTTAAAAGACCGCTGTCTAGCGATAGCGGTTTTATCAAAATCGGTTTCGAATGAATTAAAACTTTACGAGGCGGATATTTTAAAAGCTTTGGCCGACAAATTCGGCCCAGATGAAGTGGCTAGCCTCCGTTTTATTGCGTAGTTGGCAAGAAAAGGTTAAAGTTCACCTGCACGGTTTCGGAATTATCAATATCATCAAAACCCGCGGCTTTTAAAGTGTGAAAACCATTGGTGACCCCGCTCGGGTTGTAAGAAAAGTTATACGGCGCTTCGCGGATTGAACCCAGAGGGGTATTGTCAAGATAAAAATCCACGCGCGTTATGCCCCGTTTAGCCTCGGCCGTTACTTGAAAGGTAAGCGGCGTGTTTTTTATGGTTTCATTTTCTGTCGGGGTGATAATAGTCAGGCTGGGCTTATTCTCGAGCGTGTGCAGGTTGTCGTATTCGGTTGGCGGTGTGGCGCCGTCTGAATTCCATTTTTGCTTTTTTATCCAGCCCTGAACCGATTCTTCCCAGGAATTGAATTGGGCATCCCGCTCTTCCGGAGTCGGTTCCGGGCCGAGCGGGTCGTCTTTTTTGACGTAATAGAGAATTGAGTGCCCGCTGCGGAAGATTTTTTCTTCTACAAAAGACGGTGGCGTCAAGTCGGTGGCCAAGAGCCCGGAAGCGCGGTCAATTTTAATCGGCGTGCCGGTTTCCAAATCACCGCGCAAGGCCGGCTTGTCAGGATAAACAATGGTTGGCTTAGCAAACCCTTCCACTGCTTTGCTTTTTAAGGCATTGCGCATAAAACGGTTCCAGATCGGAGCCGCCACCACTGAACCGTCAGCCCCGCGTTTCATGGCCGAGAAGTCATTATTGCCCACCCAGACGCCGGCGGCCAGTTGCGGAGCGTAGCCCATGGTCCAGGCATCGCGGTAGTCATTAGTGGTGCCGGTTTTGGCCGCCGCCGGCCTGTCACCCAAAGTCAAAAAGTTGCCGGCGCCAAAAATCGGCGTCCGGGCCGCGTTGTCGGAGAGGATGTCGGTCAGTTCTCTGACAATCTCGGCGTCCATTACCCGCTCTTCTTTTGTATCCTTTTTCTCCTGCATTACCCCGCCGCGGTTATCTTCGACTTTAAGAATAGAAACTATTTCCCGCTTTACGCCTTCAGCGGCAAAAGTGGCAAAAGCTGAAGTGTGTTCAATCAGCCTGACTTCGGCTCCGCCTAAGACTAATGAAAGGCCATAGCGGCTCGGGTCTTCAAAGGTGGTATAGCCAAACGCCCGGGCCCGGGCAATGACATTTTCCGGACCAACCAGATAAAGCATTTTTACGGCCGGGATATTCAGAGAACCGGCCAGAGCGGCGCGCACCGAAACCGGGCCGCGTTCTTTTAAATCATAATCATGCGGTTCATATTCTTTATTGTTGGCGCCCTTGCCGAATTTGGTTACCACGTCCCAAAGCGTGGTTTTATCGGTGTAGCCTTTGGCAAAGCCAGCGGCATAAACAAACGGCTTAAATGACGAGCCGGGCTGGCGCTTACCCATGGTGGCCACGTTGAAATTACCGTCATTTTCCATGTCAAAATAGTCGCGCGAACCGACCATGGCCATAATTTCACCGGTTTTAGGATCAATGGCCACCAAGGCCGCGTTGGTGGCTCCGTATTTTTCCTCGTTCTGTTTGGCGTAAAAGCTCACTGCTTCTTCGGCGGCTTGCTGCATGTCAAAATCAATAGTGGTGATAACTTTCAGCCCGCCTTCTTCCATGGTTTTTTGCCCGTATTCTTTGGCCAGCTGCTCGCGGACATCAATGGCAAAATGAGGCGCCAGAATAGTGTTTTCCCTTTTGGCGAATTCAAGTTTTTGCGCCTTGGCCTGGCTGGCCTGGTCGGCTGTTATTTTGCTGTCCTGCTCCAGCAGGCCGATAACAAAGTCCTTGCGGGAGAGGAGTTCGTCCACGTATTGTCCGTAAGGCGAATAGTGGCTGGGAGCCTTGGCCATGGCTATCAAAGTGGCGCCTTCGGCAATGGTTAAATCCTTGGCCGCTTTATTAAAGTAATACTGGCTGGCGGATTCAATGCCATAAACCACCGAGCCGTAAGGAATCTCGTTAAAATACATCTGCAAGATTTGGTCTTTGGAGAATTTGCGCTCAATCTGGTAAGCCAGCACCAGCTCTTTGATTTTGCGGGAAATGACTTTTTCGTTGGAAAGCAGGGCGTTCTTGATGAGTTGCTGGGTTAAGGTTGAGCCGCCTTGCGCGCTTGAGGCAGTTAGCACGTCTTTAATGACGGCCCGGGCAATGCCTTTTAAATCAAAACCTTCGTGCTGGTAAAAATTTTTGTCTTCAGTCAGAATCGTGCCCCATTTTACGTATTCCGGAACATCCTCCAGTTTGATGATGGTCCGTTTTTCCGCTCCATGAACCTCGAACAGCAAGTGTTCGCCGGTGCGGTCAAAAATTCCGGTGGTTTGGGCGATGGTACGGTCAATAATCTTGTCCGGCCTGGGCAAATCGCGCGAATACCAGGCAAAAGCCGTTAAAACAAAAAGCAATCCCAAGGCCATGGCAATGAGCGCGTAGGGGAGAGCGATTTTGAAGAAGTTTTCCCGCCGCTTGAACTGGGTGGCTGAATAGCGTTGCCGCGGCGCCGCGGAGAGCGGGTCGCGCAAAGGCTTTATCGGCGGCTGAGGATTTTGCCGCCAGGAGCGGTTTGGTTTTTTGAAATGAGGAATCGGCATTTTGATATTTATTATCCAGTCCTGAACCAATTAGGCAGCTGGGCGCTGGGATTATGCTCAAGTTCGTCAACTTCCTCCGGGTTTAAACCATTAGCCTCTTGATTCTGCAGAAGTAGTTTTTGCAGTGTGGCATGGGTAGCTTCAAAGCTTTTAAAACCATCTCGCCTAGGGTCGATAAAGCCTTTTCTCGTTTTCCACTTATCAAGGAAGTCCTCCGGCAGGTTAGACCGGTCCTTTACGCCAATCTCCGGGAATGACGTTAGAATAAAATTAAGAAGTTCGGCATGAGGAGCGTGGCCATCGGCAAAATATTTCCTTTGCGGATTAGACCCGTCTTCCAAAATGGTAAAAGCGCGCATTTCCCTTTTTACGGCTTTGCCCGGCGGCAGAGAGACAGCATACTCCGGGCTTATCTGATAATGCGATAATATCTCGTCTCGAGTGGTTTCGGCCAGTTGTTCATCAACCCTTGCTTCGGATTCGCGGTGGGATTCTATGTGCAACGCTGTTTCCGGCCAATCGGTTGGCAGTTTAGGCGTTCCAATTTTTGAAACATGGGGCGCCCCGCTTTTAGTTCGTCTCACAACTGGCTCTTCCAGCCTAAACTCGGGTTTTTCTCCGGGCATAGATTTTTTATGGTTACTTTGTTACAATAGGTTTATTCTTACCGTACCAATTTTATGGTAAAAAATCAAGAAAAAATAACCGAAGTCTTGGAGCGGGGGGTGCAGGATATAGTGGTTAAAAAAGATTTGGAAAAACTGCTGCGCTCCGGCAAAAAGATAAAGGTCTATTTTGGCATTGACCCCACCTCCACGCGCATCACTCTGGGCAATGCCGTGCCTTTGCGCAAACTGCGCGATTTTCAGAACCTGGGGCATGAGGTGATTTTTTTGGTGGGCAGTTTTACGGCCTTAATCGGCGACACTTCGGACAAAGAAGCCATGCGCAAAGCCATGACTTTGGAAGAGATAGAGAGCAATTTTAAAACCTACAAACAGCAGGCAGCCAAGATTTTGGATTTTTCCAAGGCCAAAATTGTTTACAACGGCGACTGGCTCTCCAAGTTAAAATTCACCGACATCGTCAAGCTGGCCCAGAACTTTACGGTGCAGCAGATGATTGAGCGGGATTTATACCAAAAACGTTTGAACGAGAATAAGCCGATTGGCTTGCACGAGTTTCTTTATCCCTTAATGCAGGGCTATGACAGCGTGCAATTGGAAGTGGATTTGGAAATCGGCGGCAATGACCAGTTGTTTAACATGATGGCTGGCCGGACTTTATTGAAGATTTACAAGAACAAAGCCAAACATGTTCTAACTACGCCTTTGATTGAAGGGTTGGACGGCCGCAAAATGTCCAAGTCTTATGGCAATACCGTGGATATAACGGATGAGCCGAATGACATGTTTGGGAAAATAATGTCGTTAAATGATGATTTGATTGTAAAATATTTTGAGCTTTGCACCGACGTGCCGATGAACGAAATCGAGAAAATTAAAAAGGATTTAGGGACCGACGCTAATCCGCGCGACGCCAAGGCCCGGCTAGCCCGGGAGATTGTGGCACTGTACCATGGCGAGAGAGCGGCTCAAGCGGCTGAAAAAGAATTTGCCAATATTTTCCAAAAGCACGCCAAGCCGTCTGACATGGAAGAACAAAAACTGGCAAAAAAAGAATGGCAGCTCGACAGCTTGCTGGCAGCTCTTAAATTAGCTTCTTCCAAATCAGAAGCCCAGCGCCTTATAAGCCAGGGCGCCGTTAAGGTGGATGATAAAGTTTTAATCGACTGGCGGGCCAAGGTTAAAATCAAATCAGGAACAGTGGTTCAGGTGGGGAAGCGCAAGTTTGTTAAAATTGTTTAGTCTGGCCGCAGCAAATAGCCACTGCCAAAGCATCAGCCGCGTCGTCCGGTTTTGGGATATCCTTTAGTCCTAGAACAGTTTTTACCATCTGTTGAATCTGATTTTTATCAGCCCGGCCATAGCCGCAAAGCGCTTGTTTAACCTGCAAAGGCGTGAACTCGCGTGTTTCACAGCCTTGTTCCCTGGCAGTGAGTAATATGACGCCACGGGCATGGCTCACGGTAATGGCGGTTTTGACGTTTTTGGCAAAAAATAATTCTTCCACTCCGACCAAGTCGGGCTGGTATTTTTTGATAATCGCTTTCAACTCGCGATGCAGGGCAAGGAGCCTTTGGGGCAAATCAAGGGAGGGCGGCGTTTTAATACTGCCAAAGGCGATAACAGAATAACTGTCGCCAATTTTTTTTATGGCGCCAAAACCGGTGTCGGCTATGCCTGGATCTATACCTAGTATTATCATACTGCTAATTATGCGAATTTTTGCGAATAAATGCGAATTCTATTCGCATAGATTCGTATGCATTCGCATAATTCGTAGTTATTATTCCGCATTGGTGTAATAATCCTGCACGTCTTCCAAATCATCAATGGCCGCGGTTAGGGCTTCCAGTTTTACGTGGCCGTCATCATCGAGTTCAATGGTATTTTTTGGGATAAACTCTACATCAGCGTACTCGCTTTTGAAGCCTTGTTTTTCCAAAGTTTCTTTGAGGCGCTGCAAATTTTTTGGGCTGGTGGTTATAACCACCCCGCCGTCTTCTTCGTTAATGTCATCAGCTCCGGCATCAATAGCCGCCAGTTCCAGCTCTTCTTTGTTAGCCGGCGTGTCGGAAATGCGCACCACGCCTTTTTGCTCAAAGTTCCAGGCCACGGCCCCGCCTTCGGCAAAGGTGCCGCCGTGTTTTTGCAGGGCATGGCGCACGTCAGAAACAGTGCGGTTTAAATTATCAGTAGCCGCTTTTATTAAAATCGCCACCCCGGCCGGGCCATAAGCTTCATAGAGAACTTCATGCAGCTCTCCGGCTCCTTCTTCGCCTGTGCCTTTTTTGATGGCGCGCTCAATATTGTCCTTGGGCATGTTCACGGCCCGGGCCTGCTCCACGGCCGTGGCCAATTTGAAATTGTGGCTTGGATCACCCCCGCCTTCACGAGCCGCTAAGATGATATTGCGAATCAGGCGTGTAAAAATAGCCCCTTTTTTGGCGTCAGAAGCGGCTTTCTTATTTTTAATCTGTTTCCATTTAGAGTGTCCGGACACAGAAGTTTATTAGTTAATTAGTTCAGTACTAATCTAGTATAGTAAAAATATACAGTAAAATCAAGTAAAAATTAGGGTATTGTTGACTTAATTTTATAGATATGGTATAATAATATATTCGAAATTCCAAACAAACACGAGCCAAAACCGGCTCTTTGACAAGAGAGGATAGTATGAACCGAGTCTTCGCAGTTCTCGTGCTGGCCATGATTTCGCTGGCTGGCTGCGCTATCACCAGCAACCCCACTCTCCAGCACGGGCTGGGCGCTCGTGCCGAGGTGCCTGACCTCTGCGAGCTGACCGTGGTTAACGAGATGCCTGGAGCGTTCAAGTTCCGCATCGGGCACCTCTGGTGGGAGGAGCAGTCCAGCCTCTTGCCACACACCACCACGGGGAACCGTCCCATGCTCGTCGAGCAGGACGAGCACCACGAACTCGTCCGCTACTACTGGGTCGAGGGTCGGATGTACGAGGATGTGTACCGGTTCTTCATTCCGAAGGGTGTGCGCAAGCACACAATAACCTTTGGGGGCCTGCAGGAGGGCATTCTCCTGAACCGGTCAGGGGAGACGGTGCGCGTGATGCCCCCAGCCTCGGGCACAGCGGTAGTGAAGGGTCTCTCGCCCTTGCGCGATGCTCTATTGAGCAACGACACTACTGCGGTCTTTGCTGATCTCATTCCGGACAGTGTCCGGACATGGGGCGTTGTTCTCCACCCCGGGGAGTATATCCGGTACAAGGTCCAAGGCCCAAAGCCGACATTCGTCTTCTTCTTCGGCCAAGGTCCAGCCGAACGTTACATCGAAGTTGGGTACCGCATCAATGATGTTCACGCGGACTCCTATTTCGAGAACGGAAAATCCGGCCAGTGGGTTGACTGGCTGGGCTACATCGAGCCGCGGCATGTTCGAGCCGCGGCCACCAAGAGGTAGGAGTATCCTGCCTCGCATCGGTCTTTGAAAGAGCCTAGGCTTTTACAAGCTAGGCTCTTTTGTTTTATGCCCTAAGCAGATCAACAAATTCATCCAGTGTTTTCATCAACCAGTATAAGACGGTTCTGCATTTTCTTCAACCGCTCCTCCGCCCCCGCCCGCGCCAGTAGCATTACTTAAAGCGTTTACAGCGAAGTTAACGATAATAAACGAAGCCAGAACCACCAGCAAGCCGATGACAGCGTTTGTTATATTGGCGCGCGCTTTTTTAACTGTTTCCTCGTTGCCGCCGGCAGTCATCCATCTGAACCCGGCAATAATTATCATAACTACAGCCAGCACGCCCAGAAATCCCAGTATGACGTTAATAATGTTGGCAACCTTGCCCTTTAAATCATCATCCCCGGCCGTGCCCAGCCCGGTTTGCCCGCCAAAAGTACCAAGATTCGTTTTTAACTCTCCAATGCCGCCCTCTGCCGGCGTGTCAGCGGATTGCGCGGATAAAGAAGCGGGCAGGAGAACAAACATCCCCAAGATTGTCAGCATTAGAATTTTTTTCTTCATAAAATTCGGTTGTTTTAAATTACGGCTTGGATAAGCCGTTCAATGACAAAATTAACAATCACGAAGCCGCCGAAAATCACGAGCAGGCCGTAAAGCGCGCTGCGGATGCCATTTTTGGCTTCTTTGACGATTTCTTCGCTGCCGCCGGCGCGGATCCATTTGATGCCCGAATAAATCAGATAAATCGTGGCCAGAATGCCAACCAGCCCCAGCACCACATTCATAATCGCGGCCAGTTTGGCGTAAAAACCAGCATCGCCGGTGGGATCGGTTGTGCCAAAACCAGTCTTAGTTCCGATTTTGTCCAAAAAGCCGCGGGTTTTATCAAAGCCTTTGGCAACGGCCAAATATTTAATCATAAGTTTATCCGCCAGGGGCAGTCGCGGCCGGAGCAGTCGGAGCGGCCGTGGTTTCACTAACCCCTTGCAGGCGATTAAGAACGAAATTAGTCAACACAAAGGCTGAGAAAACAATCACAATGCCGATAATGGCGCTGCGGATAGTTCCCTTGGATTCTTTTATTATTTCCTCGCTGCCGCCGGAGGTCATCCAGCGGAAGCCGGCGTAAAACATCTGCACGAAGAAAATGATGCCCACCAGCCCCAGCACGGTGTTGATGATGGCGGCCACAATGTCAGTTGGGTCAGTGGCGGCGTTTGGGTCGTCGGTTAAGCCGCCGCGCTGGGCGGTTTCACCCAAGAATTGGAGAGCGTCATTGCCGGCCGGGCCAATCGGCGAGGGAGGCGTTTGGGCGAAAGCCGGAGCCGACAAAGAAAGCGCGCTGGCTATGGCCAGGGCGAATACTAAAGCATGGGTTTTATTTTTTTTAACTGCGGACATCGGTGGCGTCTTTTAATTGGCCGATAACGAAATTAGCGATAATATAGGCCGCGAAAATAATTGCCAAGCCAACCACGGCTTGGGTGATTAATTTGCGCGCTTTGCCCACTTGTTCTTCATTGCCGGCCGCGGTCATCCATAAAAACCCGCCGTAGAGAATAAAGACTACGGCAACAACGCCCAAAAAGCCGAGCGCGATATTAATAATACTGGCGATTGTGGCTTTAATATCGTCGCTTTTTCCAATTTTTACGCCCTCAATATCCCTTAGGCCGTAGTCGCTGGCAGTCGGGTCGTAGCTTTGGGCTAAGGCCGGCAAGACAAAAGTGGCGGACAAAAGCAAGGAAAGGCAAAAGGCGGTAATATGTTTTTGGCTTGGCATATTTGGTCGAAATCCAATAAAAACAGCTGGTTATATTATAGCAGAACGCTTGGAAATAAAAAATCCCCCCGGCATCCGCCGGGGGGATTAAAGCCACGAAACTTAGGTAATAGTAGCAGACTTGAGCTGGCCGATGACAAACGAAGCAATGGCCCAGGCGGAGAAAACGATGACCAGGCCGATAACGCCCTGGACAATCATTTTGCGCGCTTCGCCAACCTTATCATCGCTGCCGCCGGCAGTCATCCATTTAAAGCCGCCAGCCAGGACGATTACCACCGCGATTACGCCCAAAAACCCAAGAACGACGTTGATAATCTGGGCGATTGTGCTTTTAATATCCTTTGTACCCAATTTAACTCCCGTGGTCAGGCCGCTGGCAGTACCGATTCCGTACAGATTTTCGGCAGTAGTCGGATCATCGGCCGCGGCACCGACAACAGCCGGAAGCACTAACATGCCGGCAATACCCAAGGTGCAGAACGAGGCCAGTATCTTCTTAGAAAGTATTTTGCGCATACATTATGTTCTCCTAATGTTTAACGATTTTATTAATTAGTTGCTAAATCAATGATTATATTATACAAGAAAGCTGGTAAAAAATAAACAGCGATTGTTGATAAGTGCTATCCCCGGGCCAAAATCGCTTCCAGCACAAAGCGAAGAATGATGTAGCTGGAGAAGCAGACCAAGAGGCCAATGGCCGCCCAAACCATGGTATCACGGGCTTGTTTTACCTTTTCCGAGTTGCCGCGCGAGGTCAGCATGACAATGCCGCCCCAGATAAAAAAGAGCAAAGCCCCGATGCCGGCCAGACCCAGAAGCCCGCGGATAACGCGGCCCGTGAGCTCGGCCGCTCCGCCGGAAGTATCACCCAAGGGGTTTAAAGGGTGGTCAGCCGGATCAACTGCCAGGGCCTGGGTAGCACTCAGAAACGTGCCGAAAATAATCAAGATATATTTTTTTATGAATTTTGTCATATTTAATTTTTTATAGTCAATTGCAATTAGGCGGGTAATTTTGGCCGATTTCAATATGCAGCCAGCCATCTGTTGGGCAGTCAACGCGTCCGCCGCCAGCTTCGCAGGTGTAACCCACGCCAAAATTACCGTTGTAGGGTACGCCGGCGTTCTGCAGCGCCCTGGTAACAACACTAAAATTAGACAATGAGACATCCACATCAACAACGTTCCGTCCGGGACAGTGGGTATTATGCCCTGCTTCAGTCCCGCCAGTGATCATAATGCAGTCGCCGCATGATTGCGCGGCTTCTATTAAAGCATCTTGCGTTGTTACAGGCAAACCTGCGACATTAGTGCACCCAGTGCCGGTTGTGTCTCCAATCGGGCAGGAGTCTTCCCGCCAAAATTCAACTCCACCAGCTTTTAAATGTCTTCGTACAGCCTCTTCGGATTCTTGGGCGAGCTGGCCGGTTTGTGTTTGCGTGCCCGGCCTGACGGCCTTGACAGCGTTGGTGGCCTGGCTGACGCAGGGAGCGCTTTTGCATTCGCCGTTACAGCAGACGCTCGATCCTTTACCTTCCCGGTCGCAGGGAGTGTTGTCGCCCCAATAGCGGCAATGCGCGGTTGAGCCATTGGCCGTATCTTTGCCGCCCTTGGCTTGCATGTCTTGCAGGCTGCAAATAGTCCACCAGGGCACGCCCAGGAAGTCAGACAGGCTGGAGATATCCTTTGTTTCTTGAGACGGATTAATGCCCTCGGGCGCGGTTGCCAGGTGCGAGGGCGTAACCACCATGGCAATTAAGATGGTGACAAACTGAAAAGCGGCCAGAACGATTCCCAGCCCGATGATGACCCCGATAATTTGTTTTTTAGCGGCTCCGACTCTTTCTGAATTTCCAGCCGAGGTGACCATGGTAATGCCAGCCCAGATAATCAACAATAAGCCCAGCCCAGCTCCTCCTTCAATAAGCCATGTGCCCAGCGTGACAAAAACATTAACAATGTCGCAGAATCCGCAAGCGCCGCTCTCGCCGCAGGCTGGAACCAGATCAGCCTGGACTAAGTTGGGCGCCAGAACCAAGATGGCGGCGTATGCCAAAATAATGAGCGACAAACTGCCGAAGAAGAAAGATAAGAGGTTTTTATTTTTTTTAGGCATAAAAATTATTTCATGGTTTCGCTTACTTTTTGCGCGGCCAGGTTTATAGCCTCTTCGCTGGTTTGTTCGCCCCGCGCCACCTGGTCAATCATAACTCTTATGGCTTCTTCGGCTTGAGCCGGTTTTAAGCCGCGGTACCAGCTCTGCGCTGTCAGCACCTCGTCCGCGAAAGTTACCAGGGTATCGTCTTGCCGCTGTTCGGCGATAAGCGCGCGCAAGGCGGTTGGCTTTTGGGCTTTGCTAAGGAATGATTTTACGTTATCGGCCTTGGCGGCAAATTCCACGAACGCCCAGGCTTCATTTTGGTATTTGGACTGCTTGGTTACGGATTCAATCCAATAGTTGGCAAAATTAACCGGCTTCGACCCGGCGCTGATTTGCGGCAGCTTGGCAATGCCTAAATCCAGCCCCGGAGCGAGCGAGCGGATGAACGGCAAGTGATAAGCATAGCCGAACAGAAAAGCGCTTTTTTGCGACGTAAAAGCGTTTAACGATTCCGGCATTTTTTCGTTCCAGGTATAAACTTCTTTGGCCGGCGAGGCAAAATCGGTGTAGAAAGTCAGGGCGTCCCGGCCCGGGACCACTGACTTATCTTTAAAATTTTGCGGCACCACGTTAAAAGCGGCCTGGCTGCCCGCGGTCATTTCCGTGCCATTCTGCATCATTAATACGGCCAGGATGTCCGGCGCGCGGTTGATATTGCGGCTGGTGCCCATGGCCACACCGGCTTGAACTATGCCTCCATTGCGGTCTTGCAAGGTTAATGTTTTAACCGCGTCTTTAAAATCGGTCCAGGTGGCGGGCGGCGCGGGAATATTGGCCTGGTTTAAGAGCGTCCGGTTGTAGTAGAGAACCAAAGTATCCAAAGATAAGGGCAGCCCGTAAATTTTTCCGTCAATAACCGAATCGTCCACCGCCACATCCACAAAATTATTGCGCAACTCCCGCAAAGTTAAGGTTGGATTTGTGCGCAGCGTGGTTGTTGTCTTGTTATTGCTGCCGACTACCGTAAACGGCAAGGTGATGCTGGCCGGCAGCGGGGTAAGGGTTTCTTTGTATTGCCGCAGCCAGGTATTGTGCAACGAAACAATATCCGGACCATTGCCTTCGGCCAGGGCGCGCAGGAGGCTTTGTTCGTATTCTTCGATGCGGATTTTTTTAACAGTGATATTAATGTGCGGATACTGGGCGCGGAAAGCGTTAATGATCTCGGAAAAATCATCCGGCTCGTCAAAAACGCGCCAGTAGTTCAAGGCAACCGGAGCTAAAGATTCCCTGCTGATCGTGCCCGAACCCTTGCAACCTAGACCAAGCAAGGGGAGGATCGCGGCTAAGGCGATTATCTTGAGTATTTTATTTTTTGTTTTAAATATCATAGTAGTTAGTAGGCAGTAGATAGTTGTAAGTAGAAATAAATAAAATTATTTTTCAACTGCCTACTGCCAACTATTCAACCATCTACTATATTCTAATACTTTTCAGGTATTTTTTGAAATCAGCGCGCAGAGTTTTGTCGCGCAGCGCGAAATCAATATTGGCCCTGAGCCAGCCGATTTTGGAGCCGGTATCGTAATAAATCCCGTTTTTTATCTCGCAAGTGTACACCGGCCGTTTGCGGAGGAGCGCCCGAATGGCGTCCACCAGCCAAATCTCGCCGCCTTTGCCTGGCTTGAGTTTTTCCAATTCAGGAAAAATATCCGGAGTTAAGACATAGCAGCCGTGGGTGGCCAGGTTTGAGGGAGCCTTATCAACATCAGGCTTTTCCACTAAAGACACCATTTGGTAAACATTGTCTTCGATATGCTTAACTTCGGCGATGCCGTATTTGCAAACATCTTTTTTGGCCACCCGGATGCCGGAAATAACCGAGTCGCCGTATTTTTCAAAAACCTTCAGGCACTGCTGCGTTCGCGGCGGATGCGCGTAAATAAATTCATCGCCCCATAAAACCACGAACGGCTCGTCGCCGATTACGCTGCGGGCCGAGAGCACCGGCGTGCCGTTGCCGTACGGGCCTTTTTGCCGGACATAAACAAAATTCGCCATCTCGGCGATATGCTTTATCTCTTTGAGCGCCTCGTGCTTGCCTTGTTTGGCCAGCCAGTTTTGCATTTCGTAATTGTAATCAAAATGATCTTCCACCGCCCGCTTGCTGGCTCCGGTTACCAAAATGATGTCAGTGATACCCGAAGCCACGGCTTCTTCGACCACGTACTGGATAATCGGCTTATCAACCACGGGCAGCATTTCTTTGGGCTGGGCCTTGGTGGCCGGCAGAAAACGGGTGCCAAAGCCGGCTACCGGAATAATCGCTTTGCGAACACGATTTTGTTGTTTCATATGATTAAATTATATGTTAAATTGACAATTTTGTCGATTTTCGTGTAGAGTAAGAGGATTGCCAGAAAACAGAAAAGCCTGTTTTTGGCTATTTTAAGGAGAGTGGAATTATTTATGAAAGTAACCAGAAAGTCAATATTAATTGGTGGTTTCGCGCTAGCGGGCGGGCTTATTGTTTATGGCTTGGTTGGGTCCTTTTTTCCTGATAAAACCAAGTACGATTTTGTTGTGGCTGAGCGGAAAACCATAACCCAGGAAGTGAGCGTTACCGGCCGGGTGCAGCCGGCCCAAAGCGTTGATTTGGCTTTTGAGCGCGGCGGGAAAATAGCCTTGGTTTCAACACGGGTAAATGACCAAGTGGTGGCGGGCCAAGTTTTGGTTTCCATTGGGAGCAGCGAGTTGTCAGCCGAGCTCTCGCGGTCTTTGGCTTATGTGGAAAGCGCGCGCGCCGGTTTGTTGCAGTATCAGGCCGCGGTTGATCGCGAGCAAGCCCGCTTAGACGAACTTAAGCAGGGCAGCCGCGAAGAAGAAATTCGCCTGGCCGAAACCAGGGTGCTTAATGCCCAAAAGGCCTTAGAAGATGCCCGGATTAATGTTGAACAGGTTACGAATAAAGCCGCCATTGATTTGGTAAATGCTTACGATACTATTCGAGATGTTTTGCGCGATGCCTACGCCAAAACCGACGATGCCGTCAGCCGGCAGACAGACAAGCTGTTTTACAATGGCGCCACTAATGATCCCAGGCTCTCTTTTGTCATCCTGCACCGGCAAATTCAGTTAGACACCGAATATAAACGGACTTTATCTGTCCAGGCTTTGGAGAAGCTGAAATCATTATCCACTATTCAGTCAACAAATTTAGTCCAGCTGGGCGAGGCTTTGGCCGAGAGCCGCCGCCAATTGCTTATTGTTACCGATTTTCTGCAAAAGGCCAATGAGGCGATTATTGATTCCTCCGGCCTGACTGTCGCGGTTGTTGATTCCTATCGGACCAGCATTACTACCGGTTTATCGAATGTTAATGCCGCTTTGGCGGCCATTAATGCCCAAGAGCAAAAAATCGCGGCCCAAAAAATAACCAGCCAAAACAGCGTTGCCGGCGCCGAGGCCCAGGTTAATACGGCTGAGAGTAATTTGGCCGCCGCCCAGGGCGAGCTTAATTTAAAGCGGGCCGGCGCGTCCGGACAAGAGCTGGCCGCCCAGGCCGCTGCCGTCAAACAGGCTCAGGCCAACGTGGCTTCGCAGCAGGCGCAAGTTCGCCAGGCGCTCTCATCGGTGGCCGCAATTCGCGCCCAGCTTGACGGTTTTTCCATCCGGGCTCCGTTCAACGGCATTGTGACCAAACAAGACGCCAAGCCGGGCGAGATTATCGGGGCTAATATGCCGGTGGTTTCGGTTATTTCCGACGCTAAATTTGAAATTGAAGCCAATGTGCCCGAGATTGATGTGGCAAAAATCAAAGTTGGGAACCGCGCCACCACTACGCTGGACGCCTATGGCAACGATGCCGTATTCGCGGCCTCGGTAATAACAATTGACCCGGCGGAAACCATAATTGAGGGTGTATCCACTTATAAAGTAAAACTCCAGTTTGAGCAGGAAGACGAGCGGATAAAATCGGGCATGACGGCCAATGTGATTATTATGGCCGCGCGGCAAGAGAACGCTTTAGTGATTCCGCAGCGGGCGGTTATTGAACAGGACGGAAAAAAGATAATTAGATTATTGCGCGGCGAAGGCCGCAAACAGGCGGTTGAGGAAGTTACGGTTAAGACCGGCTTAAGAGGCTCGGATGGTAATGTGGAAATTTTGGAAGGATTACAGGAAGGGGATAAGGTTGTGGTGGGGGAAAAAGTGAAGTAAAATTTTAATATCTAAATCCTAAATTCTAAACAATATCTAAATTCAAATGTTCTAAATTCCAAACAGTTTTGAATTTGGGATTTTGTTCATTTGAATTTGTTTAGAATTTAGATATTAGGATTTAGAATTTTTTTATTATGTCTTTAATCAAAGTCCGCAATTTAGAAAAGGTCTATCAAAATGACAGCGTGGCCACCTCGGCTTTGGCCGGTGTTTCTTTTGATATCAAAGATGGCGAGTTCGTGGCCATTATGGGGCCTTCGGGCTCGGGCAAATCAACTCTCTTGCACGTGCTGGGATTTATTGACGATTACACCGGCGGCGAGTACCGTTTTGACGGCAAGACCGTGTTTGATTATTCCAAAGACGATATTGCTCATGTCCGCAACCAAAAGATGGGTTTTATTTTCCAGGCTTTCAATCTGCTGGCGCGCACTTCGGTTTTGGACAACGTTAAACTGCCGCTGGTTTATTCGAACGTGCCGCCGGAGAAGTGGGATGAAATGGCGCGCGCGGCCATTGAATCGGTGGGACTGGGCCACCGGCTGCACCACCAGCCTTCGCAGCTTTCCGGGGGCGAACAGCAGCGGGTGGCCATTGCCCGGGCCATTGTAAACAACCCCAATGTTATTTTCGCGGACGAGCCGACCGGCAATCTGGATTCCCGCTCCGGCGGCCAGGTGATGGAAGTTATCCAGCGGCTGCACGACGAGGGGCATACGATTGTGCTCATTACTCACGAGACCTACACGGCCGAATACGCGGAGCGTATTTTGAGATTAAAAGATGGCCGGGTTGAGAGCGACGTTTTGGTGGAAGAAAGAAGGCGGGCGGCGGATCATTTTGTCAAATAACCTCACCCTAACCCTCTCCTTATTAAGGAGAGGGGAAATAATATGACATTGAATTATCTTCTCAAAACAGCTTTGATTGGCTTGAAGACCAATAAGTCCCGGGCGATTTTGACTATTCTGGGAATTACCATTGGCATTACAGCTATCATCACTGTGATGTCTTTGGGCAAGGGCGCCCAGAATTTGATTTTAGGGCAGGTGCAAGGCATTGGCGCCAAGGTGATAGCTATCGCGCCCGGCCGCCAGCCGGAGGGCATGACCGATTTTGCTTCTGTTTTTACCGATTCGTTGCGGGCGAAAGATTTGACTGCCTTGGAAAGAAAAGAGAATGTGCCGCATCTCTCAAGGATAATGCCGGTTGTTTTTGGCAGTGATACGGCGGTTTATGACAATAATATTTACCGGCCGACTATTTTTGGGGTCAGCAGCATGTTTGCCGATATTTACGACGCTTATCCGTCCGAGGGCGTAATCTTCAGCGACGAAGAAGTAAAAAGTTATGCCGACACAGTGGTGATTGGCGCCAAGTTAAAAGACAAGCTTTTTGGCGAGAGCCAAGCTTTGGGCCAAAAAATAAAAATCAAAGGCAAGAGTTTTAAAGTTATCGGCATCTTGCCTAAAAAAGGAGCCGGATCGTTTATTAATTTTGACGACGCGGCCATCATTCCTTATACCACGGCCCAGCAGTATATTTTTGGCATTAAATATTTTCACCGTTTGGCGGCTGAGGCTGATACTGAGGCTAATGTTGATCAAACCGTGGCTGACATTAAAACAACTCTCCGCGCTTCCCATAACATTACCGATCCGACCAAGGATGATTTTTTTGTTGAAACCCAGGCTGACGCCATGAAGACCGTGGGCACCATCACTAATGTTTTGACTTTATTTCTGGCCGCCATTGCCGCCATTTCACTTTTAGTCGGCGGAGTCGGCATTATGAACATCATGCTGGTTTCGGTGACTGAACGCACCCGTGAAATCGGGTTGCGCAAAGCCATTGGCGCCACTGACGCCAATATCCTCACTCAATTTTTGCTGGAGTCGGTGATACTAACCTGTTTGGGAGGCATTTTGGGAATTACTTTCGGGGCGGCCATTTCTTTACTGGCCTCGGTTGTCTTAACCAAGGTTTTAAACCAGACCTGGGGTTTTACCGTGCCTTTGACAGCCGTGCTTTTGGGCTTGGGCGTCTCGGCCTTTATTGGCCTGGTGTTTGGTTTGTATCCCGCCCGCCAAGCCTCCCGGAAGAGTCCAATCGAAGCCCTAAGATACGAGTAGAGCCCGACTTGTCCGCCGAAGCCTTGGCGTAGGCGGATTGAAGCGTTGCGGTATGAATAAAAAGACCCCACGCAGTTTCCAGCTGGTGGGGGTGTGCAGAAGTGCGGCGGGCTTCATCAGGCCGTTGTTACCCGCCTCCGGAATTCATCGGAAATTATGTCCACCTCTCCGCTTTCAAGGCTATAGTAGCCTCCGGCAATCAAGAGGCCGCTTTCGCGCGCTCGTTCGTGGAGCAGGGGGCTGGTTGATAGCATTTGCTGCATCACCAGCACGGCGTTGGCGCGGGCGGCATTTTCCACAATATCGCCCTCCATATCACGGGCGATTGTAACCGCCGGCTGAATGGCCTGGATGATGTTCTGGATATTCCCGGGCGCGGTATGGCCGCCGGCGGCCGCGGTGACCGCGCCGCATTTCTGGTGTCCCAGAACAAGGATCAACTGGATTCCAAGCTTGACCACGCCGTATTCAATACTTCCCAAATCGAACGCGCTGATGACGTTGCCGGCAGTTCGGACAACAAAGAGATCGCCCAAACCGGCGTCAAAAACGATTTCCGCCGGCACTCTTGAATCACTGCAGCAGACGACAGTAGCGAACGGAGACTGGCCGTTGAAAGCCAGGTGAAGCCGGTGCTTGACTGTCTGGCGCGGGCGATGCGGTATTTCCCGCACCCAACGCTGATTGCCCGCCACTAAGGTCGCAAGGGCTTCATCAGCCGTCATTTGCTCTGGCATAATCTCCCCCTGGGTGTGAAGCGTGAAGGTACAAAAATCACCAGCAACGTTTTAAGGGCATAACCCGCAAAACACTGCTGATGATTTATTTTATTCCGTTAAACTGACTATACCGGAATCCAGATTATAATAAGCGCCGGCAATTTCCAATTTATTTTCTTTAACCAGATGAGACAGTATGGGCTCGGAATTTTTTAATTGACTGACAATCCTGGCCACATTGGCTTTGGACGCGTTGTCGGCCAGATCGCCGGCTTTAGCTTTGGCCGCTGACACCGATTCTTTTATCGGGGCCAGCAACTCATTCAGATGTCCGGGCATGTCATGATTCTCGCAAGCCGCGGCCACGGCGCCGCAGTGCTGGTGGCCCAGAACGACAATTAACGGCACGCGCAAATGTTCGGCCGCGTATTCAATGCTGGCCAGAGCCACGTTATCAGTCACTTCACCGGCAGTCCGGACAACGAATAAATCGCCCAGTCCCTGGTCAAAAACAATTTCCGGTGCCAGGCGCGAGTCTGAACAGCTGACAACAATAGCTATGGGGTGCTGGCCAGTCGCGATTTCGGCGCGTCTTTTTTGGTCTTGGTTTGGCTTTAAAGCCGTGCCAGCGGCAAATCGCGCATTGCCGGCGAGCAGTGATTGGAGCGCTTCTTTATGTGTCATATAGTTGATTGGTAATGGATAAATTAACAGGAAATCAGCCAGCAGTCAATATAAGCGTAATGGCCCAATAGCTTGGAAACATTTCAGAGTATACTGGGATGTAACCAACTAACCCATTACGTTTATGGCCTACAGCAAGAATCCCTACCTGCCTAAAGTGCG